>Ga0208179_1000339_pt1 | contig 32538 bp, 54 predicted proteins | sample Malvired_Geostar_FD_184238 | JGI IMG/M metagenome (GOLD analysis project Ga0208179, IMG submission 184238) | Marine viral communities from the Global Malaspina Expedition - Malaspina viral metaG DeepMed_Geostar (SPAdes) (version 2) | ecosystem: Environmental > Aquatic > Marine > Oceanic | place... | reverse complement strand
TGATTTCGAGGATACCTAAGACTGCCTCTGCGTCAGAGTTTGCGCTGGCAGTCATGTGAACGTCACCTGTAGCCTCTAGGTCTATAGGTTTATCAAGAACTAGGGTAGAGCCAGCGGGTACAGGAACACTTTTAGCCACATGGTAGTAAGTATCTCCAGAGGTTGCTCTAGCCTTTATATCTACATCTACTGAGGCTGACCCATCTATATTACTTACATAACAAGAATGGATAATAGACGTTGTTGCGCTCGGTGCAGTATAGACAACACCTCCGCCTGTAGTTAGCGCAGCCCCCTGATTCTTAAACGTGTTAGCCATCCTATCCTCCTAATGCAATCGCCATCGCTATCGCTGTTCCTGCGGGATCGCCGGGTGTTATTGTTCCCCATGATGAGTCCGTACCATCGTTGGTCAGATACTTTCCGCTCTGTCCTGATACGTTAGGAACTATCGCTGTAGTTGACGTAGATGGAAAACTATTCTTTAGGACAGTCTTCAGCATCCTCAGATGGTCATCACCCTCTCCAACTGGATCACCAACAACGGGGTTGGTATCGACTAATTGTGTTACCCAACTTGCAGATTCGACAGCCATTATGCGCTCGCTGCGGTAAGTGTTACCGTCACAGTTAGAGTGTCACCTGATACCACAGACCGTGAAGAACCAAAGTCTACGACACCGTACAATGTACCGCTAGTTCCTGACTTAGTGTTGCTGGACGTTATAAAAGCACCTGCCACTGTAGCAGTACCGTTTATAGAGAACGTAGCCTTACTTGCGCTATTGTCAATACTCCCTGCGGCAGCAGTACCGAGTGTCAGGGTCTGGCGTACAGACTCACTGTAATCGGCTACAACTGCCCAACCCGAATGGGATGACATCGTGTCAGCAGCAGCCTTTGTACCTGCTCCTGCAAGTCCTACGTACCACGTAGTGATCTGAGTTCCACCATCAAGTACAATGCTTAATACATGGTTCAGACCTTCTGTAGTTACGAGGTTTTTATTTATTTCGCGCCACTTCTCCTGCCCGTCAGAATCGTAGCAAACGACATCCCATGTATTCTTTAGGCCGATATTATAATCAGTATCGTGTTTCATTTTTAGACCTCCATCGGCCTTCATTGCTGGTTGTATGTTCAATTAGGATAGTCCACCTTTGTCCATATTGTTGATGGGTCTGATACGCTAGACCACGTTGTTGAGGGATCACTTACGGCAGCCCATGACGTTGTAACATCAGATTCTGGATTCCACAAGAATGCTGATGATGACGTACCAGTTAGATTTATAGAAAATGTTACAGAATCTTCAAATGCTAGATTACCCGCAGTCGTATAACCCTGATCCAAGGCATAAGTAATACTCTCTACTAGATCATGTGCAGCAGTCTTTACCGCAGTAAGATTAGTAGCAAAGGATACAGATTCGGCAAGGTCTAATCCTGCTGAACTCGTAAACCCTTCATTAGTTGCAAATGTCGCTGCACCAATAGCATCTAGTACAGAAGAATCAGTGAACCCTGAATTCAGAGCAAAGGCTATACTTTCTCCTAGTGTATGGTCTGAAGAGGATGTGTAACCATCTGTTATAGCAAGAGTGCAAGTATTTGCTTTAGCAGGGGTATCCCAATCTATCCCTATGTTGCTCCATAGGATTGGAGCAGTGGCTTGCGCCCATGTAATAGGGGCTGTCAATAGTAGCCACCTGTATTCATCACTCTCAATGCAGAACCTGAGTGACGGTCCTTATTATCCTGTTCCTGTAGATCGGCTACAGCCTGACTAAAGCCTTGCATCCAAAGTGGTACACGCTCATCATTCATTATAAATGGTTCTGCCTCTAACAATGCGCCATAAAGATAGATGTCTGGATTCTCAGTCAGCATAGTCTCAGTAGTATTGGTTGGAGAAAGAGAAGAAATCTTCTTATAAAATAGCATCTCCATCGTCATAACAGAAGCAGGTATCGGGCCTAACTGTAATTCGCCAGCAATAATAGTGTAGAACTGCGGTGTGCCAGAATTACTCCCACCCCATAACCTGTCGTATATTTCAGGAGTTACATACTGAAGTGCGGTTATTGGGCTAGTATTCAATTGAAAGTTACGCATCTGTATATACCCTGTAGGCAGCGCATAGTTTCTTTGCGATGCTACAGTTGACGCAGTATACTTGCTTTCCATCATTCTTAGACGTAATACTCTGTTCATTCTTGCTTCAGACAAAGCAATAAACTCAGGTATTCTGTCAGTTAGATCATCTCTGTCTAACCAGTTGGCTACAGCCGTTTGTAATTCTGCGTAAGTTCCTATTGCCATTTTCTATATTCCGGTGGCCTTGAGTGACCCTTCCAATCAGGTGGGGGTGGGGTTATATAAGAGAAGTCATTGGGTTCTTTTAGAAAACCATACCGCTCTCCATAGTTAGGTATAACCTTACCAAGCGGAAACCTCCCCCCAAATTTAAGTAGTGGACACACATCTGGAGTCCACACTTCGATACCTTTACCACGTGCAAATCCTAGTAGGTATTCTACATTAGGACGTTCATCCATATACTCATCAGCATGGCCCCAACCACCCTGACCAATTAGATCAACCCCCCATAGGGCTATCTTTTCATACCCCTCATAAATAGCCAATCCTAGCATATAGGCTATAGATGAATTGTAGTAGTCTCCAACAAGAGCAGACACCTCATCTAAAGGATACTTAGTAGCATTAGGTATCTCATCGTATGCTTCCTGCATATATAAGGTAACATCTAAGCCTCTTAATCTGTCCAAATAGTTAGGTTGGTAGAAAGAAGGGATAGCCTCCTTTATACATTCTAGCGGGTGTATATCAAACAACCTATCAAAGTAGGGATACTTTCCATTATCCCACGGTAAACCCCACACCTCCCAATTAGGATCGGTGTAAGGAGCATCATCGTGAGTTGAAGGAGAAAGCCCTACAATAGCGACTTGCTTCATCTACTCATTTCAGTGATGTAGACCGATGCTGTACCTGTTCCAGTAATTGCCGCGCACTTATCTGAGCCATTTACTCGAAACAAATATGGGGTATCCGCTGCAATGTATGTTGAAGTTGTTGCAGCAGTAGGCGATGCACCAAAAGCAACGAAACAGCCAGAAGTTGCAGTCACCATAATTGTCTGTATTTCTGCTGCAAATGCAGATGTTTGGGTGGCACCACTGGAAGTAGTCGCGCTTAATGTGTGGGTTGTACTTTGTGGTCTTAAAATGTTACTTAGGTCAATCATATCTTTTACCTTATATGTTGGTCGGGGCTACTTTAAAATACTTATAGTCAGGGTTATTTAAGTAAGCAGCAAGCAGTTTGCTGTCTTTTGCAATTTCACCATTGGAGTCTTTCATCCACTTCTCCCACATTGTAATTGGAACAGAAGCAGCATGATGCCACTCACCCCGTTTACCAAGAGATAGTTTATCTCCGAATGCATTGTATCTTGCCTTGTTATCGTCAAGTATGGGAGTAGCATCCTGCACAGTCTTAAAGTTAAAGGTATTATCAGTTTGATCGAACTGCATTTCAGTGCTGCGTACGCCATCACTATCAACAATAAATTTATCAGACATAACCTATGTTCCCTACTTTCGGTGAGCCATCGGACGGATTATTATCAATATACGCCTTCTTTAACCATCCGATAGCATCTGTTGGTTCTTTAGGCTTGTCAACCTTTGCGTTGACTTTCTTTTGTTTGCTTACTGTAACATCAGGGTTTTTCTTTTTCATAGTAAGTTGGGGGTGAGTTTCCCCACCCCCTTCCTTATTAACTCACAGATGCGAGAATACCGCTGGCTTTCTCGTTTTTAGAAACGAGTCCATATTCAGCAAGCAGTAACTGTTTCACAGAGTCACCCGTCTTTGCAAGATCGACTGTCTGGAAAGGACGGAGCCATGCAATGGCCCAGAAGTCCATGTCCAAAAAGAAGATGTTTGCAGCAACAGAACCCGGCCCATCAGCAGCCAAGTTTCGATCTGGAACAATCTTGAACGTGCCAAAATCGGATACATAAACGTCGACAGCGGCTACAACCGAGGCCGGAGCCTCTTTATTAGCAGCAGTACGAAGTTCAGATACCGACTGAGCCAGACCAGAAATAGTCTGCTTTACGTTTGATGGCACAAGCATCATATCAGGACTACCACCAGCATCGTAGCACTCTTTGATAGTTGCTTTGATGTTGGCTTCTGAAGCAGCAGCCGTGGATGTGTTGTTTACCATCGCAGTCGTGCCAAGACTACCCGCAGCAGCAGAGCCACCGGAACCACCTGCAACGTGGGCCGTATTGATCCACGCAGGTATACCCGCTGTTGCCCGTGCTTCAGTAGCATCACCAGCAGCACGTACGATATTCTGAGTGAGCATGGATTCCATGTCTCTCTTCATGCGTTTGCCGTTTTTAGCCAATTGATAGGCTTGGTTTTTGCCATGCCCGGCATAGTTCATCATCTGATCTGTACCGGAAGTTTGGTTTACATATTGACTTATCTGGCAGTAATTTCCTAATCGCGTAGGAAGTACCCTTGCGTCAGCAGCGATGTCGTTATCGCCCTCAATCTTTCTGTTAGCGGAGCCAGCAGAGATTGTATCGACTTGCCATTCAAAGAATGTATTGTCGGCAGTCTGCTTAGAGCAGCCTGACATAAAGGGTGTGTCCATAGGCGCGATGTTGTAAATCACGTCAGATAATTCTTCGCGTATAGCCACAGCACCATAGGTGAGTGACGTATTCGTAGCAATAGCCATAGAATTATCTCCTATTTAGGATTTATACATATCTTCCAACAAATTGGCTGCGTCATCAACGTGGCCTGTTTGTCGGAGACGCTTCATTTGTGCATTACGTTTACTAGATGCAGTTTGTTTCTTGTTAGTACCTTTGCCTGCACGTATCACTTTGGGTTTGTTCTTTATCTTTTTCGATTTAACATCGGCATTCTGAAGGTCATCATACTTCTTAGCCTTCATTAGAACTAAAAACTGTCGATGGTCGATAACTTCATTTAGTTCGTTTTCCGTAAATCCTTGAGTCGTAGCATACGACCAAAGATCAGTGGCTAACTTACCTCTTGCTTCATTATCTGACCATTCAGGTAGAACTTGTACTAACTTCTTATGCTCCTCTTGAGCAGCCATAGCCCTCATCTTAGCAACTTCTTGATTACTTTGCTTTTCAGCCTGAATCGCCTGATGCTGGTAGGTTCTTATGCGCTCTTGTGCATCCTTAAGTTCTTGGTTTTTAGTAACCCATGCTATCGGATCTTCTTCTTTTAGAGTGTCCCAATCAACATCATTGAATTGCTCTAATCCGATCATAGACTGTTGAACAATTTGTCCAAGTGCGTTAACGTATTGCTGACGCTCGTTTTGTGCTTGAGAAATTTCCGAAGCCCATTGCTCTTGGAGTTGGGCCATGTTATTTCTTTCGCTTGCAAGTTCTTGCGTCTTACGAGTATAGTCTGATTGGCGTGAATAACCTTTCGTGAGTTCTTCGAGAGACACCTCCTGCTCTTCACCGTTTACGGTGACAGCATATAAAGGGTTCTCTTCAGTCTCTTCCTCAGACTCTTCAGATTCAGTCTCTTCGACTTCCTCCTCGGTTTCCTCTTCCAATGATTCGTCTTGAGTTTCCTCAGTGGACTCTTCTTCTTCGGTAGGTTGTGCTTCCTCAGTTTCTGGAGTTTCCTTCTCAGGTTCCAGCATCCTCAGTAGCGAGTTTTGCGCTTCTATTAAACTTCCTTCTTGCGCGTTTTGTGTTAGCGGGTTCGTTGGATTTTCCGCCATGATAAGTCTCCTTATAGATGATATTCTTGTAACTTCTTCGCCATCTCTCCAGTTTCAATAATACTGGTTAGATGAAGGCGTATCCGTTCCAAGAGTCTTAAAGAAAGCCAGCATTGTTCTCTGGCTTCGCCATCATGGATACCTGTATTGTACCAAGTGTCCTTGATATTCGACTCAAGCGTATCTAACGCTTCATTAAATAATGGGTCGGAAAGAAGGCGGTTCGCTTTTTCTTCCCTTAGTTGGTCAGTCATCCTATAGCAACTGGCCTATTCTGTTCAGCCTCAAGATTCAATTCCGCAGCCTTTAACTGGGAATCAATCTGTGTTTTGGCTGCTTCGTTCTGTACTTTCATCATCTTGACTTGAAGTTCTCCCTGTTTTATTTCAAGTTCTTTATGTTTTAACTGCATCTCCATTTCCGCAGCCTCTGCTTCTGGGTCTGGTCCTTCCTCTGCTAACTCTTCCTCAGTAGGTGGAGGAGTAATGAAGTCGTCTACATTCTGGTAACCCATAGCCTTTATAAGCGAACTACCCAGATTATATAGATTCTCAGGAGTAACTATAGGAAGTCCTCCAGATAGAGCCTGAGATGCAAAATCTATTATTGCAGACAGATGCATCATCTGCTGATCCTTGTTACCATTACCAAGCGCAACGGAAACAGTGCAGTCCATCTTGTCACTCCACATATCTGGCCTGACAGGAACCCACTCTTCTCTCAGCATCACAACTCGTCTCTTGTCCTGATTTTTCAGTAGTAGTTCATATATCCGGCGCATTAAATCTTTCACGCCTGTCTCTGCAAAATTCCTTGCAATCAGTTCAACTCTTGATTGGGCATTTGTCAGTACAGCGTTAACAGCAGTAGCAGTAGTATGGGAAGTAAGAGCGGCATCGTTCAGTCCTTGAGAATGTTTACTGACACCTGCCCTCGCTTCTCTTATCTCATCTATGTACTCAAGCATCTGAAAAGAATAAGGTTCCAAAGGTGGTGTGGCAAGAGGTGTGACGGCATTGGGTGATTTAACCCTGACTACACCGCCCGGACGTTGCGTAAGCAAATCATCCAAGTTTGCTTGCCCTTCTAAAACCGCATACCGTCCAAAGTTCTGATTGTACATATTATCCAGAAGATTCCTCATTAGGACGCTTTTATATAACTGGAGCGTCATCACAAGGTCAGCGACTGAAAGCCCGAAGAACTTATGCGGTATCTTAATCGGTGTGATAGAAACAAATGGTATCGTATCTATCTCTTCATTGGCAAGGACGTACCTGCCTACAGTACATACTTTCCTAAGTTCAGCAATACCATCACCGTCAAAATCTGTCTTTATGAAACTTTCATGTAGCCAATACTCCTGTAACGCTTCTTCCTGCGGAGAAGCACCGATACCGATGCCAGCGTTAATCCCGGATTCGTCATACATATATCGAGCAGACCTTTCCCCAAACCATGTACTCTGCGTACCGCCTTCATCTTCTCCTGCACCTAAATCTTCAGGATCAAGGTCTTGGTCGGGATACATCAGCCTAAGATCAGATAGGGTCTTCCTTACTCGATGGCATATAAATCGTGCATTCTGTATATTCTTCGCTTCTCTGGAGATAAGAAATTCATCTGGCGGAACATTCTCTATTATAACCTTACCGTCAGTATTAGTTCTCTTCACAACAACATCATTCAATATTGCAGGTTCTCCATCCTCAACACCGTCAAAGGATGAATGCTCTATAACTTCTACGTGCGGATGGTTGGTTAATGCTTCCAGTTCCATCTCATTTAGGTTGTGGTACTCCTCTCTTTCTGAGTCAGTATACTCGTCCCAGAATACCTTTACTATCCCATTCTTCTGTAGAAGGGCATCAGTAAACCATGAGTATAGAATCTCCCAACCCGGATTATCTTTAGTAAACACATAGTTTACGTAGTCCGTGGCTTGGGCAGCAGCCTCCACATCCTCCGGCCCATGAGGAGAAAATTTAACCATTTCATCGCCAGAGGCAAAGATACGCATAAGGGAAGGTTTGATCCATTCAATAGTATCCTGTACTGTTGAATCTACAAACTGGCTACGTCCTTCAACCTCGTTACCAAAAGGAAGGGAATAGTAATATTCCATAGCCATCTCACGCTGCTTGGAAATCTCATCACCATAGCCTAGCGAGTCAGTTATCTCACTTTGTATCCTGCTGACTAATTCTTCTTCTGTTACTTTTTCAGACAATGCCATAATTCCTATAAGTTATATCTTTAGTCCACGTTGGGTCTTTACCAGATACAGCGAACCTTTGAGATTGGAAAGCATAGCGACTCGCACTCATGAGGTCATCCCGAATAGGAATAACCTTCCCGTCTTTCCTGTGATACATCCTGAACTCTTCAAACCAATCATTTAACGTACTGAACACCTTAAACCTGCCATCTTCCATTGCTTGCAGCATAGCCATAATTCCTTCCTCTACAGAATTAGAGCCTTTCTTTTCACCTAGAGCAGGTGGGTTTGTAAAGTGTTCTAGCAACACATTACACCCCATTAACCTGTACTGGTCTGCCAAGCCCGGATTTCCCATACTATCCCTGCGATTGCCGTCATGCGGGTAGGCTACGGGAATAAAATTCGGCCTCGACATAATCTGTGTTGCGTGTATGGATGGTGCTGCCTTGGATGCACGATAGCAATCATATACATAGAAAGTATCGGTATCTCTGTCTACAGCACACCATACAACGGCTGTTGGATGATCCCAGCCAAAGTCTATTGCTGCTATTCTAGGCCAATGATCCTCTATTGGAACAGGATCAACCATCAGTTTCTCTTCCGGTACAGGGAAGATAAGTCCCGAACCGATAGAAGGTCTACCGTACCTACGCATTTCCCTTTCATGTGGGGAGTATGCTGACAGTATCTGTTCCATTACCATTTCAGAAAGATGCCCATCAGCCCCTTTCATTGACTTTATCTTCTCAGATGCGTCATCCCATGTCGCATTCACTAAAGCCTGACCGGGTTGTATCCGGTTTATAAAGGATGCAACAGTCTCCGTCATTCCTGCTTCTGGAGTGAAGGTCATGTAGACCATTCCTTTCCGATCTAGGGTTCTTGTTACACTCTGAGAGTAGATATCCCTGCTTGGCTCCTCGTCTAGCCACACGCAATCGACTGACCTGCCTTGCCATTTTTCGACACCCATCTCATATGCCTTAAAGAATAAAGATGAGTTCAACCCGGACACGTGTTTTATAAGTGCTACGCTTTTGGCGTTTGGTACACCCGGCTTACGTTCGGTTTTTTTTATATATTTTTTCGGTATAGAACCGGAACCGAATGCCTCCGGGTCATCGGGAGAACCCAGTAATTCTGCTTGTACAATATCTCTGGTAGTCTCATTAGAGACTCCACCTGCCCAGCCAACAATAGGATGTTTGAATCGTCTGCCCTCCCACCACTCTGGGTACAACCCAGTCAGGTGAAAAGACATTTCTGCGGCACCACAGTAGGATTTACCTATTCTGTTAGCAGCCATTAGAAGGCGTTGGTTAGAATCAGCCCCTGTAGCGTGAAACTTCTGCTGGTACGGGTAAGGATCGTAGTAATCTATCTTACTAAATCTTTCTCTACGCCGTATTTCCCGCAGTATTTCAATCTTCCGTTCAGTGCTTGAGGAGATTTTGTAGTTCCTTTTCTAGGTCTGCGGTGGAAGTTTGTTCTATATTAGTGGTTTCTACCCTATCTACAGGTTTCATACCAGCCCTGTCAAGAACATCCTTTACAGCAGACAGGCGTACAGATTCTGATTCAGCGGTAGTAATCAGTTGATTTAGCATATTCAGGGATACAGGAACCATATCCTGCACCATCTTACGGGTCTTCTCCTCGATCTCGCCTGAGTACGTCTTTTTTAATTCGTACCCTTTTTGCTTGGCAGTTCTCTCGGAGTAACCCGCAATTATGGCTGATTTAGTTGCATTACCAGTTAGACAGTAATGCTCTATGAATCTTACCGCTTTCTCGCTCATCGGTTAGTACATCGTCCTTCGTCTACGAGGTTTGGCTACCTTACCTCTCCCGGCAGAAATTCCACCTCTTCCGGGTCTTGTAGGTCTTTGGGGGTCACGTTGTACGCCACCCAGACTACCACCCCTACCGGGTCGTCCCGTTGAGATACCACCGGGTCCACCGGGTTTTCTAGGCGGTCTTCCGGGTTTACCGGGGCCAACAGGTAATTGCTTATTTCTACCACCGCCCCTACCTGTCCCAATACCACCTCCGGGTTTTCTCTTACCCGTTATATTGCCCAGTCCGGGTTTTCGTGGTCGTCTTGCTGGTGCTACCATAGTGTTCTCCTAGTACGGATTTCTGAATCTCTCCTTCATCCGTTTTTTGGTTTCTTTAGTTGGTTTACCCTTGTAATGGTGGAACTCGTATAACTTCTCAGGGCCAACCTTGCCCTCCAGATAGTCATATATTTTACCATCACTCATTTTATCCTCAGACAGATGGGCAAAGAATAAAGCCCTCTGGTCTGTTTCGGATAACTTTCTGATATCCTCCTGCTTGGATATCCTCTCAGGAATGAAGCCAATTACGTTCTTCAGCCTGTTCTTTGCGGTCTTATAGGAAGCATCAGTGAACTGCCATATTCCTTTTGCAGAGGATTCTGGGTTCTTCAGGTTCTTCCCGTAGTCACTCTCCATGCCAGCGATCTGCATAGCCAAGGTGTTCAACTTGCTCACATCGTCCACACGTAGTCTGCGTCTGACCTTCTCTAATACTAGGTCCGGTAATCTTGTGTCCTGCCTGACAGAGAATAGACTCATCAGGGAGGAAGCCCCATCTTTATCTGACTCCACTCGTACTCCATCTGAGCATCGCCCTCAGACTTTGTTGGATGGTCTATAACCCTACTGCGGTTCTTCCATTTTTTCCGTTTCCTACCCCTCAGACTGCCAGTCTCTAACCGCCTGATTACTTTGTCCATGTCGTCCATTAGCCCCATTTCCTCGCGTTACGTGCAAAGTTCTTTTTCTTAGCCATAGCCGGAGAATCGCTTGGTTTCTTCTTCAACAATCTCTTAGGTATGGTTTTACCCCTCGTTACACCAAGAGCCTTACGAAGCGACCCACGTTTACTGGGTTTGATGTATATCTTGCTCTTAGCCATTTATATGCCCTCAGACGTCCTGTATTGCCCGTCACGGGCTTTTTAGAGTATACCCCTAGTACCCCTACTACTCTCAAGAGGACAGAAGATTAACTCTATATTAGTGAATGTTAATGTTTGATATATTTCCCTCTAGTGAGTGGGGACAATATATATAGAAAACTTTTTTCCCGAAGGGGGTGCCGTAGGCATCACCGGAGGGGAAAAAGAGAAAAAGGAGTGGAGCGTAGCGACCTCCTTATAGTTGTTTGAGGTTTGTGTTGGCCGTACCGTTTGCAGTTGTTGGGTTAGGGATGGAAGCCCGAAGGGTCAAGACTTGCGTTTGTATGCATGGCTTGATTCACGACAGCCCGCCCGAGGCATTTGTTGTAGCCGAGGAACCCCAAAAAGGTTTTCTATCTGACCTCCTACAAGGGCAAGAAGATAACACAAACCAAACAACAACACCCCTGCCACCGTATAGTGGGGTATCTCTTGACTCCCTTGAAGCCTAGCCATCACGTGTGTGTGCGTGTGGTAGATATCATTACAACCGTCTTGTTCAGGAATCATAATAGAATACAAATCTATTATGTATTCTCTTCTGTATTACTCTATTATAGATATAGCAGTAGGAATAAAGTATTTCTTACTGTGCATTTCCATGGTACCACGCGAATTTAGAATATCAAATGAAAAATACTCGCTAACACACTCGCTAAACATACGCTCGGACGCTCAACTCACGGTACAACGGTTCGCATTTGACAGTCGAAATTAGCGTGTTGGAAGTGAAATGACAGTAATAATGCTGTTAAAGAAAGGAGAAAAGAAATGAAACGGAATAAAGAAACTTATTATTATGATGAAGTAGAGGGAAGAGTAAAGGAAGTATCAATAAATCAGAAGGTAGATTTTATTACGTGTTGTGTATGTATTGGTATTAGTTTTGTTGGTTGTGTTGTATATATGTTGATGTTTGTGTAGTCTGTTGTAAAAAGAGATCGAGCGTAGCGAGAACATTATGCTGTTAAATTTTTTTGCATGATATTACCATAATAGTGTCATGTTCTTGCCCGTTCGTTCCACGTGAAACATGATAAGATGCAATCTCAATAACCGGAGAGATAAATATGGACAAGTATCAAACAGCAGTACAAAGCGGTACCGGAGTACACTTACTTATCGCCCACAACCTGATGTACTGGGCTGTGAATGAAGCAACGAGCAATCTGCTCAAGGTCGCAAACTCTCGGAGCGGCGGACATCTCGCTGATAACTCAGAAGCGGAAGCATTTGCTGAAGCGGCTAAAGTTTCAGCGGGATTCTTCCAAAACGCAGGGATCGAGAGAGATCCTGACCAATACGCAGATCCGCAGACCGAGGCTGAAAAATGTATGGATCTGATACGTGAGTTGGTTCACGAAGGCCAGACGATCTTTCCCGCCCAAGTGATCTGCACTCGAAGAATCGGCAGATCCGGTCGAGAGCCTACAGATCGCGAGATCGAGTTGGAAAAGCAGAAATATCAGACGGTCGGTGTCGAGTTCACATCTGATGAGATCCGATCTGCTCTGGTAGAGAGTCGGTCTGGTTACGGGGATTACGTCAGTCGTAACATGGATGAAGCATGCAAATTGTTCAACCAGATGATCGAGTCAAGTTCTGGTGCAATGGAAAGGCCAGACGATTATCCTGAGTGGGTTGAATTATCTTTTGAATCTGCCAAAACGTTCGCACGAAATGGAGTGCTGACTGGCAAACCGAAGCGAAAAGAACAAGCACTCTCGGATCTGAGAATGCTCCAGTCTCTGGACTAATCCTCCGATCACCTGAGCAAGTGTTGAAACTGCTCACTCCGACAAGATCGTGGATCTCTCGGAATTCCTAAGCATGAATAAAAACTGCTTACTCATCATCCCTGTTGACAAGTTCTGTTTCTTTGTAGTGAGCGGAGCGGGGTTGCTGTTAAGTTGGTTTCTTTATCTGTACCAAATAAAAGTACATGGCTTTAAGGGCTAAAAGGTAAATATGTTTATGTGGCTTTTAGGGTGTAAGTATTTGATATATTTGAATAACTTTAAGGATTAAAAAGTAAATGCCGACAACTCGAAAAGACGGATATGATTATACTACTTCTGATGCTCCTTGTCAAGCGTGTAAATTTGTTGACATCTGTGCTGAAGGACGTTATGATTGTCCACAGTACAGGTATTGGGTTAAACATCCACGTAGTGTATTAAATACTACACTGGAGAGAGTTCCTGATAAAGTAAGTAAATGGCTTTAAGGAGAATATATGTTTACTATTGTAGAGTATGATGATAAACTAGGTATTCGTTGTCAGGGTTATCCATCGGAGTTTAAAGTGACAGCAAAAGAGATGAATGAGTTATTAATAGAGGCTGTTGCTAGAATGAACTCTACTGAGTTGTTTGATTTTATAAGTTTATTAGCCTATAAATGGCCTACACTTTCAAATCAGATATGTCAAAATCTATCTAATGAACTTAGGGAGCAAGAAGAGGCTTTGAAATCTACGTATTGCAATATTCTAACTGAACAAGGATTTGAGATTGAAAATTATGGCGGAACGGATTGAAGTAGAACCATTTGTTACAGTTGAAGCCGGAGATACTAACATCGCATCGTTTCAGTTAAAGATAAATATTCCTGACAGTAATGGTGTAAGTCTCGGTGAGATAGATGAGGTATCTGTACTAGTAATTTGTTGTTGTTTAAGTGACCCACAAGAGTGGGAGATAAGGATAGACCCGGCTTGTGATATGGATAATGGTGTTACTTTAAAGGAATTACAAGTTATTACAGCATCAGTAACTAGATTTATTCATCAAGTATCTGGTATGGTGTTTGAAATTAACAACTTTGACGAGAGAATAAATGACTCCAAAAATACACTTAGATCACATTAATATCGAAGATTTAGACGAAGGCATTAAAATATCTTTGGGTGAAGATATAGATAAGCCTGAGTTTACATATAATTTATCATGGGATGATATGACTCATTGGTGGCAACAGTACCTAGCATTAGAAAAATGTAAGGATGCCTTTGCATATCGTTTGAAAAAGAGACCAGTAATCAAACCCGGAGAAGACCCATTTTGACTAAGAAAATCATGATGAATAGTCCAGCAGCACATGGACTTGAACCTTGTCTGGAGCATCCAGATTATATTCCACCCTTTAAGAAGCCTATCTACTTTGAGGATCAATTTCAACCCGTAAGTTTGTTAGGTATAATGAGATACCTGCAAAGAGATAAACGACTTGAAGATTCAATAGAGGAGCAATCCGAATGAATGCTGATAAAGTATCAGATATCTTTGTAGAAAGATTTTATAATGTGTTAATAAATCCTAAGTCAAGGCATAGTTTTTATATGCAAGAATTAGACGGTGCTTCTAAAGGTGATAAGACAGCACAAGATTGGGTTAAGTCTAAAAATATCAATCCTTCTGAATATAAAGGATTTGATGACGAAGATATAGATGCTGAACGAGTACAAATGGCATTAATATCATGGCAAATGACTATTGGTAAGCCAATAATTGAAACTGTAGACCTCAAATGTAAAGTAGTAGATCAAATTATGTCAAAAACAGAGGTAAAATATGAAGATTCAACAAATCAGAGAGACAGTAACTAACCAAGTCATTGCCAGTCTTGAAGAAGGCAATCCACCATGGACTAAACCATGGAATAATGATGGCTCATCTACGCCTTTGGCTTTAATGCCTAGAAACGGTAAGACTAAAAGACCATACTCTGGTATTAACTGGTTGATTTTAAACCTATTTAACCCTTTCGATACAGATGAATGGTTTACTAAAAATCAAGCAATAGAATTAACTAAACTTGATAAACCTATTCCTTACGAAGAGATGAAGAATGGAACTAACATAATCTTCTATAAGGATATGTTTAAAGAGAACGATAAGGGTGAAACTGAAAAGTATCCTTTAATGAGATCATACACGGTGTGGAATAGAGATCAGATTCCAACATTGCCACCTTCAAAGATTGAGAAGACCGACTTTAATGCTCAAACTGAGATAGAAAAGATGCTAAATAATCTTGGCTTGAAGGGCGGAGTCCATGTCGGAGGGAATCAGGCATTCTATATGCCTAGTCGAGATGCAATATGTATCCCCAATGATGATGCTTTTGAAAATGAATTCCAACGTGAGGCCACAAAAGCACACGAAGGATGTCACGCTACTGGTGCAAAGCATCGGTTAAACCGCAAGTGTCGACTTGAAAGGTCGAAGGAGAATTATGCCTATGAAGAACTGATAGCAGAATTAGGTGCTGCAATGGTATGTGGTTCAATTGGTATGCCATTGGAGAAGTTACAGCATCAAAGTTATATCGAAACGTGGCTTGAACGACTTAAAAGTGATACAAAGTATATCTTTAAAGCGTCAGCCGAAGCAGCAAAAGCAGCACAATATCTTATGGGAGAAACAAATGCTAATACAGCGAACCAGTAGAGAAGCGTATGAAAGTGTTGGTCGTGGTTGTAATAGCCTACATAATCGGCTTTTAGAGTCACTTGTGGATGAGAATTATACTTGTGATGAGTTGGAAGTCTTGTTAGATGCTAAACATCAGAGTATGTCTGCTCAAATACGCAAAGGTGTCTTGGATGGCGACATCGAAGATACAGGTGAGAAACGTCCTACAAGGTCAAATCGTCAGGCTATAGTGTGGGCTTTAAAGGTAGGAGACGACCTTGATCCCCGCGATCATTTAAGACCGCCCCTCACTTAAATCCACATCAGTAATACGGTATTTGGGTGGTCGAGCATAGTCTTTAAGGGTTTGATGTGTTCTTGCCCTGTGTGTATTATGCTTGGCTACCCAGTTTCTACGTTTAGCACGTTTTAACTTACGTGTCTGACGATCTTCTTGCATAAAAAACATATCCCTCTACCTATATACAGTTTAGAAATAAGTGTTTGATTTTAAAGGACTCCTAGCCAATAAATATATTAGCATATATTGCTTGACTATAAGGGTTATATAGTATATAATACTATCTATGACAAACCCAAGACCACAATTAAATAGAATAGTAAATGATATAGAAAAGATACTAGATAGAATACCATATGACGTTAAACATAAAGGTGGTTTCTATGTAGATCACTATATGGAAGAGTGTTTAGAGACTGTTGACAGGATAAACGAGTTACAGAATGTTACTCTTAGGCAGAAGTTAAAGGCTAAAAAGAGAGTATTCGAGGTATACTTTAAGTTACAAAAGTATAAAGGCCCACATGTAGCCTACCATGATGAGCAGCGTATCATCTATACTGGTGGATTAGGATATGCGTCAGTATCTAAGGCTATATTAACTCAACGAATGGGGAAAACCGTGAATCATTACTGGAAACCTAATAAAGCACCACCCACAACTGATAGACCAATCTTCGATATATCTGAGTATAAAGGTAAAGAAACCATGGAGGAATGGAGGACTAAAATGGCAGCGGAAAAGAAGGCTATACTAGATGCATTGCTCTGACTGTAGTAAACCCGCTACTCATTACCATCCGCATATGCTATGCGATCACTGTTGGGCTGAGAGGTACAGCACCCAAAGCATTGATGGCAAACGTATACCCTTTAAGAAATTATTTAAGGATAATCTGATGAAACGAGGGCTATGGAAAAAGGATGGGGAAGCAGTACCTGACTGGCAGGAAAGATGCAAGACTGAGGCGCATAAGTCTCGAATCTTTAAGGGAGGGAAATGAAGACTCAATCCGCTAAATCTAAAGGTCGTAAGTTACAGCAATGGGTACGTGATATGATACGAGATGCTTGCAATTTACGTCAGGATGATGTACAATCTCGTTCTATGGGGGCATCAGGAGAAGATATCATGTTGTCCCCTCACGCAAGGAGTGTATTTCCTTACTCTGTTGAATGTAAAAACCAAGAACGGATTAGTATCTGGAAAGCCTATGAACAAGCAGAAACTAATGCAGGTAATCACGAACCTTTGTTAATTATAAAGCGTAATAAGTCTAAACCACTTGCAGTTGTGGATGCTTATCATTTTATCAATCGTTGTTCTTATTTAAAACTATAGGAGAATTGAATGGCGACTCGTAGAGAGTTTCTGAATGAGTTAGTACAAGATAATGGTCTTGTTACTGAAGAAGACCTGTTTGAATTGAAGTTCGGTAGTCGTTCTACTTGGATCATCAAACGTACTGGTATTGAAAAGATACAGTACAACAATGACATACAAGTAAAGTTCGATGCTGTCGTGACTGACCGGGACTTTGCTGTAGTTAAGGCTACTGCGTCTAAAGATAACTGGAATGGCAGCATTGAAACGTACGGGAGTGCATGGCTAGAAAAGAATAGCAAGAATAACTACATGGCTGAGATGGCTGAGAAACGTGCGCTTGCTAGGGCTGTACTGAAGATTTGTGGTGCATACAAACATGGTGTTTACGGTGAAGATGAGGCTGACGACTTCAAACAAAGGAAGGGTTAATGAGTTTATACGAAGATTACATTGCTATCTCTAGGTACGCTAAGTATCTACCTAAAGAGAAACGCAGGGAGACTTGGGAAGAAACAGTAGACAGGTATTTTGACTATATGGAGAATAAGTTTGACATCTCTATACCTGAAATACGTGAGATGGTTAAGAAAAAGGCAGTGATGCCATCTATGAGAAGCCTGATGACAGCAGGGGCTGCTCTTGATCGTGAGAATGTATGCGCTTATAACTGTGCCTACGTAGCAGTCGATCACATCAGGGTATTCGGGGAGTCTTTGTATATCCAGATGAACGGGACAGGGCTTGGGTTCTCTGTAGAGAGACAGCACATAGCCAAGTTGCCTGAAGTAGCCGAAGAGTTCCACGATAGCGACACTACTGTAGTGGTGCGAGACTCTAAACTAGGGTGGGCAACAGCCCTCGATGAGTATGTAAGGCTCCTGTACAGTGGGAAGATACCCAAGGTAGATGTCTCCCGTGTCCGTCCGGCAGGTTCTCCGCTTAAAACTTTTGGAGGCCGTGCGTCAGGACCGGAACCGTTTTCCCTCACTCTCTCCAACATAACTACTGTCTTCAAAGGTGCAGCGGGCAGGAAGTTAAACTCTATAGAACTGCATGACGTGATGTGCTATATTGGTGAGTGCGTAGTAGTTGGTGGTGTTCGTAGGACTGCCATGATAAATCTATCTAATCATAGCGATGAACGTATGCGTCACGCTAAGATGGGTAACTGGTACGTGGAGAACCCACAGCGTAGCCTAGCAAACAATAGCATCTGCTACACTGAGAAGCCTGATGTCGGTGCGTTCATGCGTGAATGGAATTCAATCTATGAATCAAGGTCAGGCGAGAGAGGTATATTCAATCGTCAAGCCTGTAAAGATATGGCTCCGGAACGTAGGGATACAGACCATGAGTTCGGCACAAATCCATGCAGCGAAATCGTACTTCGCAGTGCAGAATTTTGCAATCTTACTGAGTTAGTCGCCAGACCAGATGATAACTACGAGTCACTTAGGAAGAAGGTGGAGGCTGCTACGATACTAGGTACGATACAGTCCTGTCTAACAGATTTCAAATTCCTGCGGAAAATATGGCGAAAGAATTGCGAAGAAGAGAGATTATTAGGAGTATCCATCACTGGAGTGTGGGATTGTCCGTGGTTCACACACAAATTTCCTGCACTAGAAGTAGAAAAGTTGCGAAATCATGCAATAGAAGTGAATAAAAAGTGGTCAAAGAAACTTGGTGTCAATCCTTCTACTGCCATTACTTGTATTAAACCGTCTGGAACGGTGAGTCAGTTAGTTAATTCAAGTTCAGGCTGTCATCCAAGACACTCATTTTGGTATATAAGGAGGGTTCGTAATGACACTAAAGACCCATTAGCAAAGATAATGATTGAGGCAGGTGTACCTTACGAGGTAGATAAACTAAACAGCGAGGCGTACGTGTTCTCGTTTCCTATGCGGTCACCACCAAGAGCATTCACTAGGCACGATATTGATCCTGAGATGCAGTTACAGATGTGGTCATTACTAGCCAAGCACTGGTGTGAACACAAACCATCCATGACCTGCTATATGCCAGAGGATCAGTGGCCTTTCGTTGGTTCATGGATATGGGAAAACTGGGATATGGTTAATGGCATATCGTTTCTGCCTTCTGCTGATGAAGGCCATGTATATGAACAAGCACCTTACGAGGATATAGATGAAAAGACTTACAAACAAATGATGGCGAGGATGCCAAAAAGTATTGATTGGTCATCCATTATAGAAGAGACAGACAATACAACTGCGAGTCAGGAGGTTGCTTGCACAGCAGGAGAATGTGAACTATGAACCATGACCTGACAAAGTATGTCAGATGGAAAGAAAAGGGGTACACTGATTGGGTTGGCACGTTGCCTTGTTCTATATGTAAGGAGCATAATGAGACTGTGGTGGCTCATCACTTAAAGCATAGATGGTCGCCACATTGTGGTGGAGGGAGTCAAAAGGCTAACGATTACCTTACCATGCCTTTATGTTACGAACACCATAGAATGTTACACGCTTTCGAGGATGGATTGGTAGAGTTCCAACCAGATTATATATTCACTACCTTGAAAAAAGCATTCCATCATGGTATACTACTGTTCAATCACCGTGGAGATAACTGGAGATGATAGATAATACTGAAGCAGCCGAAGCAGCGCACAACGCTTTATCCGAAACTGACCAAGAGTACGGTAGGTTACAGGGGTACGTGGCTATGGCACCACATTACGCTAAAATTATTAAAGCAAAGCACCTGCTCAAAGCACAAGGCACTGTGGCTGAAAAGGAATCTGTTGCGTATAGTTCAGTAGAGTACATAGAGTATATGGATAAACTGAATGAGGCTGTTGTTGAGTTCAATGTTCTTGATGCTAAACGTGCATCTTGGAATCGAGAAGTTGATATATGGAGAACCTTGAGTGCCAACCAAAGACGATGATTGGATTTACCATAAACCAAAGCCCGATGAATGGGAACAAACCTTAAACAAATGGGAGAGTAAGATGGAAAATGGACAGTACACTTTTGAACCCGGCAAAGGAAAGATGTGGCGTAATGATTATGCTACCACAGAAAGGCATCCTCAATGGAAGGGGAAGGTACGCATACCAGAGAACGTAAAACCTGGGGATACCCTAGAAATTTCTATGTGGTATAATAAAGAGTACACTAACAAGGATGGTAGAGAAGTAAAAGAATGCCAGAGTTTAAACGTACAAGAAGTATGGAAGAAAGATGGGGAATCTTATAGCCAACGGTTCGATAGACCCGCACCACCACCCGTAGAAAAGGATGACATACCGTTCTAATGGAAATTACCTACAAAGATGGCGAAACTATTAGCCTAGACTATGACGCTAGTAACCACACTTATAAAGCAGGAGATGGTAACGCAAGGATTAAAGTCCCTTCCGTTACTAAGATAGTAGGGAAGGTTACTCCTAAGTACGGTCTAGTAGAATGGGCTGCTATAGAAGGTGCTAACTTCTTTCGAGCATCCTTAGAGCCTCATAGATTAGCACCTACAGAAGAAGCAGGTACGTTTATGCTACCCGCTAAAGTTGTAGATCATATCGCTGAAGGGATCAAGACTGCCCACAAGGTCATTAGCGAAGAGGCTAAACAAACAGGGCATATTGTACACGATTGGTGCGAACGTGCTATCCTATGGAAACTAGGAAGAGGAGAACAGCCTGAAATAATAACTGAGCCATCAGATGTAGCCAATTCTATTAATGCTTTCAGAGAGTGGGTCAAAGAAACAAAGATAGAATGGGTATCAACTGAAGAAAAGATATACCATAGAGAGCATAAGTATGCGGGTACAGTTGATGCAGTCGGAAGGATTGGTGGTAATTTATGTGTAATGGACTTCAAGACTTCTAATGCTATACGCAAGGACTACTACTTACAAGTCTCAGCCTACGCTAAAGCAATAGAGGATATCTATGGGGAGCCAGTAGATGTATGCTATATACTAAGGTTCGATAAGAAGAGTGGGGAGTTCCAAGAGAAAGCAGTAAACCCCAACGCACATTGGGATGCTTTCCTTGCTGCTAAACAACTCCATCATTGGCATGGCGTAAGAGTCATGAACTATAAATACAGCCCGGAATTAAGAGGGCCAGACAAATAGGAGATTACTATGGACTTGTTGGTTATTGGCGATCCTCACGCCCACCCTGACTACGATAACAGTAGATTCACTGCACTAGGAAAGTTTATCGCAAAGGAAAGGCCAGAGGTAATAGTATGTATTGGGGATATGGCAGATATGCCAAGCCTGTCCTCTTACGACAGAGGAACGAAGGGCTTTGAAGGTAGGAGGTACAAGAAGGATATCAGTGCTGTACTGGACGCACAGGATAAACTACTAACACCTATCGCTAAAGCGCGTGGGTACAATCCTAAACTACACATGACTTTAGGTAATCATGAAGATAGAATTACTAGGGCTATAAATGCATCGCCAGAATTAGAAGATGCTATCGGTATGTTCGACTTGGAGTACGAAGCACACGGCTGGAAGGTGACACCCTTTAAGAAATGTGTTACAATAAAAGGCATAACATTCAGTCATTACTTTACATCAGGGGTAGCAGGTAGGCCAATAAGTTCCACGCATATTGGACACGCTATGATTACAAAACTACATTGCTCTGCTGTACAAGGACACTCACATCTTTACAATCACTCCGAACAAACTAGGCCTGACGGACAAAAGATATTTGGTCTATCAGTAGGATGTTTCTCTCACCCTGAGTACACCGAAACGTGGTGCCAAGATACAGAGTATCAATGGTGGAGAGGAATAACCATACTTGAAGGGCTAGATGGCGAAGGCTACTACAATAGTATACGTGCTATAACACAAAGAAATCTTCTTAAACGTAAGTAACCTCCACTACGCAGCCCTTGGGAAAGGCTGTGATACTATAAGGTATCGGCTTAGTCTCATCCTTGGCCTCGTCTGAGAAATCATCGGGGTCGAGGGTTGAGGCTATTTTTACAGTATCCCCATCATCCGATACAAACCACCCAACAGAGTATAGTGTCGGACACTCGACATCTTTGGCCCGTGTCCAACTATCATCGGAGAGAACATCTCTCCATTTTATTACTACGAGCGTTTTTTCTTTTTCTTTTCCAATGGCCCGGGAAGAATCCACCCCAAGATCATTGGTACTACAAAGATTAAGATTAGTAACCATCCACCCATCTCCACTAAAGAACCTAATAAAGACCAGAAGTTATCTGGAGCGCATTCAGTCATAGTTGTTACCTTCGATTTGTCTTTTATCGCTACTTCCGTCACCACATCTGCCACAAAGGCAGTCGTCGTGGCTCCCAGTATCGGCGCAACTGCACCCCCACTCAATACACTCCCCGCAAGTGCACCGCCCCCCGCTGCTATCGAGGTAATCCCGGCTTTCTTTATTGTCGTGCATCCTACTAGAAGAATACCTGATGCACAATAGCAACCAATACGATAATACCAACTGCCACCCATAATCTTTTCTTTCCAGCACTTAATTCTTTCCATTTGTCCATGATGTCTCCTATAAAGTAAATGATGATCCGCACCCACAAGATGAGGCTCCTGTAGGTGGTGTGAAATGAAACGATGGCCTGAAAGGATCGTTGTCCCAGTCCATTACTGCGTCACCTAATAACTCCAAAGAGGTGGCATCGGAGAAGATTGTCTCCGACAACATCTTTGCGTCTGAAGGTATATCTGTTGACGGGTTTAACTTTATTTGATAACCAGAGCAACCCCCACCTTCTAAGTGTACGCCTAAGAAGCCTTCGCCATTTAGGGTCTGGTCTACCTTTTGTTGTGCTGCTTCCGTAATCGTCATTCAATTCCTGCTTTCTTGGTTCGATGTGTATTCCCTCTAAAGTCATCGTCTGTTACATAAGCGTGCTTGCTTCCGCACCAAGGACAATGTAATTCTTTGTTTATTATAACATGGTCTGCTCCATAATTCAAGGCTATAGACCAATACCTACTGCAAAAAATACAAGTAAAATTATGTATGGTTTCCCTTATCCAACTCACTAGACATCTCCTTTATCCCTTTAGATGCTGTGGACGTAAACGTAAAGGGTAACAATCCATGTACCGCAGCAGTCAACGACAAAAGAAACAACTTCAAAGACATTCTCCATGCACCCCTCGCGTGTTGAAACCAAGTCATCTGAACATCGTATAAATGATTCATTAGTTATATGGATTTCCTTTCTGTTGCATCGGGCTGGACTGCGCCATTAAAACCCTTGAGTCTATATTCATTGTCCTAGCCACCTCGTAAATAGGGATGCACCAACACCGGATAATCCTACAGTCGCTAATACTATACCTATACCAATACCCCTAGTTCTTTCTAATTGTTGATCTAACTTATCTAACCTTACGTTCTGTTCCTTTACCATGACTTCCAACGTGGATATCTGTTGAATTAACTTCCCCAATTCCACATCGGATACCTCGCTCATGTCTTTGGGTCCTCATTTGATTCACCAATTGGGTGATTTGGTGGCCTAACAAACTCCTGTCGACCTTCACCTGAAAGTGCAATGCACGTTTGCTCATCTGTAATAATCAACACACCAGCCAAACCAGTATCTGGGTTCTCAATGATTGCAACCCGTTGGTTTTGGAAAGGTGACGCGCTGAACGTCATCGAGATGTGGACTCCGTAGTCCTCAATTAATGCGCCCATGAGAGTAGCAAAATGATGTTTCTCTGCTGTGGCTGGTAAGCACATTGCTGGGAATGGGATAATTTGTTTCACCATACCTTCAGGAGGCCCAGCAAGGGCAGGTGCTGCTAGTAGTAGCAACATAAGTAAAAGTGCTTTCATTCTATCTTCCTAAACGTAATGGATCGTGTTCGTCACCAGCAAGTATCTGTTCTATCAGGGATAGAAGTTCATCTGCTCTACGTTTTTCTCCTTTAGCCATAGCCCACTTGAGTTTAGACTTCAATGCTCTCAAGTCCTTTACAAAGTTCTTCTGTCTCCAGTAGGCATTCTTCTCTAGGTTTACATCGTATTCCTGTACACCAAGGAAGTAACGTATAACTCTAGCCACACCGGGTACGTCAATAGGGCCACTCTCTCTCTGTGCACCAAGACCGCCGAAGGCTGCTGACGTAGTTTGTTCACCAGTAACAGGATCAGAAACCTGCATACCAAACATACCACCCGGATTAAGTCTGTTAAGTTCGACTATGGGTACGAGTATCTGTGCTAGTTTATAAACTCTGGCTGGAAGTGCTACACCTAGAAAGTCTTTGGTCTGTCCCTTGTACTCACTAATAGACTCCTTCCTGTACATATCATAGTTAAATAATTGCTCGAAAGGTTCTCTAAGTAAGGGGGAAATCATCTCAGTAATCATCTCTTTAGGATGTCCAAGACGCTCTATGTCGGCTATAGGGGCATAGTTTAATAAAGAGAATACCTTACGCACCCTGTCAGTTTCTTTGCCTAGAAACAATGGAACCCTGTTCCTCCAGAAAGGGCCGATGTCTTCATTCTCTGGCACACCACCACCGCTATGCTCTAACTGCGCTCTCGCAATCTGTAGAGTCTCAAGGCGTTGGGGATTAGTCACTAAAGAATTTAACTGTGCTGGTATATTCTTACGTGACCACGTATAGAAAGGAATGAATCTCTTTAGTACCTGCTGCTCGAATACAGACAGGTCAGAGTAATCGAACAAGGCTTTCTTTGTTTCTTGGCTGGCGTAATGTACTGCACTACCTTTATCGCTCACTCTTTCTAGTTTGCCAGTTTGAGGATTATAGTATTTATACTTGCTATTCTTCTTCGGAATATTATTCCTAGCCTTGCGTAACTTATCTATGAATACTGCTGCTCTTGCATTCTGTTCTATAGTAGAACCAACAGCAAATCCCCAATCTACAACAGGATTCTCTGCACCAAGAGTGGATATTTTTTCCATGCCAGTTTTCTTATAGCCAGCAAGTTTCTCCATCTCCAGTTCTGCTGAACGCTGAACATCTAAACCGTATTGATGCTTGCCAGTGATGCCATTAGCATTCATTACATCCCAGAGTTCCTTCTCCGACATACCAGTGCCTTGGAAATCCCCCGTGTCCTTTAGTTTTACTCCTCGTATAATTTTTTGCTGTAAGTTACCAGCGTGCCAATACACAGCAGGATTCTTTACACCTGCTACAGTGTAAGCATTCAATACGTTTCCTACAGCATTACGAGTATGGTAAGCAGGGCGAATACCAAGTGACCACTTTTTCCATCCGGTTTGTAGGTTGTCATAGAACTTAACAAACTCATTAACCTTGCCTGTCTTGCCAAGCATTAACTGTTGTCTGTCTGTTATCTGCTTTGCAACCTCTTTAGGAAAGAATAGTTGTTGTCCTTTCTCATCGACCATTCCCTTTACTGGAAGCCACTCAGACTTACCACCTTTTGTTCCGGGTATGCCACGGAATAATCCTAGTATCTCCTCATCGGGAGCATTTTCATCTAGTAATTTACCAGCCCTTTCTTTTATTTCTGCTTTAATTTGTGGTAATGTTCTACCAATATCAAACTTTCCTATCTGATCGGCAAACCATTTGTTCGACATGGAAGCAGCGTGTTCACTAAACCTTACTCCCATCATAACAGCAGGATCAGTATGGAAAACATCATAACCATATAATTGCTGGGTCAGTCTATTAGCATCATCAGTCGACATCCCTTCAAACTTCCTTTGTTTAAGGAAAGCATCTTTATTAAGAATAGTGTCAGCGAATGACCCTTCATCCCATCCTCCTCGTCTTGCGGCGGGAGTTGCTACGTGCCTAATGTACCCTAGTTTTGTTGGCTCTAACCCTTCTTCCCCTGTCCTAAGAACGTGTTGCTGCCCTACCTCACCAGTACGTATACCTTGTAAACGTTCTTTTTCTAACATATCAGCATACTTTGCAATATGGTGGTCTGCAAGAGCCTGTCCTTCATCACCAAGAGTTGTTAGATGATGCCCATCAGGTTTATCTAGTTCTACATAATTGCGGAACGCTTTGTCTACTTCGTCTTTCTTTACACCAAGTGATTTAGCCCTCTTCTCACTCCACTTAACATAGTCCTTTACCATCTTGTCGATATCTCGACCATAACTATGGTAGCGATCCATACCCTGTCGACCAAACCCTAAGACCTGTCTCGCTGCGCCATAAGGAACATTAAGTCCTCTGGCAATATTCTGTGCAGCAGTGGTTTGCCCTAGTTTATAGACACCCTCACTAACCTTTTCAAAGCCGGGAGTTGCCTTTGCAGTAGCAGAGATTCCTTTTGCTGCTCCCCTTACAAGTCCGGGGCCAAGATAGGTTAGAGGATCAGTTGCTACATCACCAATAAACCCACCTACCCCTGCCCAAAAAGGATGTTGTTTAACAAACTCAGGGTCCATAAAGTCCTGCATTCGTACAGCATCTTCACCCATCCAGCCTTTCCTAGCACCTTCAAGGAACCCTTCAGGGTCTTCATCAAGAGTTTCTTTAATACCTACCTTCAGGGCTTGACTTGGACGCTCAAGCATCTCAAGACTTTTTAATACATACCCTCCAGTGGTAGGCCAAAAGCCTTTCTTTTTTTTCTTTCTACTGAAATTATTAGCAGAGACTAACTCATAAGCCATTATTCGTCAATACCTGTGACTATATACTTCACCCCTTCTGGAGTCATGATTGCTATGTAGCCTTGTTTCCTCAAAGCATCTATAAGTTCGTCTGTAATTTCCTCACCTTCATTCGGTGTATAGGTATAGGCTTGAAGCACTTCTTCAGGCATTATAGAAATTACAAACTCTTCTGATGATCTCCTAGCCCTAGTAGGATTATACCCAACTATAGTATCAATTTTCTGGTGTGCCATATGCTCCCTAACAGCAGCATCAAAACGACCTTGTATTCCTCCAGATGTATTGTATAATATAGACCTAACACCTTGTATAAGACGTTCCGTAAAATGTCCTGCCTCACCTTTCGCTTGGGATAACACGCCTTTCTGCCACCCTGCCCTTGAACCGCCTTCAGGTTCTTTTCCTTTCTCAAGGTAAGTAGAATCACCAGTTTTAGCATTAAACCAATTAACAAATTCTTTTGCTTTTTCTTTACCCGGATCAAAGCCAGAGATAGCAGATGCTAGTTTAACACCAGCACCAAACCTCTTGGCTCTGTTAAACGCTACTCTCTTGGATGAGGGTGGGTCCCACTTACCATCTTCAGTATAGTAGATACCACGCTGTATCTTCTGTAGTCTTTCCTGCTCGTCAAAGGCTGACGTTTGTTCCATTCGCTTAGTAGCAAGTTCTACAAATGCAGACGGGTCTATATCGAACATAGATAACTGCATAGCCTTCTTGTATATCTCAGCCATATCTGCTTCATACTGCTTCCTAGCAGCACCCACATCGTATTTATAGTTACCCCATATACGATCTTCTATAGCCTGTTCTGCCACCTCCTGTTCTCTTGCAGGAGTCATGAATCCTTCAGGCACCCTTGCAGGAGGCCCACGTTGGATATACGGACCTTCAATCCCTCCAGAGTCACTTAGAAAGGAATGAGCAGCAGAGCCGGGTAGTACCTCACCCGATCCCATTTGTCCAGTAGGAGTTTGACCTATAAGGCCAGCAAGTGCGCCCTGATAGTCCTGCATTGGACGCTGCTGTCTTAACCTTGCTTCACGTTCTGCGGTAGTTTCAAATAAAGTACCGACACCTTCAGCAACATCAGTTATAGCCTGAGTAGGTTCAAGATTTTCATCTAGGATTAAGTCGCCAACGCCCTGCTGATTTAATCCTCCCGACTGTTGCATAATACCAACAAACGCTTGCTTAATTTTATCCCACCACCACCAAGAGCCGTCTTCTTTTTGTCTTGGCATCAGTCCACGCTCGGCTGCTTCTGCATTAGAGATTATACTAAATCCCCCAGTATCTCCTGTATTACCAGCAGCATGGTCTGCGAACTGCTCCATCATTATATCATACTGAGTACGCTCTCCTTCCGTATTTTCTGTCTCAGTAGTTACTTTCTTGGTAGGCTTACCATCTTCTTGCGTGATGACAGTTTTCTTTTTTGTGGGGTATTGTTTGTCTAACCAGTAGGTCGTATCCATGGCCTTCTCTTGACCTCTCCTGTACGCCCCACCATACTGAGAAGGGGTTAAATGTTCTGCCCACTCAGGAGTAGATTCGCTTGACTCACCAGAACGGTCTAGGCCACGGGTTAGACCTCTTGTTGTGTCAACAGGAGCATCCGGACGCCCAGTAATATTAATAGTGAGTTTTCCTTCAGGAGTTACAGAGTATCCTAGCGGTGGTAGGCCGAGTCTTTTCCGCCTTTCCAAATCTTCTAGATACATTTTATAGACAGGATTCATTAAGTATACCTCTTACGCTTCTTATAGTTCGGTCTATAACCTTCTATAGATGGGTCGGCAATCAAATCTTTATAGCCTGAAGGAGCGTACTCACCTGCCCAACCACCACCGGGATCAAGGACTTCAAAGTTTTCCATACCCGGCTGACCGCTCTGTCCAGTAGCATCTGATGCATAAGTCTCAGGTCGCTTACCAAACTCTGCAAGCATATCTGGTAGGCCACTCGCTAGTTGGGAGTTAAAGATGTCATCAAACTTACCTGCTTTGGCTGCTGCGCCCATTGTACTTGGAGCCATGGCACTACCCCATCCGGGGCCACCAGCAGCAGCCGCTAAACGAGGATCAACATCACTTGGCCCATAACCAGCAGTGCCAGTAAAGTTAGGTCGCTGTGCGTCACCTATGCCAAGTTTCTTCAGAAAACTAAAGTCTGCGCCGTTAGCCATTATACTTTACCGTAGTCAATGTGTTTTACACCACCAATATTAACAACTGCTTCTGGCATATGTTGTTCAACTTCCTGCGCCATCAAGCCTCTGTATTGTTTGGGGCTGTCCTTGTATTTGTAATCATAGACACCCATACCTTTGTATTTACCAACAGGTTTTATGTCTCTCTTAGTTCTGATGTCGGACATAATCAGTGCGCCACCAATCTTACCTAGCATACCCAGCATTGCGGAGTTATCTTTAGGTGAAGTCTGCGTTGTAGTCCCGCCATAATTTCCAGTTATCATTGACATGTAGTTAGCCAACGCCTGCTGCGGTGCTGTTGCCTGATACTGGTAACGGGCCATATCTCGATTCATGGCTTCCTGACTCATAGCCCTTCTTTGCTGCCCGACATCTCCCATTGCACCATAGAGTGAGAGTGGAGCAGCCATAGTCGTTGGGTACTGTTGCTGACCAAATTGCTGTTGCCCTATACCCATTTGAGCCGTTGGTAAACGCATACCTTGGGCTGTCTGATAAGCATCAGTATACATCTGCGCTAAAGGTTTAGTTAAGCCAGCCTGAACAGCACTAGCAATTGCTTTGTTCTGTACAAGGTCATTACGGCTACTCCCGCCCTGCTGCCCTGTACGCATTAGTTGGTCCCGAAGGCCCGGCAATATATTACCTTTTAGATTTCCCATTACGCCCTGTGTGAGAGCATTCTCCATAGCAGAGTAAGGAGTTCCTGCACCAGTACGGACATTACCTGCCATGAGATCATAAGTCTGTCGTGGAGTGAATCCAGTATACCCGCCAAGCGATCTACCTAAAGCACCTTCCGCGCCCTGTTGCATCGCAGCAGCACGTGGACCCATAGCGTAACCAAGTGTAGCCTGATGAGCAGCAGTCTGGGCGGGATCGAACCCAGCCAGCGTTTCTCCCGGATAATACTCAGGTATACCCTTATTGTACAGTGCCTTGGCTGCGTCAAATCCGCTAGTTAGGTAAGGTATTTGTTCCTTCCACGGTTCCGCTGTAGTTGTTTTTACTGTTGTTCCACCACCCATAATTTATTCCTCTCTAAGAAGGGCCATCTGTTGCTATTTCTGGTGCTACCCCACCGCCAACCACATCAGGGTCTATTCCATGCTCTCTAGCAAAGGCTTTTGCCCTCTGGACTCCTGCCGAATCAGCACCCATCCAACTAAGAATCTTGTCCCCTATTCCTAACGGGTCCATCTGAGAAATGTGCATACCCGTCCTTGTTCCATTTGGCATAATCTCATATCCCTCATCATCAAAACTCGTACCTTCAGCACCTTGATCTCCTGTGCCAGATTGTGAAGCAGCAGCCTTTGCAGCAGCAGCCTTCTTAGCGTTCTCTATATCTATCCACGGCTGTTCACTGAGTGGACCCATAGGATTCGCACCCCATTGAGGTCGTCCTACAGTTAATTGTGGGGGAGCATAGTTCCATACATTCTCTGGTACATACCCTTCATCAACAGATGCCTGTGACCATGGCTGGTACTCAGCACCAAACATACTGTGTGCTTCAGGAGCCTCGTAGTCAGGAACAAGCATAGGATGGAAGGTATTAGTTTTATTTTCAGGATCATCCCAAGGATACTTTACCTTTGGTTTCTTACCATTACCACCATTGCCTTTTGTCTTCTTACCTTTAGCCCATTTATCGAATCTAGTACCACCTTTATCGTCGAAGTAATCATCCCACGCCTTTGTACCGCGCCTTACTTCTGTACCACCTTGGTAGTTACCAGTATATAAGGCAGAGTCTTCGGCAGCATGAGCGCGACCAAAGGCAGCCTTAGAAGTGGCTCCACGCTGTATCCAATAAGAACCTTGAGTTCCTTGTGGATCATCTTGTATAGATTTCCACGCAGCCTTCAAGTCTCCTTGAGAATCTACATACTTCTCAAAGTCAGAATCAGATGCCGATCCTTGTTTATACTTGGAGTACATATCTGCATAATTTCTGCTTCCACCTGCCATAATATACTCCTATAGGTTTCCTCTACGATACGCTTCCATCTGCTGGTGCATCAGAGGACTCCAGTTTTCAGCACCAAATGCTGCTTTTGCCCTACCCATCTTACCAGTACCAGCAAGGGCTGCTTCTTTGGCTGCTGCTACCTGTTCATCAGTAGCATCGCCCCAGTCAAAGCCCATCGAGGTTCCTTTCTCATAGGGATTTCTTGCTGCATCAGCCTGTAGTTGGGTGTTTAGTCTCTTTCCATAAGCACCACTCCACGCATCACCAAACAATCCTTTGGCTCTGCCCATCATACCTGCTTGAGCAAACCTCTGTGCTTGCGCAAGATCAGTATCGCTTATATCACCATAGTTAAATTCACCAACGTCAGCATCTGGATTAGACCTTAAGTAGTCCCTTAGTAAGCCACCCACACCATTTTCTTGGTCATCATATCCTTCACCCCACTGACCACCACCACGGCCTATCTGTTGGGCTGCTCTGCCAAACATACCACCTTGACCGAACCTGAGTGCTTGCTGTAATCTTCCAGAGCCTATACCACCCAACTGCTTCAAAGCCCGATGAGTGTCACCAGTCCAGTCGCCACCACCACCTGTCCATGCTTGATGCGCCCTACCCATCTTACCTTCTCTAGCAAAACGCTGCGCTTTTTTCATACTACCCATATCTGAATATTGATTTGCTCCACCTGCCATTATTGCATCCTCTGTTTTAAGTCCTTTGTATATACAATGTAAGTGTCATTCCAGTCTGGTAAAAGTTTCTTCCAACCTTTTCTGCCCCACATTTCTAATGCGGAACATTCAAGTCTGATAGCAAACCCCTCAACCATATCTTGAAATTCCCTTATATCCTCAAAGTCCTCACCCGCCAAAGAAATCAATCGAAGTATCTTCTTCTGTGGGTAGGTTATAATTTGCGAGATCATCGCAGCCTTTAGTTTATAATTATCTTGAGCAATCCACAACTGCATATCACCATGTGTCAATGGCTCAAGAAAATCATCTGGTTCTAATTCACCTTCGGTGTGCCGACTAACTTTAGAAAGTAGCGGAACAACCTCTTGCCATATATGACTTACTTCTTCAGGGTGAATTAAATGTGCTTTCATAGTTTAGACCATCCCGTAGATAGATAAGCATAGATACCTTCCCCAGTACCACCGGGATTCCAATTAACCCCATCAGCATATCTGATATCCCCCTGTCTGGGTTTGGACTTCCTAGCCTCATCACCCGGCGCAACATTTGTTTGGGATAATTGCAGCATATCTACGTTGAATATTATATCGCCCAGCCGATTTAGTTCATTAAACAGGTAGTCAGGCAATTCCTCTTGCAATACTGGCGCTGGATTAGGCGACCATCGTTTTACAGATTTTATTGCTTTGGGGTCATAAGCCACTATACTTGCATCCTGCTTCCACGATTACCTCTTGGAGTCACATTAAAAGCCAGCCCATGTAATCTCCAATCTACATCAGTGGTCGATTCTACTTTCACCCCAAAGTATTTCCCAGAAACCCTACACGATACTTTCGATTGTGAGTTTGGATTAAATGCTGTCGGACCTTCCCAAGTAACACCTTCCTCAGAAGACATTTGGTGACCTATATAC
>Ga0208179_1000336_pt1 | contig 33018 bp, 23 predicted proteins | sample Malvired_Geostar_FD_184238 | JGI IMG/M metagenome (GOLD analysis project Ga0208179, IMG submission 184238) | Marine viral communities from the Global Malaspina Expedition - Malaspina viral metaG DeepMed_Geostar (SPAdes) (version 2) | ecosystem: Environmental > Aquatic > Marine > Oceanic | place... | reverse complement strand
GTCCGGGTCTGGCGGCGGCGACGGCGGCATGGTCACCGCCGTCAACACCGGCGACATCCTGACCAGCGGCCTGGACGCCTACGGCCTGTTCGCCCAGTCGATCGGCGGCGGCGGCGGCCAGGGCGGATCGTCCGGCGGCATGATCAGCGTCGGCGGATCGGGCTCCGGCGGCGGCCACGGCGGCGTCGTGTTGGTGGAGCATGACGGGCTGATCCATACGCTGGGCGACGGCGCGGGCGGCATCTTCGCCCAGTCGGTCGGCGGCGGCGGCGGCGCCGGCGGCAGCGCGGTGAGCGTCGGCGCCTTCGCCAATGTCTCGGTCGGCGGCTCAGGCGGCGGCGGCGGCCAGGGCGGCCAGGTCGATGTCGAGGCGGGCGGTCAGTTGCTCACGGAGGGCGACCGGGCCATCGGCGTCTTCGCCCAGTCCGTGGGCGGCGGCGGCGGCGCCGGCGGCTTTGGCGCGGGCGGTTCTGCCGGTGCGTTCGGCAATATCTCGGTCGGGGTCGGCGGTTCGGGCGGCGCCGGCGGCGACGGCGGTCTGGTGACCGTCCACAGCGATGCGGACGTGGCGACCCTGGGCGTCGACAGTCACGGGATCTTCGCCCAGTCCATCGGGGGCGGCGGCGGCACGGGCGGCTATTCGGTCGCCGCGTCCCTGGCGGCCGGAAAGGCCGGCGTCGCCGGTTCGGTTTCAGTGGGCGGCTCCGGCGGTCAGGGCGGCGACGCCCGGGCGGTTGAGGTCACGTCCGACGGCGACATCCATACGGCCGGCGACCGGTCGGCCGGCGTCTATGCGCAGTCCGTCGGCGGCGGCGGCGGCGCGGGCGGCTGGTCCGGCTCCATCGCGGGGGCCGGCGGGGTCGTCGGCGGCGCGGTGAGCGTGGCTGTGGGCGGAACGGGCGGCGCCGGCGGTCTGGGCTCCACCGTCGACATCACCATCGGCGGCGACATCGTCACCGAGGGCGACGACAGCTACGGCGTGCTGGCGCAATCCGTGGGCGGCGGCGGCGGCACGGGCGGATTCTCGGTCAGCGCGGCCGCGGCTGGCGGCAAGGTCGCGGGCGCGGCCAGTGTGACCATCGGCGGCGGCGGCGGCGCAGGTCAGCACGCCGCCAAGGTCATCGTGGCGACGACGGGAGACATCTCCACCTCGGGCGATCGGGCGACGGGCATCCTGGCCCAGTCCATCGGCGGCGGCGGCGGCGCGGGCGGCTGGTCCGGCGGCGTGGCCGCAGCGGGCGGCGCCACCTCGGGTGCGGTGAACGTGACCCTGGGCGGGTCGGGTTCGGGCGGCGGAAACGGCGGCGAGGTCGAGGTGAGCGCGGCAGGCGACATCTGGACCGAAGGCGACGACGCGGCCGGCGTGCTGGCCCAGTCCCTCGGCGGCGGGGGCGGCCAGGGCGGCTTCACCCTCGGCGCGGCGATCGCGGGCGGCCAGACAGCGGGCTCGGCCAATGTGGGGATCGGCGGCGAGGGCGCTCTGGGCGGCGACGCCGCCCGGGTCAGCGTGGACGTGGACGGCCAGATCTCGACCCTTGGCGATCGGGCCAACGGCGTCACCGCCCAATCCATCGGCGGCGGCGGCGGTTCGGGCGGGTTCAGCGGCTCCGTGGCCGTGGCCGCCGGTCAGACCGCAGCCTCCATCGGCGTGGGCGTGGGCGGTTTCGGCGGCGCCGGCGGGGACGGCGGCGCGGTGTCCGTCATCGGCGACGGGCCCATCTTCACAGAAGGCGACGACAGCGCCGGCGTGCTGGCCCAGTCCATCGGCGGCGGCGGCGGCTCGGGCGGCTTCTCGCTGACCGGCGCGGTCGGCGCGGGTCAGAACGCGGGCTCGGGCACGGTCAACGTCGGCGGCTTCGGCGACAACGGCGGGGACGGCTCGACCGTGTTCGTCGGCCTGACCAACCAGGTTTCGACCCAGGGCGATCGGGCCAACGGCGTGACGGCCCAGTCCATCGGCGGCGGCGGCGGCGCGGGCGGCTGGAGCGGAACCCTCGCGGTCGGCGCGGGCCAGAACACGGGCTCGGCGGCGGTGGGCCTCGGCGGCTTCGGCGACGGCGGCGGGGACGGCGGCGCCGTGACGGTCGAGACCGGCGGCGACATCTTCACCCAGGGCGTGGACGCCTCGGGTATCCTGGCCCAGTCCATCGGGGGCGGCGGCGGCGCGGGCGGCTTCAGCATCGCCGGCAGCGTGGCGGCGGGTCAGTCCGCGGGCGGGGTCACCGTGTCCCTCGGCGGCCTTGGCGGTTCGGGCGGCGACGCCTCGACGGTCACCGTGACCTCCGACGGCCATATCCGCACCGAGGGCGACCGCGGGCGCGGCATCACGGCGCAATCCATCGGCGGCGGCGGCGGCAATGGCGGCTGGTCGGGCTCGATCCAGGTCGCGGCGGGCCAGACGGCGGGCGGCGCGGCGGTTTCGCTGGGCGGTTTCGGCACGGCGGGCGGGGAGGCCGACCAGGTCAGCGTCACGTCCAACGGCTCCATCGGCACCCTCGGCGACGACGCCGTGGGCGTGTTCGCCCAGTCCGTGGGCGGCGGCGGCGGCGCGGGCGGCTTCTCGGTGTCCGGCGCCGTGGCGGCGGGCAAGGACGGCGGCGCCGGCTCGCTGAGCATCGGCGGCTTCGCCGGCGGCGGCGGCGACGGCGCGGGCGTCGACGTCACCTCGACGGACCTCATCTTCACCGAGGGCGACCGTGCGCACGGCGTGCACGCCCAGTCGGTGGGCGGCGGCGGCGGGACCGGCGGCTGGTCCGGCTCGATCGCCGGCGCCTTCTCGCCGGGCGCCAATGCGGCGGTGGGCCTGTCCCTGGGCGGCGCCGGCGGCGCCGGCGGGGATGCGGGCCTGGTGGAGGTCATCTCCACGGGCGGCGCGGCGACCCTGGGCGACGGCGCCCACGGGCTGTTCGCCCAGTCCATCGGCGGCGGGGGCGGCGCCGGCGGATTCAGCGTCTCGGGCGCCATTTCCGGCGGCAAGGACGTGGTCGCCATCACGGCCACCGTGGGCGGAACGGGCGGCCTGGGCGGCGACGGCGGGGCGGTGATCCTGTTCAGCGAGGGGACGGTCACCACCGCGGGGGTCGCCTCCCACGGAGTGTTCGCCCAGTCGGTGGGCGGCGGCGGCGGGGACGGCGGCTTCGCCGGATCGCTCAGCGGCGGCCTGTCGCCCAACAAGGCGGTGACCCTGGGCTTCACCGTCGGCGGCTTCGGCGGCGGCGGCGGCCTGGGCGGCGCGGTGGACGTGGAGAGTCGTTCTGACATCGGCACCGAGGGCGCAGGCGCCCACGCCGTCTTCGCCCAGTCCATCGGCGGCGGCGGCGGCAACGGCGGCCTGTCGTTCGGGGCCAATCTGGCCGGCTCAGGCTCCACCAACATCACCGGACGGCTCGGCGGCTTCGGCGGACCCGGCTCCGCCGGCGGCGACGTGACCGTCGCCTCCAGCGGCCTTCTGGTCACCCGGGGCGACGGGGCCCACGGGGTGTTCGCCCAGTCGGTGGGCGGCGGCGGCGGCACCGGCGGGACGTCCGGGGGCCTGACCCTGTCCGGCTCTCGCTCGGTCAATGTCAGCCTGTCCATGGGCGGGCTGGGCGGCGCGGGCGGCCTGGGCGGCGCCGTGGACGTCATCAACACCGGGACGATCGACACCAGCGGCGAGGGCGCCTTCGCCGTCTTCGCCCAGTCCATCGGCGGCGGCGGCGGGGCCGGCGGCCTGGCCGGCATCGACGAGAACCTGTTCACGGAATACCTCGGCGTCGGCGCGGGCTCGACCAGCTTCGGCTCGGACACCAAGAACATCTCGGTCTATCTGGGCGGCACGTCGGGCTACGGCAACGACGGCGGCGCGGTGACGGTCGACAACAGCGGAACCCTGGTCACGCGCGGCCTGAATTCCAACGTCATCTACGCCCAGTCCGTGGGTGGCGGCGGCGGTCACGCCGGCGTGGCCGAGGCCACATCCGGCGCGTTCGGGGCCGGACGCAACGGCGCCTACACCGTCGCCATGGGCGGTCAGGGCCTCGGCGGCGGAGACGGCGGGTCGGTCGACGTGGTCAACTCCGGCGCCCTGGTGTCGCTGATGGGCGGCTCCAGCGGCGTGTTCGCCCAGTCCATCGGCGGGGGCGGCGGCGCCGGCGGAGACGCCACCGGCTACGCCCAGATCTTCTCGCCCAAGGCGCGGGGCACGACCAAGGCGCAGCAGGTCAGCGTCACCGTGGGCGGTTCGGGCGGCGCAGCCGGCGACGGCGGCGCGGTTACGGTCCTGAACAGCGGCCTGATCCAGACCCTGGGCGACGAAAGCAACGGCGTGTTCGCCCAGTCCATCGGCGGCGGCGGCGGCAACGGCGGTCTGGTGGCCGAGGGCGGCGGCGAGATCGCCGTCTTCCTCGATCAGGTCAATCAGGCCGACGCCAAGGGCGGCTCGATCGCCATCGGCGGTCAGGGCGCGGGCGGCGGCGACGGCGGTCTTGTGGACGTGACGAACACCGGCCTGATCCACACCCAGGGCCAGCGCGCCCACGGGGTGTTCGCCCAGTCCATCGGCGGCGGCGGCGGCAACGGCGGATCCGGCCTGGCCGGCGAGGTCAGCGTGGGCGGCTTCGGCGGCATCGCCGGGGACGGCGGCGCGGTCAACGTCACCAACGAGGGCGTCATCGTCACCGAGGGCTTCCTGTCCCGCGGCATCTTCGCCCAGTCCATCGGCGGCGGCGGCGGCAACGGCGGCGCCACCGACTATGACATCGCCGAGGGCGAGGACGGCGCGCCCTACACCTATCGCGACGACCTGACCGACGTCATGGGCGTCACCGGGGACCTGACGGCGGCCTACGAACTGGCCGCGTCGTTCCAGCAGCCCGCCTTCGGCCTGTCGGTCGGCGGCGCGGGCGGTGCGGCCGGCGACGGCGGCGACGTGACCGTGGTCAACACCGGCGCCATCTACACCTCCGGCGTCCTGGCCCACGGCATCTTCGCCCAGTCGGTGGGCGGCGGCGGCGGCACGGGCGGCGAAGGGTCGGTGGGCCAGGTGGGTCAGATCGTCTTTTCCGGCGTCGGCGGCTCGGGCGGCGATGGCGGCGACGTCACCGTGACCCACACCGGCGACATCGTCACCCAGGGCTACGGCGCCTACGGCATCTTCGCGCAATCGGTTGGCGGCGGCGGCGGCGTGGCCGGCGACGTCTCGCTGGGCATCGGCGACAACACCCTGAAGCTGGGCATCAACGCCTTCGCCGGAGCCGGCGGGGACGGCGGCGACGTGGTGGTGAACTCCAGCGGCGACATCTTCATCAGCGATCCCGGCGGCATGGGCATCTTCGCCCAGTCGGTGGGCGGCGGCGGCGGCCTTTACGGCTCGTCCATCGGCCTGGGCTTCATCGGATCGTTCGGCAATGCCGGCGTGGCGGGGTCGGTGACGGTCAACCACACCGGAAACGTGCAGGCCACCGGCCTGAACGGCGTCGCCGCCATCTTCCAGAGCGACGGCACGGACGGCCAGGGCGACATCACGGCGGTCCTGAACGGCCACTTCCGGGGCGGCGGGTTCCTGGGCAAGGGCATCCTCATCGAGGGCGGCGCCAACAACAGCGTCACCATCAACGGGTCGGCCTCGGCGGTGTCGGGCCTCGCCATCGAGGGCACGGACGGCAGCGACTCGATCGTCAACAACGGCGTGGTGGTCGGCAATGTCGATCTGGACGGCGCATCGGGCGCGGCGGTTCCGTTCGCGTTCACCGAGACCAACGCCTTCCTCAACAGCATCGACGCCGTGTTCGTCACCATGGACTATGTGGATCTGGGCGGCGGTCTGCTGACCAACCACGGCCTGATCGCCCCCGGTGACGCGGGCGTGGTGCAGACCACCGAGATCGACGGCGGCCTGCTGCAATCCGCTGACGCGGTGTTCGACCTGGATCTGGATTTCGCCCTCACCAACGTCGATCAGGAGGCGGATCGTCTGACCCTGAACGGCGCGGCGGACGTGGCCGGCCAGTTCGAGCTGCGCGTGGCCAATGTCGCCTCGATCCTTCCGGGCGAGCACGTGGTGACGATCATCTCGGCGGACGCCGGCCTGACGGACAACGGCGCCATCCTGGATGCGCCGCAATCGGCGGTGGCCAGTTTCGCGCTCGAGGCCGAGGCGGACGCCCTGAATCTCCGCTATGTGGTCGATTTCTCGCCCGCCGCCGCCGACTGGAACCGCAATCGCGAAGCGGTCGGAGACTATATCAACCGCATCCAGCTGGCCGGCAGCAGCTCCGGGTTCGCCCCTGTCGCCGAAATGCTGTTCTGGATCCCCCAGGTCGACACCCTGGCCGGCGTCTACGACAGCTTCATGCCCGAGATCCAGCTGGACAATCTCGTGGGCGCGACCTTCGCGGCCGGCCGCTTCACGGACGCCATGATGAGCTGCCCGCAGGCGTCCGCCACGGTCGTGGCCGCCCAGGGCGAGTGCATGTGGGTGCGCGCCGAAGGCCGGGAGCTGGCCTTTGACGAGACCTTCGACACCTTCGCTTTCGATGAGCGGACGCGCGGTCTCCAGCTGGGGTATGAACGCGCCCTGGCCGGGTCGCCGCTGACCCTTGGCGCAGCCCTGTCCTATGAGGACGTGGAGGCGAACCTGATCGACCGCGCCCGTGCGAACGGCGACCGACGCCAGGCGGGCCTGACGCTGAAGGCGGATCTCGCTGTAGACCTGTCCTTGGGCCTGTCCTTCGGCTCGGGCAATTTCGATGTGGAAAGGGGGGTGGTCACACCCTCCGGCGTCGCCACCGCCGTCAGCACGCAGAGGTTTGACTTCACCCAGGCGACCGCCCGGGTGTCGCGCACCCTCGGCGACAGCGCGCTCCACGTGCGCCCGGTCATGGAGGTGTCGGTCACCCGCTTCGACCAGCACGGCCATGAGGAACAGGGCGCCGGTCCGCTCAACCTCCGCTTCGAGGACCAGACGCAGGAGGTGATCCGCCTGCGTCCGTCCCTGGAGTTCGGCGGGACGTTCGCGGCCGGATCGGGGGTGGAGGTGCGGCCCTGGGCCGCCGTCGGCGTCAGCCATGTCATCGGCGGCGACATGCCCTCGATCATGGCCGAGTTCGCCGCCGCGCCCGGCGGGGTGGGCCCGTTCGAGACCGCCCAGCCCCTGGACGCCATGCTCGGCGATGTCCGCCTGGGCGTCGACGTGGTCAGCGACCGCGGGTTCAGCGCCCGCCTCAGCTACAGCGGCCAGTTCGGCGACAAGACGGAGGCGCATGCCTTCGGCGTCAGGCTGACCCAGCGCTTCTAGGGCCGGTCATCGCATGGGGCGGGGCGCGTCATCCAGCAGCCTCGCCACGCCCCGGGCGATGACCACCTGCTCGTCTGTGGGGATGACGAGCACCTTGACGGCGCTGTCGGGCCCGCTGATCCGGTGCTCGCCCGCGGCGTTGGCGTCGGCGTCCAGCCGGACGCCCAGCCAGCCGCACAGCGCGCTGATCCGGGCGCGGATCGGGGCGGCGTTCTCGCCCACCCCGGCGGTGAAGACGAGGGTGTCCAGCCCTCCCAGGGCGGCGGCCAGCGAGCCGATCTCGCGCGCGATCCGGTAGACATAGACGTCGAGGGCCTGACGCGCGTCGGGCTCGGCGCTGGCCAGCAGGGTCTGCATATCGCCGCTGAGGCCTGACAGACCGAGCAGACCGGAGCGGTTGTACAGCAGGTCGGTGATCGCCGCGACGGTCATGCTCCTGGCCTGCATCAGATACAGGATGACCCCGGGGTCCAGGGCGCCGCTGCGCGTGCTCATGGGGGGGCCGTCGAGGGCCGAGAATCCCATGCTGGTGGCCACGCTGCAGCCGTCCTCGAGAGCGCACAACGACACCCCGCTGCCGAGGTGAAGGACGATGGTCCGGCCCCCGGCCCGCGACCCGTCCTGTTCCCGCAGCGCGCCGGCGATATAGTCGTAGGACAGGCCATGGAAGCCATAGGCCAGGACGCCGTCGGCGATCAGGTCGCGCGGCAGGGCGTAGAGACGCGCCACCTCGGGCTGGCCGGCGTGGAAGGCGGTGTCGAAGACGCCGACCTGCCGCGCATCGGGAAAGCGTTCGATCGCCTGCGCCACGCCGCGCAGGTTGAAGGGCTGATGCAGCGGCGCCAGCGGGGCCAGCGCCTCCAGCCGCTCCAGCACGGCCGCCGTCAGGTCGACCGGCGCGCGGAACGCCCGTCCGCCGTGGACGATGCGGTGTCCGACAGCGGCGAGGTCTTCGCTCCAGCCTGCGTCCGCCAGCCAGGCCAGGGTCCGCTCCAGCACGGCGTCCGGGCCCGTCGTGTCGGCCCAGGACTCGTCGGCGATGGCCTCGCCGCCCGCGCGCGCCCGCAGGCGGGGCGCGGTCCCCAGCCCTGAGACCTGGCCGGACAGCCGCTGCGGCAGGCCTGGGCCGGCCTCGTAAATGGCGAACTTCAGGCTCGACGAGCCGGCGTTCAGGGTCAGCAGGGTCGGCGCGCTCATCGCAGGTATTTGGCGGGCTTGTGCTGGCTGACGAGGATGGCGAGGGCGCACGAGGCGAGGCGCGAGGCCTCGGGGTCGGAACGGCTGGTGAGCATGATGGGGACGCGCGCGCCCATGACGATGCCCGCCGACTGGGCGTTGGCCAGGTAGAACAGCTGTTTGGCCAGGATGTTGCCGGACTCGATATCCGGCACGATCAGGATGTCGGCGCGTCCCGCGACCTCGGACCGGATTCCCTTGGCCGCCGCGGCTTCCACCGAGATCGCATTGTCGAAGGCCAGAGGGCCGTCCAGCCGTCCGCCGACGATCTGGCCCCGGTCGGCCATCTTGCACAGCGCGGCCGCGTCCAGGGTGGACAGCATCTTCGGATTCACCGTTTCCACCGCGGCGAGGATGGCGACCCTCGGATCAGGGATGTCCATGGCGTGGGCGCAGTCGATGGCGTTCTGGACGATGTCGCGTTTGGCGGCCAGGTCGGGCGCGATGTTCAGCGCCGCATCGCTGACCAGCAGGGGCCGGGGATAGCTCGGCACGTCGAGAACGAAGACATGGCTCATGCGCCGGTCGGTGCGCAGTGCGGCCTTTTCCGTCACCACGGCCTCCAGAAGCTCGTCCGTATGCAGGGCGCCCTTCATGATCGCCGCCACTTCGCCCCGCGAGGCCATCTCGCAGGCTCGGGCCGCGGCCTGGTGGCTGTGTTCGACGTCAATGACCTCAAGCCCGGCCAGATCCAGACCGGCGGCCGACGCCGCCGCACGGACGCGGGCCATGGGCCCGATCAAGACGGGCTCGATCAGGCTGCGGCGGGCGGCCTCGACGGCGCCGGTCAGGGACAGGGCGTCCACGGGGTGGACCACGGCGGTGCGCAGGGGCGGCCGGGCTTCAGCCATGCGCAGGAGACGCTGCAGTTGCGTGCCGGCCAGGGCGGCGGCGGGTTCGGCGGAGATCGGGCTGTCAACGGCCAAGGTCGGCTCCAGACGGGAACGGTCACGGGATCGCGGAGCCTGTCCGTCAGGGAGACAACGCGCGACGGGCCTGAAAGTCCGCCCGCCCCGCTGCCTGAATCTACCAGATCGAACCCCCGGCGAATTGATCGACGTCAACGACCCAGCGGGCCGATGGGTGTCCAGTGCGCCTCCGAGGATCAGACTCATTCATCCATGATGGAGGCCCGAGCCATGAATCGCTTGTCCGACAAGGTCGCCGTCATCACCGGGGCCGCCGTCGGCCTCGGCCGGGCCACCGCCATCCGCATGGCCGAGGAAGGGGCGTCCGTCGCCCTGCTGGACGTCCGCGAGGCGGATGGACTGGAGCTGGTCGAGATGTTGCGCGAGCGGGGTCTGCCGGCCGCCTGGTGGCATTGCGACGTGTCCAGCGAGGCCGAGGTCAAGGCGGTCTTTGACAAGGTCGTCGCCCATTTCGGCCGCATCGACATCCTGGTGAACAACGCCGGCGTGGCGGGGGTCAACAAGCCGACCCATGAGATCACCGAGGCCGAGTGGGACGCGGTCCAGGCCATCAACGTCAAGGGCGTCTTCTTCTGCACCAAACACGCCATCCCCTGGCTGAAACAGGCGGGCGGCGGGTCGATCATCAATCTGTCGTCGATCTACGGCCTCGTCGGCGGACCGGACCTGCCGCCCTATCACGCCTCAAAGGGCGCCGTGCGGCTGATGAGCAAGACCGACGCCCTGATCTATGCGCCGGACCGCATCCGGGTGAACTCGATCCACCCGGGCTTCATCTGGACGCCGATGGTGGAAGACCATCTCTCCAGTCAGGGTGATCTGGATGAGGGCCGCAAGGCCACCGCCGCCCTCCATCCGCTCGGGCGCATGGGTGAGGCGGATGACATCGCCTGGGGCGCCGTCTACCTGGCCTCCGACGAGGCCAAATTCGTCACCGGATCGGAACTGGTCATCGACGGCGGCTACACCGCCCGTTGAGCGACCCCGGCCGGCCATTTGAGAAGGGAGCCAGCCATGGACCACGCGCTCAGGCGGGAGATCATCGACATTCTCGAACAGGGGCGGGACCTGACGCTCGCGACCGTGCGCGAAGACGGCGCGCCCCAGGCGACCACCGTCAGCTACGCCAGCGACGGCCTGTCGATTTATTTTGGATGCGGCGTCGGGTCCCAGAAGGCGCGGAACCTCGCGAGGGACGACCGGGTCTCGCTCGCGGTCGATCTGCCTTACGCCGACTGGAACGAGATCCGCGGCCTGTCGCTGTTCGGGCGGGCCCGGCCGCTGACGGCTCCGGCGGAACTCGAGTCGGTGGGCCGCCTGTTCCGGGCGAGGTTTCCGCAGATGGACGCCTACGCCGAGGCGCCCTTTGAAATGACGCTCTTCTGCATCACCCCCCAGATCGTGTCCGTGCTCGATTACCGGAAGGGCTTCGGTCACACGGATCTGGTCACCGCGGGCGAACTTGAGACGACCGCCCTGCCTGATGGTGAAAGCGCCGCCGCGCGTTCAGGACAATGACCCCCCGCGGACCGGAGGGAAGGGAGACGGCGCCGGGAGATGGGCCGACGCTTCACGGCGTCAGCCGCCGCGCGGCCTGTCTGGGCCTGGCCGCCGTCGCCGCGACGCCGCTCGCGGCATGCGCCGGCGGCGAAAGGACGGTGGCGGAAGCGGCTGCGGCCGTACGTCGCCCGCTGGCTCCCGGCGTCTCCGACCCGCTCCCGGAACTGGTGCGCTTCGCCACGCTCGCCGCCAATGGCCACAACACCCAGCCGTGGCGCTTTGCGCGCACCGCCTCCGGACTCACGCTCGCCCCGGATGCGACCCGCCGGACCCCGGTGGTGGATCCCGATGATCACCATCTGTACGCCAGCCTCGGATGCGCGGCGGAGAACCTCATGCTGGCGGCCAGCGCCTACGGACTGGGCGCCGCCTATGCGTTCGATCCGGAGACCGCGCGGATCGGGATCGACCTGACGCCCGCGAACCGGCCCGTCGACGCCCTGGTCGCCGCGATCCCGAAACGGCAGTCCACGCGCTCTGTCTACAGCGGCGCCGCGGTCGCCCCTGCGGATCTGGCGGCGCTGCGGGCGGTCGCCGCGGTGGAGGGCGTCGACACCCTCCTGATCACGGATCGCCCCGGAATCGCCCGCGTCCGCGACGCCGTGATCGAGGGCAATCGCCTTCAGATGCAGGACGAGGCGTTCGTTCGCGAACTCCGGCGGTGGATCCGGTTCGACGCCGCCGCGGCCTTGCGCACCAACGACGGATTGTTCGGCGCAGCCTCAGGCAATCCCGTGGTTCCTGAATGGCTGGGGCGGAGCCTCTTCTCCATGGTGTTCACGGTCGACGGCGAGACGAGAAAGTATCAGGCGCAGATGGACAGCAGCGCCGGGCTCGCCGTGTTCAGCGCCGTCCGGGCCGACCCGCTCCACTGGGCGCTGGCGGGCCGGGCCTGTCAGCGCTTCGCCCTCCAGGCTGCGGCGCTGGGCGTCAAGACCGCCTTCGTCAACCAGCCTGTCGAGGTGGCCGCCATGCGCCCGCAGTTCGCCGACGCCGTCGGGTTCAGCGGCCGGCGCGTCGACCTGGTGATGCGGTTCGGCTACGCTGCGGACCTGCCCTTCTCGCTGCGCCGCCCCGTCAGCGCCGTGCTGGCCCCATGACGCGGCGCCGGGCGGGCTGGCGCGAAATCCGTGGCGAGGTCGATTTTCCAGGCCGTCAAGGCGGCGCTCGCGAGGCGCGCTGAGCACGGCGACAAAACCCCTGCGGCCCAGCAACGGATTGACCAACCGGTCGCCTCGGCGTGCGGGGTGATGTCCCCGAATCGGAAACATCGCTGAAGTTTCGCCGCGCCGTCGCCTGATCATCATCAATCCCGGCTCCATTGCCAGCTCCTGGGGAAAGACCGACGGGGGAACGATCGTGCGCGGGCTGAGGGAGGTCGATCGCTGGTTCATCGACCATGTGTTGCCCCACGAAGGTCGCTACCTCGCCCTGGCCCGGCGGTTCAGCACCGGCGGACGCGCCGACGGCAACGAAGCCGCGGACCTGGTTCACGACGTCTACGCGCGCATTCTTTCAGCGGAAGGCTGGCGGTTCATCGACGACCCGCGCGCCTATGTGATGACCATGGTGCGGAACCTGGGCATCCAGAAGCTGCGGCGGGCGCGCATCATCACCCTGGAAAGCGTGGCCAGCATCGAGGCCACCCGCCAGATCGGCGAGACGCCGGACCCCTTCGATGAGACGGCGGGCCGGCAGCGGTTGCGGCTTGCCCTGAAAGCCATGCAGGACCTGCCGGCGCGCTGTCGCGAGGTTGTCGAACTGCGGCGGCTGCATGACCTGTCTTCCCGCGACATCGCCGGGCGACTGGGCCTCAGCCTGTCCACGGTGGAGAAGCGGCTGGCCCGGGGCATGGTGCTCATGACCCAGGCCATGATCGAGGCGGATCTCGACACGCAGGGCGATGTCCAGGCGCCGCGGCCTCGGTCGACGCTCCCGCCTGTTCGCCGCCTGCGCTGAGCGGACCAGATGATAATTCCCATCCATCTTGGCGGTGCGCGAGCGCTCGCGCGTCTTTAAGAACGACATGATGGAGGAAACACCCGGATTCGATTCCCGCCCGCCCGGCGGGCCGACGGAAGGCGCGGCTGAACGCGTGTCCGCAGCCATGGAGGACGCCGCGCTCTGGCTGGCGCGCCTGGATTCCGGGTCGGCCGACGAGGCGGCGTTTGAACGGTGGCGCGCAGCAGACCCCGCCCACGCGATCGCCTTCGCCCGGATCGCGGCAAGCTGGGATTCGCTGGACGCGGCCCCCGTCGTAGCCGCCCCGGCCCGGCGACGCATCGCCCTGTCGCGACGCGCCGCCCTGTTGTCGATCGGCGCGCTGGCTGTGGCGGCCTCCGGCGCGGGCCTGTCCAGCCGTGTCCTGGCCCGGGAGCGGGCGACGACCCTGGTGGGCGAAAGACGGACCTTGCGGCCGGGTCCCGGAGCCCAGGTGGACATCAACACGGACAGTCAGTTGTTCTGGCGCCTGCGGGGCGATCGGCTGACCCTGTGGCTGGAGCAGGGGGAGGTCGCCGTCCGCGTTACGCCCGATGGACACTCGACTGTCCTGCATGCGGGCGGTCTCGAATGCAGTCTGCGCCCTGGACGCTACAATGCGCGCCTGACGGAAGAACGACTGGAACTGACCACGCTGGAAGGCCTGGCCGAGGGGCGTACGGCGTCGGGTCGTCGCGTGCGCGCGGCCGGGGGCGAATTGCTGCAGGCAGGCAACGGCGCCGCCCTGAGCAGGGCGGCTTCGGCGAACGCGCTGGCCAAGGTCGCCGCCTGGCCCAGGGGCGAGATCGTTTTCGAGGACGTTTCGCTGAGCGAAGCCGTCCGCGAGTACAATCGCTATCTGGAGCGGAAGCTGGTGATCGGGGATCCTGCAGTCGGCGCTCTGCGGATCGGCGGCCGGTTCACCTCGTCCGACCCCGCCGATTTCCTGGCGGCGCTCGAAACCGTACTGCCCGTTCAGGTGCGGCCGACGGCTGACGGCGTGCTGCTGACCCTCGCCGGATAATTTCACGGCGGCTTGGCGGTTTCATCCGCCCCGACCGTCCTGCGTGTGAAGGCGCCCGACGCGGCGCGCATCATCGCAAGGCGGGGCCCCATGACCACTTCATCTTCCTGTGCTCTCTTCGCCGCGCTGGCAGGCGCGGTCACCGTCGCGGCGGCGCCCGTCGCGGCCCAGGAGCAGACCCGTACGTTCGACATCCCACGCCAGGCGTTGGGGTCGGCCCTGAACATGTGGTCGGAACAGTCCGGGGTGCAGGTTCTCTATCCTTCCGGGGCGACGGCCGGCCGCACATCGCCCCCGCTGACCGGGCGGATGGACTCGCGCGACGCCCTGCGACGCCTGATTGACGGCAGCGGCCTGCGGATCGAGCGGGACGACGGACGCGTCATCGCCCTTCAGGCGGCGCCCGCCGGCGCCGTCGCGTCCACGGTCGACGCGGTCATCGTCACAGCCCAGAGACGCGAACAGGCGGCGACGGACGTGCCTTTCGCCCTGACCGCCCTGACCGGCGGGACCCTGGAGGAGCGGGGCGTCTTCACCCTGCGCGACCTCGCCCTCTATACGCCGGGCCTGGTGGTGGAGGATCAGTCGCCCAACAACCCGATCTTTGTCATGCGCGGCATCAACTCATCGGGGGGCGATTCCTTTGCCGAACCCCGGGTGTCGGTGTTCCAGGACGGCGTGCCCATCTCCAAATCGCGGGGCTCCTTCGTCGAGCTGTTTGACATCGCCCGCGTCGAGGTGGCCAAGGGCCCCCAGTCGACCCTGTTCGGCCGCGGCGCCCTGATCGGCGGGATCAATGTCATCCAGAACCATGCGCGCCCTGTTCCCGACTGGTCAGCCGCGGCGGAAGGCGGAAATCTCGGCCACGCCATGGTCGAGGGCATGGTCAACCTCCCGGTCAGCGACGCCCTGTCACTGCGTCTGGCCGGCCGCCATCGTGAACGGGACGGCACGATCGAAAATCTGGCGCCGGACTCCGGCGACGGCCTGAACGCCCTGCGCCTGGACGCCGTGCGGGCTTCGCTCGCCTTTCAGCCCACTGACCGGTTTGAGGCTGACCTGATCTTCAACTACCAGCAGGAAGAGACCGACGGCACCGGTTTCAAGTCCATGTACCTGTCCCCGACCGATCCGGAGACCGGCCAGGTCCTGGCGGGAACAGCGACGGACGACGCCGTGTGGCTGTCGGCGCCGGCCGACTTCGCGGACGGGCGCGGCCTGGGCGTAGACCAGCAGTACGCCGGCGTCACCGGCCTGATCCGCTATGATGTCAGCGACACCCTGACGCTGAACGCCATAACCGGCTATCGCGACGTCGACTCCATAGAGGTCTATGACGCGGACGGAACGTCCCTGCCGGTCTTCACGACCATGGAAGACAACGGCGGGCGCTATTTCAGCCAGGAGCTTCGGCTCAACTACGATGCGGGCGCCGGGCTCAACTGGTTCATCGGCGCCAGCTACTATCGGGAACGGGCGCGATCCCGGGTGGATGTCCGCTTCGACGAACGCATGCTTCTGGCCCAGGTCTCCGGCCTGCTGCACGGCGGCCCGTTCACCGGCCTGCCGGCCACCAATCCGGCGCCGATGGGCCTGTTCGCAAACACCGCCTTCACCGGGGCCCTGGTCCAGGGCTCGGTGGCGCAACTCAGCGCGGGCAACATCCTGCTGGATCCGGCCATGGCCACGGCCCTGGCGGCGCAACTGAACCCCGCGCACGTGGAGACGTCTCACAACACCGCCGAACTGGACTCCTACGACCTGTTCGCTGACGTCACCTTCCAGCCCGCCGAGCGATGGGAGGTCAGCGCCGGCCTGCGCTACACCAGAGACGACAAGACGACCGCCTGGGCCAGTTCCGTAGCGGGCCGCAGCGTGCTGGGCGGCATTGTCGGCGCAGCCGGTCTTGCGGCGGACGGAACGCCGGTCGGCGTCGGAACGGCCCAGGCCCTGCTGCAAGGTCTGGCTGTATTCGGAACCGACCTGAATGTCACAGCCCTGCCTGCGTTCGGCATCAACGCCCAGCCCACCGCTGGAAACGGAAGCGTCGAATCCCGGGAGTTGAGCGACGATGGCTTCACCTGGCGGCTGACGGGCCGCTACGACCTGACCGAGGCGGCCAATCTGTACGCCAGCTATTCGCGTGGACGCCGCGCCGCGGTGCTCTCGGCCGCTGCGCCCTCGGCGCCGGGGGGAGCCGCGAACTTCACGGTCTCTCCGGCGGAAACCGTCGACGCGTTCGAGCTCGGCATCAAGGCCGACATGCGCGAGCGGGGCCTCCGTTTCGACGCGGCGGTGTATCTCTACGACTATCAGAATTTTCAGACCCGCGAGCTGGTCGGCAGCGGCTTCATCACCTCCAACGCCGGCGAGGCCCGGTCCCACGGCGTGGAGTTGCAGGGCGACTGGCGAGCGAGCGACGCCGTGTCGCTGTTCGCCACCTACGCCTACAGCCATGCCCGCTTCGGTGCGGGCGCCTATGAGGGCAACCGGTTCGCGCGGTCGCCGGATCACAGCCTGTCCCTGGGCGCGTCTGTGAGAGTCGCCGCCCCCGGCGGCGCCCTGGACGTCCGGCCGAGCTATTCATGGCGCAGCCGGATCTTCTTCTCCGACGACAATGACCGACCGGACCTGCAGACCGGCCGGATCGTGGCGGACCTGATCCAGGACGAGCACCAGGACGCCTACGGCCTGCTGAACCTGCGGGTCGGCTACACGCCGCACGCCGGAAACTGGGAGGTTGAGGCCTTCGCCAGCAATCTGACCGACGAGGTCTATCGCAAGGGCGCCGGCAGCGCGGGCGAGTCGATCGGCATGCCGACCAATGTGCGGGGCGAGCCCCGTGTCTACGGCCTGCGCCTGACGTTCCGTCATTGAACCGCGACCTGGAGACCCCCCTCATGTTCCGTCGTCTCGCCGTCCTTGCCGCCCTTGCCGCCGTTGGCCTGGCCCTGGGCCTGCCAGCCCTCGCCGGCGCCCGGACGCCAGATCCGGACGGCGCCGCGCCCATAATCATCGCCCATCGCGGCGCCAGCGGCTATCGGCCGGAACATACCGAGGCCGCCTATCGTCTCGCGATCAGGCAAGGCGCCGACTACATCGAGGCCGATCTGGTCATGACCCGGGACGGGGTTCTGGTCTCGCGACATGAAAACGAGATCAGCCTGACCACAGACGTCGCCGATCGACCGGAATTCGCCGGTCGCCGCGTCACCCGAACCATCGACGGCGAGGCCTTCACCGGCTGGTTCGCCGAGGACTTCACCCTGGCCGAGCTCAAGACCCTCCGGGCCAGGGAGCGCAATCCGGACAGGAGACCGGAAAGCGCCGCCTACGACGGCCAGCAGCCGATTCTGGCGCTGGCCGAGATCATCGCCATCGCCCATGAGGAAGGGGCCCTCAGGGGGCGTCCCGTCGGCCTCTACATCGAGCTCAAGAATCCGGCTCACCACGCCTCCGTCGGCTTGCCCATGGAACGGACGCTGATCGACACCCTGGACGCCGCCGGACTGAACCGCGCGGACGCGCCGGTCATCGTCCAGTCGTTCTGGCCCCAGGCCCTCATCGCCCTGCGGCCGATGACGCCGGTGCGGCTCATGTTCCTGATCAACAGCGTCGCGCCGCCCGAGTCCCTGATGCGCGCGCACGGCATACGCGCATGGTCGGATGTCTATTCCGCCGAAGGGCTCAGGACCGTGGCCGCCTTCGCCGACGTGGTGGGCCCCGAAACGGAACTGATTTTCCCGCGAGACGCCGAGGGGCGGTCCTTGCCCGCCACATCCTTCGTGGCGGATGCCCATGCGGCGGGCCTTGATGTCCATGTGTGGAGCGTCAACGCCGAGAATGTCTACCTGCCCCTGGAACTGCGCCGGGGCGACCCGGCCGACCCGGGTCACGACAACCGCCCGGGAGACGCAGCGTCGCTGGTTCGGCGTCTGGCGACCGCCGGCGTGGACGGCCTGTTCACGGATCATCCGGACATCGCGGTGTCATCGCTGTCCAGCGACGATTAGAGGCGGATGGCGCCCATCGACCGCGGCTTCCGGCCCGCGGGGCTGAAGGGCGCAGCGGGCTTGAGAGCGCCGCGCCCGGTGTCCCTCGCCGACGACCCGACCGGACTCTGGTCGCCGGTTTGCGTCGGGCTCACGCCGGACTGGCCAAGGCGGGGATTCATCCAGCCGGCAGGACGTCCTGGCGGGACGCCGACGGATCAACGACAGCCATTTGCGCAGCCTCGTTCCGCTGGCCTTTCCGGCTCCGGATATCCAGGCGGCGATTATGGAGGGCCGTCAGCCGGTGGGTCTGACCCTCCAGTCCCTGAGGGCTCGGGAGTTCCGTTGTCCTGGGTCGATCAGTGCGAGCAACTGGGGTTCACGGGCCGCCGGTGGGTGAAGCAAGAAGCCCCAGGGCAGGCGGGTGGCGGACAGAGAGGGATTCGAACCCTCGGTACGCTTTCACGTACACACGCTTTCCAAGCGTGCGCGATCGACCACTCCGCCACCTGTCCGTTCCACGCCGTGCGTGCGCCGCCGGACGGTCGATCCGGCGGAGGCGAGGCTGATAGAACAGGCGGAGCGTCTGGGCAAGCGCCGTCGGGCTTCCCATATGCTGTGAGACCCATTTAAGAGGCGTTCCATGCTGTTTTCCAAATCCGCCGACCTGCCCACCGCCGAAACCGCCCTGCCGGGGCGGGATCAGCCGCTGACCACCGACGAGGTGCATTTCGTCTCGGGTCGCCCCCTCAAGGGGCCGCACCCCGAAGGCTTCCAGAGCGCCGTGTTCGGCATGGGCTGTTTCTGGGGCGTGGAGCGGGTGTTCTGGCAGCTGCCGGGCGTCTGGGTGACCTCCGTGGGCTATGCGGGCGGGATCACGCCCAATCCCACCTATGAGGAGGTCTGCACCGGCCGCACGGGGCACACCGAGGCGGTGGAGGTGATCTTCAACCCCGAAGAGATCAGCTACGACGATCTGCTCAAGGCGTTCTGGGAGAACCACGACCCGACCCAGGGCATGCGTCAGGGCGGCGACATGGGCACCCAGTACCGCTCGGCCATCTACTACGCCGACGACGCCCAGAAGGCGGCGGCCGAGGCGTCGAGGGACGCCTATGCGGCCGCGCTGAAGCGGGTGGGCATGGGCCCCATCACCACCGAGATCGCCCCGCGCCCGGCCTACTATTTCGCCGAGGGCTATCACCAGGGCTATCTGGCCAAGAATCCGGCCGGCTATTGCGGCATCGGCGGCACGGGCGTGGCCTGTCCCGTCGGGATCGGCGTGGACGCCTGATCGTGGACCGGGCGGGGATCAAGCGGTTCTGCCTGTCCCTGCCGGCGGCGACGCTGGATCACCCGTTCGGCGAGGATCACGACGCCTATCGCGTGGGCGGCAAGATGTTCGCCATCATGGGCGGAACGGGCGGCCTGTCGTTCAAGGCCTCCGACATCGCCTATGAGGTCCTGACCGAAACCGGCCGGGCCATTCCCGCCCCCTATCTGGCGCGCGGGAAATGGGTGCATCTGGCGGATCCCGCCGACTGGCCCGCCGGCGACCTGAAGGATCACCTGACCACGGCCCACGCCCTGATCGCGGCCAGGCTGACGAAGACGGCGCGGAAAGACCTGGGTCTGGCATGAAGGTTCTGGTTCTCGGCGCCACGGGGCTGATCGGGACCCACGTCGCCGCGCGCCTGCGGGCGCAGGGGGCCGAGGTGATCGCCGCAGGACGGGACCGACGGCTTCTGGCCCTGCGTTTTCCCCATCACGGGGTCCATGCGGATCTGGCCCTGGCCGATGAGGCGCGCTGGACCGCCCTTCTGCAGGATGTGGATGCGGTGGTGAATTGCGCCGGCGCGCTTCAGGACAGTCTGCGCGATGATCTCGTTGCGGTTCACGACGCCGGCGTCCGCGCGCTTCTGAAGGGGTGCGCCGCCGCCGGGGTAAAGCGCTATGTGCACATCTCCGCCGCCGGGCTGGCCGAAGACCGCAGCACCGCCTTCAACCGCACCAAGCTGGCCGGCGAGGCGGCGGTTGAGGCCAGCGGACTGAGCTGGATCATTCTCCGTCCGGGCCTCGTGCTGGCCCCGACGGCCTATGGCGGCAGCGCCCTGTTGAGGGCTCTCGCGGCCTTTCCCCTCGCGATCCCCGCCGCATGGCCGGACCGGGTCGTTCAGGTCATCGGCATGACCGATCTGGGCCGGGCGGTGGAGGCGGCGCTCCGGCCCGACGCGCCCCGGAACGTCATTGTGGATGTGTTGCACGAAGAGCGCCTGCCTCTGGGCGATCTGCTCAGGCGACTACGCCGCTGGCTGGGGCATGATCCCGCCCCGATTCTGACCGTACCGGCGGGGCTGGCGAGGCTGGCGGGCCGGATCGCCGATGCCCTGGGCTGGCTGGGCTGGCGCAGCCCCATGCGGACGGCGTCGCTGGAGCAGCTTCGCATGGGGGTGACGGGGGACGGGACGGCCGCCGAACGCCATCTCGGCGTCGCGCCGGGCTCGCTGGATGCGATCCTGGACGCGGGTCCGGCGGGGGTTCAGGATCGATGGTTCGCGAGCCTCTACCTGATGAAGCCCGCACTCGTCGGGGTTCTCGCCGCCTTCTGGTTCGGCTCCGGCGTCATCGGCCTTGTCGCACGCGACAGCGCGGAGGCGGTTCTGATTGCAGCGGGTCTCTCCCACGACTTCAGCCGGGCGGCTGTGGTGGGCGGCTCTCTTGTGGACCTCGCGCTGGGCGCGGCTGTGCTCTTCCGTCCGTGGAGCCGTCTGGCCCTGTGGGGAATGATGGCGGTGACCGCCGCCTATCTGACGGGTGGGACCCTGTTTCGACCCGACCTCTGGCTCGATCCGCTCGGGCCTCTGCTGAAGACGTTCCCGGCGGCGGCGCTGGCGCTGGTCGCCCTGGCCATTCTCGACGAACGATAGGAACGAACGGGTGGAGCTCTACGTCCTGCTCAAGATCGCCCATGTGATCGGGGCGACCGTGCTGCTCGGCACGGGGGCCGGCATCGCCTTCTTCATGCTGATGGCCCACCGCACGCGCGACGCGGCCCTCATCGCCCATACCGCCGGGGTCGTGGTGATCGCCGACTGGCTGTTCACCGCCTCGGCGGTGGCGCTCCAGCCGATCACAGGCGCCGCCCTGGCGCATCTGACGGGCCAGCCCCTGTTCAGCGGCTGGCTGGGCCTCAGCCTTCTGCTCTATGTCGTGACGGGCGCCTTCTGGCTGCCCGTGGTCTGGATCCAGGCCCGCATGCGCGACCTCGCCGTCGAGGCTGCGCGATCAGGCGCGCCGCTGCCCCCGGCCTATGACCGGCTGTTCCGCATCTGGTTCGCCTGCGGCTTTCCCGCCTTCGGCGCGGTGCTGGCCATCATCGCCCTGATGGTGATCAAGCCGGCGTTCTGAGCCTCACTCCGCCGCCTGCGCCGCGATCCAGGCGTCCATGCGCTGGTCCAGCAGGTCCAGCGGCAGGGGGCCGTCCACCAGCAGGGCGTTGTGGAAGGCGCGGACATCGAAGTCCTCGCCCAGGGCCGCCTCGGCGCGGGCGCGGATGTCGCGCAGGCGAATCTCGCCGATCTTGTAGGCCAGGGCCTGGCCCGGCCAGCCGATGTAGCGCTGCAGTTCGGTCTCGATGTTGTGGGCGGCCAGGGCCGAGTTTTCGGCGAAACAGGCCCGCGCCTGTTCGATCTCCCAGCCCAGCCAGTGAATGCCGGTGTCCGCCACCAGACGGCAGGCCCGCCACATCTCATAGGACAGGCGCCCGAACCGCTCATAGGGGGTGCGGTAGAAGCCCATTTCCTCGCCGAGGAACTCGGCGTACAGGCCCCAGCCCTCGGTGAAGGCGGTCACATTGGCCCCGCGCCGGAAATAGAGCCCGGCTTCGGCCTCCTGCTGCAGGGCGATCTGAAGGTGGTGGCCCGGCACCGCCTCGTGCAGGGTCAGGGCGGGCAGTTCATACAGCGGCCGCTGGTCCAGCCGCCCGGTATTGACGATGTAGCCGCCCGGCAGGCCGGCCTCCATGGAGCCCGGGAAATAGCGTCCGGTGGTGTAGTTGGCCTCGATCTCCTCGGGCACGGGCCGCACGTCATAGGGCAGGCGGGGCAGGGTCCCGAACAGGGCCGGCAGGCCGCCGTCGGCCCGCTTGGCCATCTCGGACGCCTCCTTCAGCAGGTCCTCGCGGCTGGCCGCATAGAACTGCGGATCGGTGCGCAGGAAGGTCAGGAAGGAGGCGAAGTCGCCTTCCCATCCCGCCGCCGCCATCTCCTCGTCCATGCGGGCGCGGATGCGGGCCACCTCGGACTGGCCCAGGGCGTGGATCTCGTCCGGCGTCATGTCGGTGGTGGTGTAGCTGCGCGCCAGGAACGCATAGTAGTCGCGCCCGCTCGGCCGGTGCGCCAGACCCAGCGTTTCGGGCGCAGCGGGCAGATACTCATCGCGCAGGAACGCGGCCCACGCGGCGCGGCGCGGGGCGATCTCGTCGGCGATGATCTCGCGGGCCCGGGCGCGCCAGCTTTCCTGAACCTCCGCCGGGATGGCGGCCGGCAGATCGGCCAGCGGGCGCATGAGCGGGTCGGTCTCCACCGTGAAGGCGGCGTCGGTCTCGGCCAGCAGCAGGGCGTTCTCCACCACCGAGCGGGTCTGGACCAGACCCGTATCCAGCCCCCGCCGGGCGTCGGCCTGCGCCTCGTCATAGAAGGCGCCCAGCCCCGCCATGCGCTCGAGCCAGGCTTCGCCCTCGGCGCGGCTGGTGATGCGGGTGGCGCCGGACAGATAGCCGATCCACTGGCCCGGGCCGCCCTCGGAATTGAACGCCAGCCGGCCGCCGTCGAACCCGACGCCCTCGACGGCCATGTCGATGATCCACGAGATGAAGGCGTGGTTAAGCCGGTCCTCTTCGGTCAGGGCCGTCGGGTCGATGGCGTCCAGTCGTGCGGCGAACCCCTGCAGGGTCCGGGCCCGCGCCAGTTCGGCCTCGCGCGAGGTATCGGGCAGCTGCGACAGCGCCCCGTCATCGCCTTCGCGGCCGGCGCTGATGGGGTCCTGCGACCGGTCGAAGGCCTCGTAGTCGGCCAGCACCGCCGCCAGCGCCGGATCCTGGGCCTGCGCCTCGGCCGGAACCGGCTGGGCCCGCGCCGGGCTCGCCATCGGGACGGCGGCGGTCAGGGCCAGAACGGCGGCGCCCATCAGGGCGATAGATCGGGTCATGGAACGAAGCCCTTCAAGTCAACAAAAGGCGCGCATGGGGCCTGCCGGGAACGGCCGCGTCAATGCCCCGTTGATCCACGGACCGCGGTTCGACCGAGTCCGCTTGACCCGGCGGGCGACGCACGCTCGATTACGGGCCGGGGGATACAAGGGGAGGGCGGCTCTTGGGCCGACGAGTGTTGACGCGGCTGATCGCCATTCTGATCGGCGCGTTTCTGGTGGCTTATTTCGCTTCGCCGATCTTTGCGGTGCGCTCGCTGATCAATGCGGCGCGCACCGGAGACGAGGCGCGGCTGGAACGGCTCGTGGACTTCCCGGCCGTGCGGGACGATCTGAAAGCGCAACTGAACGCCCAACTGGTGCGCCGCCTGCGCGAGGACCCCGAGATGCGCGACGATCCCCTGGCCGGCCTGGGGCTGGTGCTGGCGCCGTCCCTGATCTCCGGCGTGGTGGACGCCTTCGTGACGCCCGGGGCCATCGCCGCCATGGTCCAGACCGCCGAGGCGCCCGACATCATCGGCGACGGGGGCGCGGTGGCGCTGGAGCCGCCGCAGGACCGCGAGAAGGACATCCGCATCGGCTACGGCTATCGCGGCCTCAACCGCTTCGCCGGCACCCTCACCGACCGGGACCGGCCCCACGAGCGCATCGACCTGATCATGGAGCGCCGCGGCGTGTTCAGCTGGAAACTGGCCCAGGTGCGGCTGCCGAGAGAGTGATCACAGCCGGGTCGGCAGAAATCAGGACGCGTCTGTTCGCTTGCGCGCGATGAAGGCGTCAAAGTCGAACGGGGTCGACGAGCCGCTCTCTTCACCGGCGATGAGGGCGTCGCGGAGGGCCCGGCTCCGCGCTTCATGATCCTCCAGCAGGCGCAGGCCCGCCCGGATCACTTCACTGGCCGAGCCGTAGCGACCGCCCGTGACCTGCTGGTCCACGAACGCGCCGAAATGGTCGCCGAGGGTGACGGAGGTGTTCTTGCTCATGACCCATAAATACCATGAGCGGGTATTTATGGGTATCCCTCAGCCCTTCAGCGCCGCCCGCACCGCGTCCAGTCCGGCGTCGGCCTTGTCGCCATCCGGGGCGCCGCCCTGGGCGAAGTCGGGCTTGCCGCCCGCGCCCTGGCCGCCCATGGCCAGCACCGCCGCGCGGGCCAGATCCGCCGCATTGACCTTGCCGGCCATGTCGGCGGTCGTCGCCACGGTCACCGCCGCCTTGCCGTCGACCACGCCGATCAGGGCCACGACGCCGGAGCCCACCTGCTTGCGGAAGTCCTCGGCCACGCCGCGCAGGCCCTTGCCGTCCACGCCGTCCAGCACCCGGGCGATCAGCTTGATCCCGCCGATCTCCTCCGGAGCGGCGTCCGCGCCGCCGCCGCCGCCCAGCGCCACCTGCTTCTTCAGCTCGGCGACCTGCTTCTCCAGCGCCTTGACCGAGGCCGCCATGGCCTCGACCCGGGCGGGCACGTCGGCGGGCTGCATCTTGAAGTCGCGGGCCAGGCCGCGCGCGACCTTCGCCTGACCTTCCAGATACTGGCGGGCGGCCTCGCCGGTCAGCACCTCGATGCGGCGCACGCCCGCGGCGATGCCGCCTTCGGACACGATCTTGAACAGGCCGATGTCGCCGGTGCGGGCCACGTGGGTGCCGCCGCACAGCTCCATGGAATAGGCCGCATTGTCGCTGACCAGCGAGCGACCCAGCGTCAGCACTCGCACCTCGTCGCCGTATTTCTCGCCGAACAGGGCGATGGCGCCCGCCTCAATGGCGGCGTCCGGGGTCATCAGGCGCATCTCGGCCGGGGCGTTCTGGCGGATCACCGCATTGACCTCGGCCTCGATGGCCTCGATCTCGGCGTCGGTCAGCGGAGCGCCGTGGCTGAAGTCGAAGCGGGCCCGCTCGGCGTCCACCAACTGGCCCTTCTGGGCCACATGGGCGCCCAGCACGTTCTTCAGCGCCGAGTGCAGCAGGTGCGCGGCCGAGTGATTGGCGCGGGTGGTGCGGCGCTTGTCGGCGTCCACCATCAGGGCGCAGCGCTGGCCGATGGCCAGGCCGCCGGACACGATTTCCACGTCGTGCACGTGGAGGTCGCCGGCCTGCTTCTTGACGTCGGTGACGCGGGCCTCGCCGCCGGGCCATTCGATGGTCCCGTGGTCGCCCGCCTGACCGCCGCTCTCGCCATAGAAGGCGGTCCGGTCGAACAGCACCTGGACCGTCTCGCCCGGACCGGCCGCGTCCACCGCCTGGCCGTCCTTGAGGATGGCCAGAACCTCGCCGGACTCCTCGACGCCGTCATAGCCGGTGAAGACCGTCGGCCCCATGCGGTCGCGGATGGCCAGCCATTCGCCGGCCGTGGCGGTCTGGCCCGATCCGGTCCAGTGCTCGCGGCTGCGCGCGCGCTGTTCCGCCATGGCCGTCTCGAACGCCGCCACATTGACCGACAGGCCGCGCCGTCGCGCCTCGTCCTGGGTCAGGTCCAGCGGGAAGCCGTAGGTGTCGTACAGGGTGAAGGCGGTCTCGCCTTCCAGCATGTCGCCTTCCTTGAGGTTGGCGGTGGCGTCCTCGAACAGGGCCATGCCCCGGCCCAGGGTGGTGCGGAACCGCTCCTCCTCCTGACGCAGGGTCTCGGTGATGGTGGCCTGGGCGCGGCCCAGCTCCGGATAGGCATCGCCCATGTTCTGGACCAGCGTCGGCACAAGCCGGTGCATCAGCGGGTCCGCGGCGCCCAGCAGGTGCGCGTGGCGCATGGCCCGGCGCATGATCCGGCGCAGCACGTATCCGCGCCCTTCGTTGGACGGCGTCACCCCGTCGGCGATCAGGAAGCAGGAGCTGCGCAGATGGTCCGCGATCACCCGGTGGCTCGGCGCCTGGTCGCCCTCGGCCTTCGTCTTCGTCTCGGCCTCGGACGCGGCGATCAGGCTCTGGAACAGGTCCGTCTCATAGTTGGAATGCACGCCCTGCAGCACCGCCGCCACGCGCTCCAGCCCCATGCCGGTGTCGATGGACGGTTTGGGCAGGTTGGTGCGGGTGCCGTCCGCCGCCTGCTCATATTGCATGAACACCAGGTTCCAGATCTCGACCCAGCGGTCCCCGTCCTCTTCCGGCGAGCCGGGAGGGCCGCCCCAGATGTGGTCGCCGTGGTCATAGAAGATCTCGGTGCACGGGCCGCACGGGCCGGTGTCGCCCATGGACCAGAAATTGTCGCTGCCCGCGATGCGGCCGATGCGGCTTTCCGGCAGGCCGGCGATCTTCTTCCACAGCTCCACCGCCTCGTCGTCGTCCACATAGACCGTGGTCATCAGACGGTCCGCGGGGATGCCGAATTCCTTGGTGATGAGGTTCCAGGCGAACTCGATGGCCTCGGCCTTGAAGTAGTCGCCGAAGGAGAAATTCCCCATCATCTCGAAGAAGGTGTGGTGCCGCGCCGTGTAGCCGACGTTGTCCAGATCGTTGTGCTTGCCGCCGGCGCGCACGCACTTCTGGGCGCTGACCGCGCGGTTGTAGGGGCGCTTCTCCTGGCCGGTGAAGACGTTCTTGAACGGCACCATGCCTGCGTTGACGAACAGCAGGGTCGGATCGTTCTGCGGCACCAGCGGGGCCGACTGCACCTTCTCGTGGCCCGAGGCCGCGAAGGAGTCGAGGAAGGTCGATCGAATCTGGTTCAGGGTCGCCATGTCAGTTCGCAAACGCGTTCAGGGAAGGGGAGACAGGCGTCATATAGGGCTTTCGCCGCGAACGCATCACCCCGGCGTGATCGAAAGCGCGCGGCGGCGGCGGTTTGCCGGTCTCATGGCGGGTGTCATCAAACTGTGGAAAACCCATCCGATTGATTCAGTTTTGTGAATCGGAGCCGTCCACAGTCTTTCACAGACTTATGCACCGGACGGCGGTTCCTCATGCACAGCAGGAGGAATTCGGGCGCTTGCCCAATAGCCGATTTCGCGGGAACGTCAACGGGCCGAGGGACACGGCGGCGCGGAAATCCCGGGAGACCGGGATCTTCAAGCGGGTCGGTCCGGCTCTCTGATCCAGGCTTTCAGGCGTCTTCGGACGGCTCGATCGACCGGACAGGGCCAAGGCTCCCGAACCAGACGCCCTCGGGCGGAGGTTCACGGAGAACCGGGCCGGGATCGACGGACGACGACAGGGGAGACCCTGACGGAACGCCGGAGACCAGGAGCCGCCAGGAGGCCGCGTTCTGACGCCGGGTTCGCCCGCCGGAAGAACGGCCAGGTTCCTGACCCTAAGGTCAAGTCCCAACCCGGACTTGGCGAGGGGACGAGAGCAACGGTTCGACCGGGCTGTCGTCCCCTCGCTCAATTCTGGAAGGGCGCTACCGCTCGGCGCGCGGCGCCTCGCTGCTTGAGCGCGCCCCATCTCTTCCTCCGTTGGGGGACGAAGCGGTGGAGGGCGACTGAGGTCTGGCCCTCTCCCTCAAAGTTCCGTCCGGCCTCACACCCGCGCGAAATAGCCCTCGATCACCCGCTCATAGACCCGGGTCAGGTCGATGATCTCCTGCACTGGCACGCGCTCGTCGATCTGGTGGATGGTCTGGCCCACCAGCCCCAGCTCCAGCACCGGCGCCATGCGGGTGATGAAGCGGGCGTCGGAGGTGCCGCCGCTGGTGGACGGCTCGGGGCGGCGGCCCGTCACCGCCTCCACCGCGTCCTGGACCGCCGCCACGAACGGCCCCTGTTCGGTCAGGAAGGCGTCCCCGGAATGCAGGAACTCCACCCCCACGCCGCAGCCGCTGTCGCCTTGCGCCGCCTCGACCCGTTCGCGGATCCAGGCCATCAGGCTCTCACCCGTGTGGGCCGGATTGAAGCGGATGTTCAGCCGCCCGGTCGCCGTGTCCGGGATCACGTTCATGGCCGGATTGGCGATGTCGATGGTGGTGATCTCGAGGTTCGACGGCGGGAACGACGGATAGCCCTCGTCCAGCACATGGGCGTCCAGCTCGGCCAGCAGGCGCGCCAGCACCGGGGCCGGATTGGCCGCCCGCTCCGGATAGGCCACGTGGCCCTGACGCCCCTTCACCGTGATCCAGGCGTTCAGCGAGCCGCGCCGCCCGATCTTGATGGTGTCGCCCAGTTCCCGGGCCGAGGACGGCTCGCCCACCACACAGGCGTCGATGACCTCGCCCTCGTCCATCAGGGCCTGCACCACGACCTTGGTGCCGTGAATGGCGCGGCCTTCCTCGTCGCCGGTGATCAGCAGCGAAAGGGAGCCTTGCGGCTGACCCTTCGCCAGCACCGCGTCCACCGCCGCGATCCAGGCGGCGATGCAGCCCTTCATGTCCGCGGCCCCGCGTCCGTAGAGCACCCCGTCCTCGATGGCCGCCTCGAACGGCGGATGCCGCCAGGCCTCCAGCGGGCCGGTGGCCACCACGTCCGTATGGCCGGCGAAGCACAGGTTCGGCCCCTCGGTTCCACGCCGGGCGTACAGGTTCTCGATGCCCTCGAACGGCATGCGGCGGCAGGTGAAGCCCAGACGCTGCAGCTGGGCCTGCACCAGATCCATGGCCCCCTCGTCGGCGGGGGTGATGGACGGAATGCGGATCAGCTCTTGCGTCAGGCGCACGGGATCGACAGATGCGGTCATGGCCCAGCTTTAGGACGGGCCGCCGTCCGGGAGAAGGCCGTCATGCCGAAGATTGATCTGGAGACCGCCCCCGCCGGCCACGGGACCACCTATCCGGACGAGCACGCTGGCCCCTGTCTGGGGCGTCGGCGCTGGCGCCTGGGCGATGCGGCGGGTCTGAACCAGTTCGGGGTCAATCTGCTGCATCTGTCGCCCGGCGACTGGTCCAGCCAGCGCCACTGGCACGAGGGCGAGGACGAGTTCGTCTGGGTTGTGCAGGGCCAGGTGGTGCTGGTGGAGGCGGACGGCGAGACGGTCCTGAACGCGGGCGACTGCGCGGGCTTCAGGGCCGGCGTCCCCAACGGCCACAAGATCGAGAATCGGTCCGATGCGCTTGCTGTGCTGCTGGAGGTGGGAACCCGCACCCCCGGCGGCGACGCCTGCGACTATCCCGACATCGACATGGTCCTGCCGAAAGGCGCCGACCGCTATTTCCATCGCGACGGGACGCCCTATCCGAAGTATCAGCGGCGGTCGTGAGCGTAGAGTCCCCCGAAAACCCGAATCCGTCCGCAGGCGCGCCGGACAGTCCCGGCGGCGGACACGACAGCCCGTGGGCGATCCGCGACTTCCGCTATCTGTGGATCGGGCGGGTGCTGGCGGTGCTGGCCATCCAGACCCAGTCCTCGGCCCTGCTGTGGCAGGTCTATGAGATCGCCCGACGCGACCACCCTATCGAACAGGCCAGTCTGTATCTCGGTCTGGTGGGGCTGGTGCAGTTCCTGCCGCTGCTGGCCTTCACCCTTCCCGCCGGGGAGATGGCCGACCGTCGGGACCGCAAGCTGACGGTCATCATCTCGGTCATCGTCGAGGGGCTGTGCGCCGTGGGCTTTCTGGCCATGGCCATCCACGGCTCGCCGCCCCTCTGGGGCCTGCTGGCCGTGGCGGCCCTGTTCGGGGCCTGCCGGGCCTTCCTGGCCCCCGCATCCCAGGCCTTCCTGCCCATGGTGGTGGGCCGCCGGGCGCTGCCGCCCGCCATCGCCGCCCAGTCCATCGCCTTCCAGACCGGCGCCATCGCCGGACCGGCGCTGGGCGGCGTGATTGTCGGCATTTCCGTGCCGCTGGCCTATGCGGTCGCCCTGTCCATGTTCATCGCCGCCGCCGCCGCCATCGCCCTGATCCGCACCAGCGGCAAGCCCGAGGTCGTCCCGGGCGGCCCGTCCCGCTTCGCCGCGGTGCAGGAGGGCCTGGCCTATGTCTGGAAGACCAAGATGGTGCTGGGCGCCATCTCGCTGGACCTGATCGTGGTGCTGCTGGCGGGCGTGGCCCTGCTGACGCCCATCTTCGCCCGCGACATCCTGCATGTGGGGCCCGAGGGCTTCGGCCTGCTGCGCGCCTCCTTCGGCGTGGGAGCCCTGACCATGGCCGTGTGGCTGTCGCGCTTTCCCATCCGGCGGCGTGGCGGGACCTGGATGTTCGGCGCCGTGGCCCTGTTCGGCGTCTGCACCCTGACCTTCGGCCTGTCCCACTGGTTCTGGCTGTCGGCCTTCGTGCTGTTCCTGGGCGGCGCGGCGGACATGATCAGCGTCAATATCCGCCAGACCCTGATCCAGCTGGCGACACCCGATCACATGCGCGGCCGGGTCAGCTCCGTGTCCATGCTGTTCATCGGCGCGTCCAACGAACTGGGCGAGGCCTATTCCGGCGTGGCCGTGCGTTTCCTGGGGCCCGTGGGCGCGGCCGTGTTCGGCGGGTTCGGCGCCCTGGCGTCCACCGGCATCTGGGCGAAGCTGTTCCCCGACCTGCGCAAGGCCGACAAGCTCACCTAGGGCTTCAGGCCCGACCGATGGAGCTGTATCTGAATCCGCGCGCGCGCATGTCCTCGGGCCGGTACACGTTGCGCAGATCCACCACCACCGGGGCCTTCATCAGCAGCTTGACCCGGTCCAGATCCAGCGCCCGGAACTGGTCCCACTCGGTCAGGATCACCGCCACGTCCGCGCCATCGAGGGCTGAGTAGGGCCCGTCCACAAAGGTGACGTCGCCCTTCAGAACCTTGGCGGCCTCCTCCATGCCTTCGGGATCGAACGCCCGCACGGCGGCGCCCATGGCCAGCAGGGCCGGCACCACGTCCAGCGAGGGGGCGTCACGCATGTCGTCGGTGTTCGGCTTGAAGGTCAGGCCCAGGATGGCGACGGTCTTGCCCTTCAGGTCGCCCGCCAGATCCTCCACCCGCCCGGCCATGGCCTTCTTGCGCGCGTCATTGACCTCGACGGTGGTCTTCACCAGCCGCACCGGCGATCCCGCGTCGTCGGCGGTCCGCACCAGCGCCAGGGTGTCCTTGGGAAAGCAGCTGCCGCCATAGCCCGGACCAGCGTTCAGGAATTTGGACCCGATGCGGTTGTCCAGACCGATGCCCCGCGCCACCTGCTGCACGTCCGCGCCCAGCGTTTCGCACAGGTCCGCCATCTCGTTGATGAAGGTGATCTTCATGGCGAGGAAGGCGTTGGCCGCATATTTGATCAGCTCGGACGTGCGCCGCCCGGTGAACAGGATCGGCGTCTCGTTCAGCTTCAGCGGGCGGTACAGCTCGCGCATCACCTCACGCGCCCGCTCGTCGTCGGTCCCTACCACCACCCGGTCCGGGCGCTTGAAGTCCTCGATGGCCGCCCCTTCACGCAGGAACTCGGGGTTGGAGACCACGGCGAACGCGGCGTCGGGACGGCGCTCGCGGATGATGCGTTCGATCTCGTCGCCTGTGCCCACCGGCACGGTGGACTTGGTCACCACCACGGTGAAGCCCTGCATCAGGTCGGCGATCTCGGCTGCCGCAGCATGGACGTAGGACAGGTCCGCGTGGCCGTCGCCGCGGCGGGAGGGGGTGCCCACGGCGATGAAGACGGCGTCAGCCTCCGCGATGGCCGGGGCCGCCTCGGTGGTGAAGCTGAGGCGTCCGTCACGCACATTGTTGGCGACCAGGGCGTCCAGGCCGGGCTCATAGATGGGAATGCCGCCAGCGTGCAGGCGGGCGATCTTGGCCTCGTCCTTGTCGATGCACACCACGCTGTGACCGAAGTCCGCGAAGCAGGCCCCCGAGACGAGCCCCACATAGCCGGTTCCGATCATCGCCACGCGCATGGGCTGGTCCTCGTCAGGAAAATCTCCTGTGCGGCATAGCGGCACGAACGGAGGTGCGCCACCCCGGCCGGCGCGGCTTCACGCATTGGTCACACCCCGTTAACCGTCCTCGCTGAGGGGCGGGAAACCCGGATACGCCACAATGGGGGCATGAGGGATGTCGTCGACCTGATCGATCCGGCCGCGCCGCCGCGCCGCATCCGCCTTCTCGGGGGCGAGATGGACGTCATGACGACGAGCCAGTTGCTCGACTTCATCGGCGCGTGCGTCGCCGCCCGGCGCCCGACGCTGATCGCCAACCACAACCTGCACAGTCTGCACCTGTGGCGGCGCACGGCGGCCATGGCCGCCCTGTACGCCCGGGCCGACCGGATCGAGATCGATTCCACGCCCCTGATCGCCTGGGGCCGGCTGATGGGGCACAAGATCAGCCGCGCGCATCGCCTGACCTATCTGGACTGGCGCGAGGCGTTCTGGACCCGCGCCGCGGCCGAGGGCTGGCGCGTCTTCCATCTGGGCTGCGCCCCGGGCGTCGGTGAAAAAGCCGTCGCCGCGATCATGGAACGCCACCCGGCGCTGAAGCTCGCCACCCGCCATGGCTTCTTTGACGTGGCCGGGCCCGGGAACGACGCTGTTCTGGCGGCCATTCGCAAGCATCAGCCCGCCATTCTGCTGGTGGGCATGGGGATGCCCCGTCAGGAGGTCTGGATCGAGGCCAACCGTGACGGCCTGCCCCCGTGCGTGATCATGCCCATCGGCGGCGCCCTGGCCTATGAGGCGGGCGCCGTGGCCACCCCGCCGCGCTGGACCGGGCGGCTGGGGGTGGAGTGGCTCTGGCGTTTCGCCACCGAGCCCAGGCGCCTGTTTCACCGCTACTTCGTCGAGCCGTGGGCCCTGGCGCCCCAGGCCATCGACGACATCGGCCGGCGATTGTTCCGTACGGCCTGAGGCCCAAACCCAGGGTCCACCACAAGAAAACGCCCCGCCTGGCGTGAGCCGGGCGGGGCGTTTGAAGTCTTTGGCCGATGGCCGTCGACATCTTCGAGAACTGTCCCTCCCGGCCGGAGCCGGGAGGGGTTGGGTCCTAGAAGTTGATGTCGA
>Ga0208179_1000335_pt1 | contig 33161 bp, 34 predicted proteins | sample Malvired_Geostar_FD_184238 | JGI IMG/M metagenome (GOLD analysis project Ga0208179, IMG submission 184238) | Marine viral communities from the Global Malaspina Expedition - Malaspina viral metaG DeepMed_Geostar (SPAdes) (version 2) | ecosystem: Environmental > Aquatic > Marine > Oceanic | place... | reverse complement strand
CTCCGCCGCCTCCGCCGCCTCCGGCTCAGGTCTGCGAGACGGGTCCGTACATCGTCTTCTTCAACTGGGACAAATCGGACATCACCCCGGAAGCGGCGACCATCCTCGACAATGCGGTCACAGCCTACGCCAATTGCGGCACGGCTTCGGTCATGCTGGCCGGTCACACCGACCTCTCGGGTACGCAGGACTACAACATGGGTCTGGCCCAGCGTCGCAACGCTTCGGTACGCGATTACCTGACCGCACGTGGCATTCCCACGGGTCGCGTCAACAGCGAAGCATTCGGCGAACTGCGTCCGCGCGTCCCGACTGCCGATGGTGTTCGCGAACTGCAGAACCGTCGCGTCGAAATCACCTACGGTCCGGGTTCGGGCATGTAGGTCACGCGCACAGCGTCAATAAGTCAAAGGGGCCGGAGCAATCCGGCCCCTTTTTCGTTGGTCTACCAAGTACACCCCCCCAACCTCTCGGGAGACTTTCTATGTCCTTTCGCTTTCCGATGATTCTTCTGGGCGCAACCGCGCTCTCCGCCTGCTCGACCATCGACAATTTGGCCGACGACGTCGCCGATGAGCTAGCGACGCAGCAGGTGGGTACGGCTTCGCTGAGCTTCGCCAATGGTCAGCCTGCCGGGTCCGCGCGGCTGCTTTCCAACGGCGACCAGCTATCGATGGCGGTGACCGTGACGGGCGTGGAGCCGGGGCCGCATGGGTTCCACCTGCACACCACGGGCAGCTGCCGCGCCCCGGATTTCACCAGCGCCGGTGGCCATCTCAACCCCTATGATCGCAATCATGGGCGCCTGTCTCCAGGCGGCCCCCATCTGGGTGATATGCCGAATCTGCAGGTTGGCGCCTCGGGCAGCGCCAGCGCCACCTTCGATGTCAGCGACACGCCGGAAAGGGCGCTCGAAGAAATCTTCGATACGGATGGCACAGCCGTGGTGGTCCATGCAGGCGCCGACGACTATCGCACCGATCCGGCCGGCGACGCCGGTTCGCGCATCGCCTGCGGTGTGTTGCAGCGTAGCAGCTGAGCCGCGCCCTAGCCTCAGCTAGATGAGTGCCCCGTCGCGGCGGGGAAGCATCCGCATCAGGCGGATGGCTCTCCCGCCGCCGCAGCGCGTTCCACCAGCGTCCGCTCGGCCTCCGGAACCGTCCTATAGGCGAAATACAGCAGCACCGTTCCGATCGGGGCGGCGACCAGCATCGACAGCACCCCGGTCGACAGGCTGCCGGTCAGGGTCGAGACCTGGCCGGCCATATAGGGCCCGAGCGCCAGACCCACGAGAGTGGTCGAAAGGAAGAAGGTGGCGGTCGCGGTGCCGCGCATCCGAGGCAGCACGAGATCCTGGGTGGTCGCCGCCGCCGCGCCCAGCGCCGAGCTCCCGAACAGCGACAGCACGAAGTTGAGGAAGTAGAACAGCACGACATCGTCGGTCGTGAAGGCGATGATCAGCGGGATGACCGGCGCCAGCACCCCGAAGGCCACGACGATCAGACGCCCGCCCGGATTGCGCTCGCGCAGCCAGTCGGAGACACGTCCGCCGATTATGACTCCCAGAAAGCCGCCCAGCGCACCGCCGCCGCCGATCCAGAACCCGAGTACCGCTTTAGAGGCACCGAGCACGCGTTCGGCATAGGGCGCCGCCCAGAAGGACACCGAATAGGATGCGAAGGCCACCATTCCATAGCCCAGAATCGTGAAGAGAAACGCCGGGTTCCCCCAGATAAGCTTGAAAGTCGGCGGATCGCGCTGCCGCAGCGATATCGCCCAGGAGAAGACGGCGTAATAGCCGATCGCGATCGCCCCCCATTGCTGATAATTGTCGGTCAGACCGCCCATTACCCAAGCGAGAGCGAAAAACAGCGCTGCGGCGAGAACATTGGTCAGCAACGCTTTGGTGCCCCGTTGCGCCGCAGAAATGAAGGTAAAGGGCGGGATGACCGCGAATAGCTCGGTCAGAAACCCGCGGAAGGGATTGCCGGTGGGCTTCTGATCGAGCCCGTCCATCGCGCCGCGAGCCGGTTCGCGCAGGGTGAACACCCAGATCGCCAGCAGCAGTCCCGGCAGGCCAACCACCAGAAACGCCGCCTGCCAGCCGACCAGCCCCAACGGGCCGCCGCCGGGATAGGCGTCGTTCCAGCCTTCCACGATCAACCCGCCGATGAGCAGGGAAATGCCGCCGCCGATGTAGAGCCCGGCCGAATAGATCGCCAGCGCGGTCGCGCGCATCTTCTTGGGAAACCAGTCGGAAATCAGCGAATAGGCGGCCGGGCTGGCGCTGGCTTCGCCGACACCGACGCCGATCCGCGCTCCGGTCAGGACCGTGCCGTTCTTGGCGAAACCCGACAGCGCCGTCATCATGGACCATAGCGCCAGGCCGATCGTCATCAGCCGCACACGGTGCCAGCTATCCGCCAACCGACCAAGCGGGATGCCGAACAGGGCGTAGAATACGCCGAACGCGGTGCCGTAGAGAAAGCCCAGATCGGCATCGGTCAGCCCGAGATCCGCCTTGATGTCGTTGGCGAGGATCGAGAGGATGTTCCGGTCGATGAAGTTGAGCACATAGACCAGTACCAGCACGCTCAGCGCGTACCAGCTGTAGGCCGGGACCTTGGCATCGGATTCGACGCTTGGCACTTCGGTCGCTAGCGCAGTCTTGGTCGGCTCGGTCAATGTCCACTCCCTCCACCCGGGGTATCTTCCCCGTCGTAGCGGGTGGTATCGGCAAGCCCCGCTTCGGCAAAGCCTTTTCGCCGCAAGCGGCAGGAATCGCAGGCGCCGCAGGCATAGCCCTCCGGCGTCGGATCGTAGCAGGACCAGCTCCACGCCGGATCGAGACCCAGACGCACGCATTCGCGCGCGATATCGGCTTTGGTCATGTGCTGCAGCGGCGCGTGGATGGTAAAGGCACCCGCCTCGACCCCTTGCTTGGTACCGAGGCGGGCAGTCTCGGCGAAGCTGGCGATGAACTCCGGGCGGCAGTCGGGATAGCCGGAATAGTCCAGCGCATTCACCCCGATGAAGATGTCGCGCGACCCGACCGTTTCGGCATAGGCGGTGGTCAGCGCGAGGAAGACCAGATTGCGCGCCGGCACATAGGTCACCGGTATCCCGTCTTCGGGTCCGTTCTTGGGAACCTCGATGTCGTCGGTCAGGGCCGATCCGCCGAAGCGACGCAGATCGAGCGGCAATTCGACATGGCGCGCTGCACCCAGCCGCCTGGCGATGGCGCGCGCGGACTCGATCTCGCGGACATGCCGCTGACCGTAATCCACGGTGAGGGCGTAGAGTTCGCGTCCGGCCTCGCGGGCAAGCGCCGCCGTGACCATCGAATCCAGCCCGCCCGAGAGCAACACGACCGCGGGTCCGAGGTTCTTCTTATCAGGATCGTTCATGGCTGCCGCGCTAGGGCGGCGCTTGCAGCGGCGCAAGCGTCAGCGGCAGGAACCCACGCGGCGCGCTTCGGCGGAAAACTGGAACGGCCTGCCCCCGGCAATGCCCTGGCTGTCGACCTGCACCAGCGTCGCGCTCTCGCGCCGCACACTGGTACGACCATAGCCATTGCCGGGGCAGGTGTATTGCACGGTCACCTGCTTGGCGCCGTTTTCCACCACCAGACGATTACAATTGCCCCCGCGATGGCGCAGTTGGAGCAGCTCGGTGCCGTTGCGCAGACAGATCCGCTGGCTCGGCGCATCGTCGCGAAACCGCAATTCCCATTGGCCGCTATCGAGCTCGCCCAGCATCGCCAGGGTCGCATTCTGCGCGATCGATGGCGCACCCGCCAGAGCCAAGCTGCCGGCAATGCCAAGACCAGCCAGCGCGGTCAGAAGATGTTTGCGCATGTGACACCTCGCTTCGGGGTCGAAACTAGCGGCCATTCCGCCAAGCTTACCCATACCATAGATGAACCGTGCTCTGCCATCGATCAAACGGTCAGGCGGCGATGGGGAACTGGCGCGAGCAGAAGGCGCAATCGACCACGATCATACCCTCCTCGTCGCGCATCTCGGCCCGTTCGGCTTCGGGAAAGCGGGTCAGGACGGAGCGGTAGTGTTCGGCGGTGCAGCGGCAACCGCGCTCTATCGCGGCACCGCGCGCGACGCGCACTTCCTCTTCCTCGTGGAACAATCGCCAGACGATCGCCTCCAGCGACAGTTCGGGATCGAGCAATTCGTCGTGGCGCAGCGACCCCGCCATGACCGCGACATGCTCCCATTCGGGATGGTCCAGCCGGACGTGCAGCCGCTCGCGTCCTTCCTCGCCATCGGCGAGGTGCTGGACGAGCATCCCCGCGGCGCGGGAGCCCTTGGGGCCGGTCGTCACAGAGGTGCGAATCAGCGTCGGTAGCTGCTCCGACTGGACGAAATAGCCCTCGCAGGCGCGCGCCAGGCTATCGCCCTCCAGCGGAACGATCCCCTGATAGCGGCCGCGCCCATCGGTCATGTCGAAGGTCAGCGCGAGATAGGCCTTGCCGAACAGCGCATAGAGCGTGGGATTGGCACCGAGTTCGGCGAGCGCATCGGCGTCGAAATCGACATAGCCGCGCAGCGCTCCTCCCCGATAGTCGCAGACGAACAGATTCACCGCACCGCTTTCGGTCTGCGCCTGCATGGTGACCTGAGAGCCGTCGTCCTTCAGCAGGCTGCCGATCAGCGCGGTCAGCACCAGCGCCTCGCCCAGCAGATTGGCGATCGGGGGCGGATAGGCATGCGCCGAGAGGATTTCGTCGACGGTGCGGTCGAGCCGCACCAGTCGGCCGCGGGCGTCGCGCGAGGGGATGCTGAAACCGAGCGTGCGCTCGGAGTAGGTTTCTTCGTGATCGGTCATCCGCGCCATATGGGGCGCGGATGCTTCGCTTTTAAGGCCCGGACTTGTCAGACGAGCCTTCAGCCGGTCGACAATTTCCCGTGACACCACAGCAGGATCGATTTCTGCGCGTGGATGCGGTTCTCGGCCTCATCGAAGACCAGCGACTGCGGACCTTCGAACACTTCCTGCGAAACCTCCTCGCCGACATGGGCGGGCAGGCAGTGCAGGAAGCGCGCATCGGGCCTGGCCAGCGCCATCAGCGCTGCATCCACCTGGAACGGCGCCATCGCCGCCAGCTTGGCCTCGGCATGCTCCTGCCCCATCGAGACCCAAGTGTCGGTGACGACGACATCCGCGCCGCGCGCCGCTTCGGCGGCATCGCGGGTCACCGTGACCCGGCAGCCGGCATCGCGCGCCATGGCGAGGAATTCGTCTTGCGGATCGTAGCCTTCGGGCGCGCCTACGCGGATGTTGAATTTCATCAACGCCGCCGCCTCGAGCAGCGAATGCAGCACGTTGTTGCCATCGCCCAGCCACGCCAGTTCGAGCCCCGGGAGCGGCTTGCCGTGTTCGATCACGGTCAGCAGGTCGGCGACGATCTGGCAGGGGTGCGAGCGGTCGGTGAGCCCGTTGATGACCGGCACGGTGGCGTGCTCGGCGAGCGCCTGCGCCTTGGCGTGATCGTCGGTGCGGATCATGATGGCATCGACCATCCGGCTCAGGACCCGCGCGGTGTCGGCGATGCTCTCGCCGCGGCCGAGCTGCGTGGTGGCGGCATCGAGGATCAGCGCCGATCCGCCGAGCTGGCGCATGGCGATGTCGAAGCTGACGCGGGTGCGGGTCGAGTTCTTCTCGAAGATCATCCCCAGCACATGCCCCGCCAGCGGCGCATCGGCATCGGCGCGCCCCTTGGGCCATGCCCCCGAACTGTTGAACCGCGCCGCCTTGCGGGTCTGCGCATCGCCGATCATCGCCGCGATCGCATCGCCGCCGGCATCGCTAAGGTCGAGGAAGCTGCTCCCCTGCATCTCAGCACCGGTGCCCCCGCCCGCCATCAGGCGGGTTCGGGCATGGTAAAGCTCGCGGCACCGGCGGAGAGCTTGTCGAAGAATTCGTCGAACTCGGCCTCGCCCGCCACCAGCGGCGGCAGCACGCGCAGCGTCTGGTCACCCGCCGCGACAGTCATCAGCTGGTGATTGTCGCGCAGATGGACGAAGAAGGGCCGGCTCTCGATCTTCATCCGCAGACCCAGCATCAGCCCCTTGCCGCGCACGCTGTCGAACAGCTCGGGATAATTGCCGATGAACTGCTCGAGCCGGGCACGCAGCCGCTCGCCCTTCTCGGTGACCTCGGCGAGGAAGGCCTCGTTGGCCACCGCGTCCATCACCGCGGTGCCCGCAGCCATCGCCAGTGGATTGCCGCCATAGGTCGAACCATGGGTGCCGAAGGTCATGCCCCGCGCGGCCTTCTCGGTCGCGAGGCAGGCACCCAGCGGAAAGCCGCCACCGATGCCCTTGGCACTGGCGAGGATATCGGGATCGACGCCGTAATGCTCGTGCGCGTAGAACTTGCCGGTCCGCGCGACGCCGCACTGGACCTCGTCGAGCACCAGCATCAGATCGTGCTCGTCGGCGAGATCGCGCAAGCCCTGCATGAAGGCCTGGCTGGCGGGGCGGATGCCGCCCTCGCCCTGGATCGGCTCGACCAGGAAGCCCGCGGTGCGCGGGCCGACCAGCGCGCGCGCGGCCTCGAGGTCGTCGAACTCGCAATAGACGAAGCCGGGCAGCAAGGGCTCGAAACCCTTGTGCATCTTCTCCTGATTGGAAGCGCTGATGGTCGCCATGGTCCGGCCGTGGAAGGCGTTGGTGAAGGTGATCAGCTCGGTGCGGTTGGCATCGCCATCCTCGTGCTGGTGATAGGCGCGCGCGGTCTTGATCGCGGTCTCGACCGCTTCGGCACCCGAATTGGTGAAGAACACGGTGTCGGCGAAGGTGACATCGACCAGCCGCTGCGCCAGCGCCTCGCCCTGCGGGCTGCCATAGAGATTGGAGACATGCATCAGCGTCTCGGCCTGGCGCTGGATCGCGCCGATCAGGCCTTCATGGCTGTGACCGAGCAGATTGACCGCGATCCCGCTGGCGAAGTCCAGATAACGCGTGCCGTCCTCGTCGATCAGATGGCAGTGATCTCCGCGCACCGGGCGAACGCCGCAGCGGGGATAGACGGGCATCAGCGGCGAAATCGACATGGGGCCTCCGGAGCGAATGATGGATCGAAAGGAATGTGGGGGCGAAAACACGGGTGGGCAAATGCAAATGGCGGCCCCGTGAGGGAGCCGCCATTCACGTGTCCTTCGGCGTCTATTGAGTCGCGCGCGCCCGGTCAAACCGTTGCGGTCAAACCTTGGCGGTCAAACCGTGGCGGCGCGGCTCACCTCATTCGCTGGCAGGAACGAGGTTCACCGCCGAATACTTGCCGCGTCGGTCGACCTCGAGATCGAACTCGTAACGCTGGCCTTCGTCGATGCCCGAAAGGCCCGAACGCTCGACGGCGCTGATATGCACGAAAGCATCGGGCTGCCCGTCGTCGCGGGTGATGAAGCCGAAGCCCTTCATCGAATTGAAGAACTTGACCGTGCCGGTCGCCTTGTCGCCAGTCAGCTCGCGCTTGGGCGGGCCGCTGGCGGATTCGGTCTGAACCACATCGCCGACGATCTGGAGATCCTGTGCGGAAACCTTGCCGCCGCGATCGACGAGGTTGAATTCCAACTCCTGACCTTCGCCCAAGTTCTCGAGCCCCGCGCGTTCGACGGCGCTGATGTGGACGAACACGTCCTCACCGCCGCCATCCTGCTGGATGAAGCCGAAGCCCTTTTGCGCGTTGAAGAATTTGACCTTGCCCTTGCCGGTGCCGACTACCTGCGCGGGCATCCGGCTGAAACCGCCGCCGCCAGCGCCTGCACCGCCGCCCGGTCCGCCACGCCCTGCGCCGCCACCGCCGCGGAAACCGCCGCCGCCACCTTGGCCGCCGCGATCGCCAAAGCCGCCCCGGTCGCCGCCGAAGCCGCCGCCAAAACCACCCGATGATCCGAAACCTTCCGACGGGCCACCCATTGGCTCGAAACCGTCTTCCCCAAATCCATCGCGCTTGTCCCGTCCCCGACGGCGGCCTCTATCGTAACCCATGATTCAAAACTTACCTTATCGCGCCGCCCCGCAAGTGAAACGCCGGATCGCGGGCCGCATGGCGAACCCGGCGCAAGCGGGGACCGATTCGCCGGAAAGCCCCACCTATTACAGCACGCTACATAACCCCAAAGCCACGGTCATGCGAATGTTTTAACGTGAGGCGCCGGTCTGACGCGAAAATGTGACATTTTCGCGTGCGAATTCGCGGCCTTATTCGCTGCTTGTTCCCGTGAAGTTCATGTTGCGAAATTCCCTGCAGACCGGCAAAGGCGCGCCATGGATATCCTTGCACTGCTCTCCGATCCCGCCGCCTGGCTCGCGCTGCTCACCCTGATCGCGCTCGAAGTGGTGCTCGGGATCGACAATCTGATCTTCATCGCGATCCTGTCGAACAAGCTGCCCGAGCATCAGCAGCAGCGTGCGCGGCGAATCGGCCTGATTCTGGCGCTGGTGATGCGGATCGGGCTGCTGATGCTGATCGGCTGGCTCGTGACCTTGCAGACCCCGCTGTTCGATCTGGGCATTCAGGGGCAGCCCACCCCTCACGGCGAGCCGAGCTTCGATACCGCCTTTTCCGGACGCGACCTGATCCTGCTGACGGGCGGGCTGTTCCTGCTGTGGAAGGCGACCAAGGAAATCCACCATTCGATGGAGCCCGAGGACGATTCGGGCGATCTGCTCGACAAGACTCCCGGTGTCGCCAAGGCAGCGACCGCAACTTTCGGCGCGGTGATCGTGCAGATCATCGCCATCGATATGGTCTTCTCGGTCGATTCGATCCTCACCGCGGTCGGCATGACCGACCACATCCCGATCATGGTCGCGGCGGTGGTGATCACGGTGGGCGTCATGCTGGTTGCGGCCGATCCGCTGGCGCGCTTCATCGAGCACAATCCGACGCTGGTGATGCTGGCGCTGGCCTTCCTCGTGATGATCGGCGTGGTTCTGATCGCCGATGGCTTCGGCTTCCATGTGCCCAAGGGTTATATCTACGCGGCGATGGGCTTCTCGGTGGGGGTGGAAATCCTCAACATCGTCCAGCGCAACCGCCGGCAGAAGGCCCGTGAAGCCACGGCAGCCGGAGCATGAGCGAGTTTAAGCCGCTCTCCGATACGGTCTTTGCCGCCGGGCAGATCGCACCTGACGATATCGCCCGGGCCGCGGCCCAAGGCGTGACGCTGATCGTCAACAACCGTCCCGATGGCGAAGCGCCCGGCCAGCCCGACGGCGAGACGATCGAGGCCGCGGCGCGGGCTGCGGGGATCGACTATGCCGCGATTCCGATCGATTCATCCGGGTTCGACATGGCGAGGATTGCGGCGATGCAAGCGGCTCTGGGCGATGCGGAAGGCAAGATCCTCGCCTATTGCCGCACCGGCACGCGCTCGACGCTGCTGTGGGCGCTGGCCGAAGCACGCGGGGGACGCGATCCGGCCAGCATCGAACGCGCCGCCCAAGCTGCCGGCTACGATCTGGGGCCGATCCGTCCCGCCTTGATCGAACTCGCCGAACAAGCGCAGAGATAGATCGGCAGCGCTAGTCTCGCGAGAGGGGCCTAGCGGCGAAAATCCAGCGGCGGATCGCGGTCGCCGAGCAGCGAGCGGTAGACGTAGTCCGGCCCCCTCGCGGCGTCGAACTCCGCCCTCGCCGCCGCGCGCAGTTCGTCGTTCCGGAACAGTTCGACCGCCATCAGCGCCATTGCCTTCGCCGCCACCTGAGCGCCCTTGGCGCCGATCGAATGCCCGCTTGCCGCAACCGCCTGCCAGCTGTGCGCGCTGGTTCCGGGCACCCACCCTGCGGCGGTCAGGCCCACGGTCGGCGTCGCCCAGGAGACATCGCCGACATCGGTCGAGCCATAGCCCAGCGTCGTTCCATAGGGCTGGACCTGGCCTGCGCTTTCCAGCGGCCGGGCCGCTGCGCCGAAACTCGTCGCGATCTCTTGCGCCCAGGCGCGTTCTTCGGCGGTGTAGGCGACCCCGCCGACCTCGCGCAGCTTGGCATCCATCACCCGCGCCAGCGACTGGTTGACCAGCAGCGGGTTGTTGCCGTGGATGATCTCCCAGCTTACCTCGGTCCCGGTCCCCAGCGCGGCGCCCTCGGCCGCCGCCTCGAGCCGCTCCCACAGCGCACGCACCTCGTCGGCATCGGAATGGCGGACGTAATAGAACACCTCGGCGCTGTCGGGGACCACATTGGGCGCCGAGCCGCCCTCGGTGATGACGTAGTGTATCCGCGTGTCCATGCTGGTGTGCTCGCGCATCATATTGACCATCATGTTCATCGCCTCGACCCCGTCGAGCGCCGATCGTCCGCGTTCGGGCGCGGCGGCGGCATGCGCCGACACTCCCTTGAAGCGGAACTTGGCCGAACGGTTGGCGAGGCTGGTCTGCGCTGCGGCGCTGTTCTCGTCGGAGGCATGCCAGTGGATCGCGGTGTCGACATCGTCGAACAGCCCGGCGCGTGCCATATAGACCTTGCCCGAGCCGCCCTCTTCCGCGGGCGTGCCGTAGAGCCGGATGCGCCCAGGGGTGCCGGTCGCCTCGAGCCAGCGCTTGACCGCGATCGCCGCGGTGAGCGAGCCGGCGCCGAACAGATTGTGCCCGCAGGCGTGGCCGGCGTGTTTGTCGGCAAGCGGCTCGCGGCTCGGCGAGGCGGATTGCGAGATCCCCGGCAGAGCATCGAATTCGGCGAGGATCGCGATCACCGGCCCGCCCTCGCCCCACTCGCCGACGAAGGCGGTAGGGATCTCGGCAACGCCGGGGGTGATGGTGAAGCCCTCCGCCGCCAACTCGTCCTGCAGCAACCGAGTCGAGCGGGTCTCGAGATAGCCGAGCTCGGCCCAGTCCCACAATTGCTGCGCCACCCGCTGCGTGCGCCCGGCCTCGCCCTCGACGATCGCGACCGGATCTGCGGCCTGCGCGAAGGCGGGCTGGATCAGCAGCGGCTGGAAGGCGAACAGGGCCAGGCTTGCGAGACGGACGGATGGTTTCATTGTGCGCTTCCCTGTTGAGGCCCCTGCTTGCCGCATTCGGCGCGCCGTGCCAATCCGTGCGGCGATGGAATTTCCCCCCGCCCTGCTGCAATTCGTCGGGTCGCTTGCCGCGATCGCCGCTCTGGCGGCGCTGGCCTGGTGGCTCAGGCTGGGTCCGCCACGCCGTCTGCAGAACGACGACGACGCACGCCGCGAAGCCAACGATGCGGTCGACGGCTTCGAACCGGTCGAAGTCGCGCTCGACCGCGAAGGCCGTGCCGCGCTGCTCCGCGATGCCGCCGGGCAAATCCTGCTGCTGCGCCAGCACGGGACCCATTTCGCCGGTCGGGTCCTGACTCCCGCCGCGAGCGCGACTATCGACGCGGGGGCGGTGGTGGTCGATACGGCGGAACGGCGCTATGGCGGGGTCAGGCTCGAACTCGACCAGCCTTCAGCCTGGGTCCAGCATATCGAGAGTATAAAACAGCACTGACATGCCCGAATTCGATCCCGTCACCTATGCCGTCCCGGTCTTCGTCCTGCTCGTGCTGGCGGAGATGCTGTGGGCGCGGCGCCAGCGCCCCCATGCCTACGAACCGCGCGATACGCTCACCAGTCTGGCTTTCGGGCTGGGCAGCACGGTCGCGGGCGTGGTGTTCGGCGGCGCGATCCTGGCCGCATCGCTGTGGCTCTACGACTATCGCCTGTTCGATTTCGGCGACACCTGGTGGGCGGTGTGGTGGGCCTGGCCACTCGCCTTCGTCCTCGACGATCTGCTCTATTACGTGTTCCACCGCATGGCGCACCGGGTGCGGTGGTTCTGGGCGAGCCACGTCAATCACCATTCGAGCCAGCATTACAATCTGAGCACCGCGCTGCGGCAGACCTGGACGGGTTTCTTCGCGCTGTCCTTCGCCTTCAGCCTGCCGCTGATCCTCTTGGGCTTCCATCCGGCGATGATTGCGATCGTTTCGGGGTTCAACCTGATCTACCAGTTCTGGATCCACACCGAGGCGATCGGCAGGATGCCGCGCTGGTTCGAAGCGGTGATGAACACGCCGAGCCACCACCGCGTCCACCACGCCACCAATCCGCGCTATCTCGACCGCAATTATGCCGGCGTGTTCATCGTCTGGGATCGCATGTTCGGCACTTTCGAGCAGGAACGCCCCGAGGAGGAGGCGATCCGCTACGGCATCGTCAAGCAGCTCGGCAGCTTCAACCTGCTGTGGGCGGTGTTCCACGAATGGGTCGGGATCGCGCAGGACGTGTGGCGCGCGCCGTGGAAGCACAAGCTCTCCTACCTGCTGCGCGAACCCGGCTGGAGCCACGACGGCAGCCGCGAGACCAGCGCCACGATCCGCGCACGCTGGGAATCGCGGCGCGGCGGCCAGGCCGGCGAACCGGTTGCAGAGGAAAACCCGATTGCGGGAAGCGGCGAGCCTGCGTAACCTCTCCGGCGGAAGAGGAGAAACCATGGACGAATTCGATGTGATCGTTGTCGGCGGGGGCAGCGGCGGCAGCGCGGTTGCCGGACGGCTGGCCGAAGCGGGCAAGAGCGTGTGCCTGCTCGAAGCCGGGCCGCGCAACAACACCGTGCTGGTCAAGACCCCGGGCTTCATGCCCTTCCTGCGCCAGAGCTCGAACTATCGCTATGAGACGGTGCCGCAGAAGGGGCTGAACGGGCGAACCGGCTATCAGCCGCGCGGCCGCGGCCTGGGCGGTTCCTCGGCGATCAACGCCATGATCTACATCCGCGGCCACCGCTGGGATTACGACCACTGGGCCGAGCTGGGCTGCAGCGGCTGGACCTATGACGATGTGCTGCCCTATTTCAAACGCGCCGAGAGCAACGAGCAGGGCGCGGATGAATTCCACGGCGGCGACGGCCCGCTGCACGTCTCGGACCAGCACTGGCCCAACCAAGGCAGCCGCGATTTCGTCGAGGCGGCGACGCAGCTGCAATTGCCGCATAATCGCGATTTCAACGGGGCGCGCCAGGAAGGCTTCGGCCTCTATCAGGTGACCCAGAAAGACGGCGAACGCTGGTCCGCCGCGCGGGCCTATGTCGAGCCGAAACGGGGCAGCCGCAACCTCGACGTCCGGATCGGGGTGACGGTCCAGAAGATCGAGATCGACGATGGCCGGGTGACCGGGGTGACCTATTCGGTCGGCGGCAAGCGGCGCACGGTGCGCGCGCGCGGCGGGGTGGTGCTGTCGGCGGGCGCGTTCAATTCGCCGCAGGTGCTGATGCTGTCCGGGATCGGTCCGGGCGCGCATCTGGCGGAGCACGGGATCACGGTGAAGCGCGATTGCGCCGCAGTCGGCTCCGACCTGCAGGATCACATCGACTACGTCTCGAGCTGGCAGACCGAGAGCACCGGTTTCATCGGCGACAGCCTGGCGGGCACGGTGCGGATGGCCAAGGCCATTATCGAGCATCGCCGCAAGCGGACCGGAATCATGACCACCCCCTATGCCGAGGCGGGCGGGTTCTGGACAGTGATGGACGATGCGCCCGCGCCCGATGTGCAATGGCATTTCGTCCCCGCAATGCTCGAGGATCACGGCCGCACGAAGGTGAAGGGCCACGGCTTCTCGCTCCACGCCTGCGTGCTGCGCCCCGAGAGCCGCGGCACCGTTCGGCTGGCATCGCGCAACGCCGCCGATGCGCCGGTAATCGATCCCAACTTCCTCGCCGACGATCGCGACATGGCGGTGCTGCGCAAGGGCGTACGGCTGTCGCACCGCATCGCCGGGGCACCGGCGCTGGCGCAATATGCGCCCAAGGATCGCTATCCGGTCGATCTCGAGGACGATGCCGCGCTCGACCATCTGATCCGCGACCGCGCCGACACGGTCTACCACCCCGTCGGCACTTGCCGCATGGGCGGCGACGCGGACAGCGTGGTCGATCCCCAGCTCAAGGTTCGCGGGATCGACGGGCTGTGGGTGGCCGATGCCAGCATCATGCCGCGGCTGGTGGGGGGCAACACCAATGCGCCCAGCATCATGATCGGCGAACGCTGCGCCGATTTCGTGAATACGGCGCTCGCCTAAACGCAAAGCCGCGCCCCGCTTTTGCGTGCGTGCCGGTGCTCGGTCGTCACTAAAAAGGGGCCGGAACCTCTTGCGAGATTCCGGCCCTTCGTAGTCGGTGTTCGCAGGAGGAACACGGTGTGGCGGGGGCACCGAGAGGAGAGAGAGAAGCGCCCCCGCCGAACTTCAGGACCCGGAGGCGCGGGCGAATTCCGGATAGGCTTCGATGCCGGTTTCCCCGATATCGAGCCCAGCCAATTCTTCTTCCTCGCTCGGGCGCACCCCGACGGTGACCTTGATCGCGAACCAGACGATGGCGGACAGCGCGCTGACAAAGATACCGGTGGCGACCACGCCGATCAGCTGCGCCAGGAACGGCACATCCGCATTGGTCAGCGGCACGGCGAGCGTGCCCCAGATGCCGGCAACGAGATGAACCGGGATTGCGCCCACGACATCGTCGATCTTGAGCTTGTCGAGGATCGGCACGAAGATCACCGGCAGCAGCCCGCCGATCCCGCCGATCACGATGGCCATTCCGACATTGGGCGTAAGGGGTTCCGCGGTGATCGCCACCAGGCCGGCAAGTGCGCCGTTGAGCGCCATGGTGACGTCCGCCTTCTTGTAGCGCAATTGGGTGGCGATGATCGCGACCACCACACCTGCTGCGGCAGCCATGTTGGTATTGACGAATATCTTCGACACGTCGGAGACATCGCCCACCGTACCCATGGCCAACTGCGAGGCGCCGTTGAAACCGAACCAGCCAAGCCACAGGATGAAGGTGCCCAGCGTGGCGAGCGGAATGCTCGAACCCGGGAATACCGCGACTTTGCCGTCCTTGCCGTAACGGCCCAGCCGCGGGCCGATGATCAGCACACCCATCAGCGCCGCCCAGCCGCCGGTCGAATGGACCAGGGTGGAGCCCGCGAAATCTGAGAAACCCATCGCGTCGAGCCAGCCAGCGCCCCACTCCCAGCTGACGATCACCGGATAGATGAAACCGGTCAGCACAGTGACGAAGATGAAGAACGGTACCAGCTTGACCCGCTCCGCCACTGCACCCGAGACGATCGAGGCGGTGGTGGCGCAGAACACCATCTGGAAGAACCAGTCGGACGCGACCGAATAGCCGGTCCCGGTGTCCGCCTCGCCCACGCCCTGCATGGCATAAGGAAAATCGGCGACGCCGATAAAACCGCCTTCGAAGCCCGGATAGGCAATCGAATAGCCGATTACCCAGAACATCAGGCCGGCAATCGAATAGAGGCCGATGTTCTTGAGGCACTGGACCGACACGTTCTTGGAGCGGACCAGCCCGGCCTCGAGCATCGCGAAGCCTGCCGCCATCCACATCACGAGGAAACCGCCGATAAGAAACAGCAGCGTGTTGAGAATATAGCCGGTACCGCCGGAAACGGTCTCGGCAACGATGATCGCGGTTGGGTCGACGACATCCTGCGCCAAGGCGGGATCGGCCAACCCAAGTCCGGCAAGAGCACCGGCGACGATCGGGAAGATTTTGCGTTTCATGATGATGTCCCCTCGGATCATAGCGCGGTGTCGCCGGTTTCACTGGTGCGGATGCGGGTCGCCCCGGCGAGATCGAGGACGAAGATCTTCCCGTCGCCGATCGATTCGGTGCGCGCGATCTGCTGGATCGTCTCGACCACCTGGGCTGCGAGATCGTCGCTGGCGGCGATCTCCAGCTTCACCTTGGGCAGCATGTTGGTGGAATATTCCGCCCCGCGGTAAATCTCGGTCTGGCCCTTCTGGCGCCCGAAGCCCTTGACCTCGGACACGGTCATTCCCGCGACCCCGATCGAGCCGAGCGCTTCGCGCACCTCGTCGAGCTTGAACGGCTTGATGACGGCGATGATGTATTTCACGCGGCCCCCCTGAGCTATCGCTGCCGGGCCCGTTCCCGGCGAGAGGGAGCTTTGCAAAAGCTGTGCCAATAGGCGATTCAGCACAATTTAGCGCTTTGCGAAGATGGCGTCGGCGCAATTTTACGACACAGCCTGCTCAATCCGCGGGCGGCTGCCTATAATTCGGGCAGATCGAGTTCCGCATAGACGGGCAGATGGTCCGAGGCGACGCTGGCGAGGGGGCTGTGATGCACATGGGCATCGTGGCAGAGCCAGCTTGGCGAGGTGACGATGCGGTCGAGCCGGGCGATCGGGCCGCGGCTGGGATAGCTCGGGCCGGGCGAGATCGCGTGCCAGTCGTCGCCGAATTCGCGCATCGCGCCGGTGAAGCGGCCCCACTGGTTGAAGTCGCCGCCGATGATCGTCGGGCAATCCTCGGTGGTCCTTGCGACGAACTCGAGCAGGGCGCGCACCTGGTCGCGGCGGCGCAAGCCCGACAGGTCGAGATGCGTCCCGATGATGCGGATGTTGCGCCCCTCGATCGCGATCACCGCATTGGCGGCGCCGCGCGGTTCGAGCGTGGGCAGATGGAGCGCTTCGGAATCCTGCACTTCGCATTCGCGCCGCACCAGGATGGCGTTGCCGTGCCAGCCGATGCTGCGCGGACGCCGCGCGACATCGACCGCCTTCCACGGGTAATCGTCGAGCAGCGCGCGGGGCAGCACGCTCGCGCGGTCGCCGAAGCGGCGATCCGCCTCCTGCAGCACGATCACATCGGCATCGATCTCGCGCAGCACCGCCATGATCCGCTCGGGATCGCATTTTCGGTCGCGGCCCACCGCCTTGTGGATGTTGTAGCTGGCGAAGCGCAGCCGCATAAGCTCAATCGCCCGCGATGAAGCGATCGGTGGCCCGGGTCGGCAGGCCGTCGATGCTCTTCGAGCGCTGCTGGCGCTTGGCCACGAATGCCTCTGGGTCGCGACCCTGGTAATATTTGACCAGTGTTTGGCGCTCGCGGTCGAACTGCATCAAGGGAACACCCCAGCCGCAGGAGGTCTGCACGCTCTCGACCGCGATGTCGAAGATCTGACGGGTGCCGGGGAGTAGCGTGAAGTGGGCGGCAAGCTCGTCCCAGCCCGCGTCCTGCGGCAGGACGGGATGCCCGCGTCCGTAGATGCGCAGGATCAGCGCGGGCTGCTCGAAATTGCAGACCATCACGGTGATCCGGCCGTCGGCTGCAAGATGCGCATGGGTCTCGTTGCCGGACCCCGCGATGTCGAGATAGGCCACTCGCGAAGGCCCGAGGACGCGGAAACTGTCATAGCCCTTGGGGCTGAGATTGATCCGTCCCTCGGCACAAGCGGTGGCCACGAAGAAGACCGGCTGCTGCGCCAGCGTCGCGATGTGTTCGTCCTCCAGCCTGTCGAAGAACTCGGCCATCTAGAGGAAATCCCCCAGCGTCGCCATGAAGCGGTCGAACTGGTCGTGGTGGAGCCAGTGTCCGGCCTTGTCGAATTCGATCACCCGCGCGGTGTTGAAATTGTCGAGCCGACCGTCGCCCTCGGGATTGGAGGCCCAGCTGTCGGAGCCGTAGAGCAGCAGCGTGGGCGCGGTGATCGCCGCCCAGGTCTGGTGGAGAAATTCGTCGGCGACATCCTCGATCGGCCAGACGTTGAGATGCGGATCGAATTTCCAGGTGTAGGTGCCGTCCTCATTGCGGTTGACGCCGTGGATGGTGAGATGCCGGGCCTGCTCCTCGGTGAGGTAAGAATTCTCCTCGATCATCCGCTGGAAGGCGGTCTCGATGCTCTCGTATTTGCGAGGGGCTCGCGCGGAGGCGGCGCGCTTCTTGTCGATCCATTCGCGCGCCCGTTCGGGATAGGGGGTCTCGCGCATCTCGGCCTGGCGCTTGGGGCTGGGCCCCAGCCCCTCGATGGCGACCAGCTTTGTCACCATCTCGGGGAAGGTCCCGGCGTAGCGCAACGAGACATTGCCGCCCATCGAATGGCTGACGATGGTGACCGGCCCGACGCCCAGCTGATGGATCAGCTGCGCCAGATCGTAGACCATGTCGCTGGTCTGGTAATTGCCGTCGCTGACCCAGTCCGAATCACCATGACCGCGGTGATCCATTGCCACCACATGCCAGTCGTCGCGCAATTGCTCGGCGACCCAGTCCCAGCTGCGCGCGTGGTCGCGACCGCCATGGACCAGCACCAGCGGCGGCTTGCCGCGATTGCCCCAGTCGACGTAATGCAGCCGCAGCCGCTGGGAGATGAAGGTCTGCGATGTGGGTCCGGCATGCGTCATGGCGACCCCATGCCGCGAAGCCGGGCCGCTCGCAAGTCAGCGCTCCTTGGTCGCCGAGAAGACCAGCGCCTTGTTCTTCTCTTCCTGGTAGCTGACGTCCCACGGGCTCTTGGCCATGAACACCAGATCGCCGTCGCGGTCGCGCGCCAGATTGGGGCGGTTGAACTTCTCGAAATCGTCGAGTGCATCCTGCTCGCCCTTGAGCCAGCGCGCGGTCGAGAAGGGCGCCATCTCCAGCGCCGCCTCGACCTTGTATTCGGCCGAGAGCCGCGAGACGAGCACCTCGAGCTGGAGCTGGCCTACCACGCCGACGATCCATTGCGCACCGACCTCGGGGTAGAACACCTGGATCACGCCTTCCTCGGAAAGATCGTCGAGCGCCTTCCTGAGCTGCTTGGTCTTGGTCGGATCCTTGAGCTGGACGCGGCGCAGGATCTCAGGCGCGAAATTCGGCAGGCCGGTGAAGCGCAATTCGTTCTTCTCGGACAGCGTATCGCCCACCCGCAGCGTGCCGTGGTTGGGAATGCCGATGATGTCGCCGGCCTCGGCGGTGTCGGCGATCTCGCGATCCTGCGCGAAGAACAGGATCGGCGAATGGATCGCGATCGGCTTGCCCAGCCCCGAGGGCGTCAGCTTCATGCCGCGTTTGAAGGTGCCCGAGACCTGCCGCATGAAGGCGATCCGGTCGCGGTGATTGGGGTCCATATTGGCCTGGACCTTGAAGATGAAGCCGGTGACCTCTTCGCGCTCGGGGCTGATCTGTTCGTCGCCGGCGGGCTGGGGGCGCGGCGGCGGCGCGTATTTCGCGATCGCGTCGATCAGTTCGGTCACCCCGAAGCTCTTGAGCGCCGAACCGAACAGCACAGGGGTGAGATCGCCATTGCGATAGGCGTCGAGATCGAATTGCGGATAGCCGATCTGCGCCAGCTCCATCTCCTCGGCAAATTGCGCGGGAATCTGCGGATCGGCGTCGCGCTTGCCCTTGAATTCCTTCGACGGGCCTTCGGGGCGGGCGACGCAGCCGGTGGCGAAATCGAGCACGCCTTCGAACTGTCCGCCCATCCCCACGGGATACATCTGCGGCGAGACATCGAGCGCGAGCATGTCGGCGATCTCGTCGAGCAGTTCGAACACCGGTCGGCCCTCGCGGTCGACCTTGTTGACGAAGGTGATGATCGGCACGCTGCGCAGCCGGCAGACCTCGAACAGCTTGCGGGTCTGCGGCTCGATGCCCTTGGCCGCGTCGATCACCATGATCGCCGAATCGACCGCGGTCAGCGTGCGGTAGGTGTCCTCGGAGAAATCCTCGTGCCCCGGGGTATCGAGCAGGTTGAAGGTGATCCCGTCGCGCTCAAAGGTCATCACCGAACTGGTGACCGAAATTCCGCGTTGCTGCTCGATCTTCATCCAGTCCGAGCGTGCGCGCCGCGCCTGTCCGCGCGCCTTGACCTCGCCCGCCAGATGGATCGCGCCGCCCTGCAGCAGGAGCTTCTCGGTCAGCGTGGTCTTGCCCGCGTCGGGGTGCGAAATGATCGCGAAGGTGCGGCGATTGGAGGTCATGGAAACTCAGTTACGTGCAACGCGGAAACCGGCGAAGTCCTGGCTCACCGGCATCAGCTCGATGCGGTTGATGTTGAGGTGCGGGGGCAGCTGGGCGACCCACAGGATGGTGTTGGCGATGTCCTCGCCCGTCATCGGATCGGCACCCCGATAGAGCCTGTCCGAGGCGTCCTGGCTGCCGGTCCGAACCAGGGTGAACTCGGTCTCGACCATGCCCGGCTCGATGCTCGTCACGCGCACGCCGGTCCCGTGTAGATCCGCGCGCAGCGCCAGGGTGAAGTGGTTGGCGAAAGCCTTGCTGCCGGCATAGACATTGCCGCCCGGATAGACGTAGCTGCCCGCGACCGAGCCGATCGCGATCACCGCGCCCTTGCGTTCGATCAGTCTGGGCAGCAGCTTGCGCGTCAGTTTGACCATGGCGGTTACATTCGTGTCGATCATGGCCTGCCAGTCGTCGAGATCGGCCTCCTGTGCGGGGGAGAGCCCCTGCGCCAGACCGGCATTGTTCACCAGCAGGTCGATCCCGGCGAACTCCTCGGGCAGCTCGGCAAGCGCGGCGTCCATCGCTTCCTCGTCGCGCACGTCGAAGACGGCAGGGTGGACCTTGTCCGCCCCGAGCTCCGCAACCAGCGCATCCAGCCGTTCGCGGCGCCGTCCGGTGCCGATGCAGCGCCAGCCATTCGCGACCAGAGCGCGCACGGTGGCTTCGCCGATCCCGGCGGTGGCTCCGGTTACCAGTGCCGTCCTGCTCATCCTCTCAACTCCGCATCCTGCTTTGCCGCGCTGGCGACGATCTTGTCGGAGATCGCCTTGATCTCCTCGTCGGTGAAGCTCTTGTCGCCGGGCTGGAGGGTCACCTCGACCGCCAGCGACTTGCGCCCTTCGGGCACGCCCTGCCCCGTGAACAGGTCGAAGATGCGGGCCTCGACGATCGCCGCCTTGTCCGCGCTGCGGACCGCGCGCAGCAGCTCGCCGGCGGCAAGACCGACCGGGACGAGGAAGGCGAAGTCGCGGGTGACCGCCTGCAGCGCGGGCGGCGCATAGGCGGCGCGCGCGAAAGCGGGCTTGCCCTTCTTCGCCGGGATCGCGTCGAGGAAAAGCTCGATCGCCATCACCGGCCCCTCGATGTCGAAGGCCTTGAGCGTCGCGGGATGGAGCGCCCCGAAACGTGCGAGCACGTTCTTGGGCCCGAGCCGCAGCGTGGCGGACTGGCCGGGATGGAATTGCGCCCCCGCACCACCCTGCTCGCCGGCCATCACCATCAGATTGGCGGTGGGGGCACCGGCGGCGTCGAGCAGCGCGAGCGCTTCCGCCTTGGCATCATAGGCGTCGAATGGGGTCGCCTTGCCATCGGACCAGTCGCGGTCGGTCTTCTCGCCCGCGAGCAACGCGCCGAGCGTCGGTCTCTCGTCGCTTGCGCCGCTCTCGCCGCGGAAATAGCGTCGGCCGATCTCGAACAGGCGCGATCCGCTCTGCCCCCGATCGGCATTGCGTTTCGCGGCGGCGATCAAGCCCGGTAACAACGAGGGGCGCATCGCCTTCATGTCTTCGCTGATCGGGTTGTCGAGCACCCACAACCGCTCGCTATCGGCGAAATGCTCGGCCTGCGCGGCGGGGAGGAAGGACCAGGTCATCGCCTCGTTGAGACCGCGAGCCGCGGCGGCCCGGCGCAGCTTGCGTTCGAGCTGCTGCGCCGGTGTGGCGGTGGGCCGCGCGACACCTTCAGGGCGCGGGAGGGCAACGCTCTCGACCTTGTCGAGCCCGTGGATGCGCACCACTTCCTCGACCAGATCGGCAGGGCCTTCGACATCGTGGCGGCGCAGCGGAACGGTGACCTTCCAGTCCTCCGCCACGGCGAAATCGAGCGCTTCGAGAATGCGCCGCTGCTCGTCCGGCGCGACCTCGATACCGCCCAGCCGCGCGGTCAGCGCGGGATCGAAAGCGATCCGCTTCGGATCGGCGGGCGGCGCTCCGGCGCGCACCACTTTGCTCGGTTCGCCGCCGCAACAGCTCACGATAAGATCGGTCAGCAGCGCCAGCCCTTCGTCGAGGAAGGCCGGATCGACCCCGCGTTCGAAGCGCGTGCGTGCGTCGCTGGCGAGGCCAAGCTTGCGGCCCGTCACTCCGATCCGCTCGGGGTCGAAATAGGCGATCTCGAGCAGCACGTCGGTCGTGCCCTCGCTCGCGCCCGAATGTGCGCCGCCCATGATCCCGGCGATGTCGTGGACCCGCGCGTCGTCGGCAATGACGGTCATGGTGTCGTCGAGCGTGTAGGTTTTCTCGTTGAGCGCCTCGACCTGTTCGTCGTTCCGCGCCCGCCGCGCGACCATCGCGCCCGAGAGCGTCGCGAGATCGTAGACATGCGCCGGTCGCCCGCAGGCCAGCATCAGGTAGTTGGTGCAATCGACCAGCGCCGAAATCGGGCGCTGCCCGGCGGCGAGCAGGCGGCGCTGCATCCATTCGGGCGAGCTGCCGTTGGACACCCCGCGGATGACGCGGCCGTAGAAGGCCGGGCAGCCCTCGGGATCCTCGGTGCGGATGGCGATCGGGCAATCATATTTGCCCTCGATCGCGGGCACCTCGACCGGCTTGAAGGTCCCAAGCCCGGCGGCGGCGAGATCGCGCGCGATCCCCATCACGCCCATGCAATCGGGCCGGTTGGGGGTGATCGCGACATCGAACACCGGCGAGGCGGCGTGGTAGTCTGCGAAACTCGCGCCGACCGGCGCATCCTCGGGCAGTTCGATGATGCCTTCGTGCGCATCGCCCAGCTCGAGCTCGCGCACCGAGCACATCATGCCGTTGGATTCCTGCCCGCGGATCGCGCTCTTGCGCAGTTCCATGCCGTTGGACGGCACCACCGCGCCGGGCAGGCCAAGCACGCCTTTCATCCCCCTGCGCGCATTGGGTGCGCCGCAGACCACCTGCAACGGCTGGCCGTCACCGGCATCGACGGTGAGCACCTGCAGCTTGTCGGCATCGGGGTGCGGCGCGGCGGTCAGCACCTCGGCGACGCGGAAGCCCGCCAGCTTCTGCGCTGGGTCCTCGATCCCCTCGACCTCATGGCCGATGGCATTGAGCGCGGCGGCGATCTCGGCGGTCGAGGCCTCGGTGTCGAGGAAGTGGCGGAGCCATTCGAACGAGAACTTCATGCGCGCGCTCCCACACCGCCGGAAAGGGTCGGCCGATCGAAGGGAGAGAAGCCGTAATGCGCCAGCCAGCGCTGGTCGCCATCGAAAAAGGCGCGCAGGTCGTCCATCCCGTATTTGAGCATCGCCAGCCGATCGACGCCGAGCCCGAAGGCGAAGCCCTGCCATTCGTCGGGATCGAGCCCGGCGAAGCGGATCACGCGGGCGTTGACCATCCCGCTGCCGAGCAGCTCCATCCAGCCGTGGCCTTCATCGTCGCCGCTGCCGCCAAGCACCCGCCGACCGTTCTCGATGGCAAAGCCGACATCGACCTCGACACTCGGTTCGGTGAAGGGGAAATAGGAGGGGCGCAGTCGAAGCACGATATCGTCACGTTCGAAGAAGGCCTTGAGGAAGGTCTCGAGCGTCCATTTGAGATGTCCGAGATGGATATCGCGGTCGATCACCAGCCCTTCGATCTGATGGAACATAGGCGTGTGGGTGGCGTCGCTGTCGCTGCGGTAGACCCGGCCCGGGGCGATCAGCCGGATCGGTGCGCCCTGCTCGACCATCGCGCGGATCTGCACCGGCGAGGTGTGGGTGCGCAGCAGCATCCGGTTGCCGTCCGCGTCGCGGTCCTGCTCGCTGAAATAGAAGGTGTCGTGCATCGCGCGCGCCGGATGGGTTTCGGCCATGTTGAGCGCGGTGAAATTGTGCCAGTCGTCCTCGATCTCGGGGCCGGTGGCGACCGAGAACCCCAGATCGGCGAAGATCTCGGCGAGCTCGTCCATCACCTGGCTGACTGGGTGGACCGACCCGGTGGGCATCGCAGGCGCGGGCAGCGTCAGGTCGAGGGTTTCGGTCGCCAGCCGCCGCTCCAGCTCCGCCGCCTCGAGCGCGGCCTTGCGATCGTCCAGCGCTTCGGAGATGCGTGTGCGCATCCCCTGCAGCCGCGGCCCTTCGACCTGCCGCGCCTCGGGGCTCATCTTGCCCAGCGTCTTCATCAGCTGGTTGAGCCAGCCCTGCTTGCCCAGAGCCTCGACCCGGATCGCCTCGACCCCGGCCAGATCGTCGGTGCGGTGCAGCCGCGCGAGCGTGTCGGCAATTTTCTGTTCGGTTTCGCTGGTGGTGTCGCTGGTCATATCGGGGGCTCGCTAGCCGAAAGGCGGGCAAAGAAAAAGCGCCAACCCCGGGAAGGGGCGGCGCTGTTTCTTTCGCGGGTGCGGAGGCTCAGGCGGGAAGCGCGCCCTTGGCCTGCTTGATGATCGCACCGAAGGCGGCGCTTTCGTTCATGGCGAGGTCGGCCATCACCTTGCGGTCGAGTTCGATCCCGGCGAGCTTGGCACCGTGCATGAACTGCGAATAGGTCAGGCCTTCGGCCCGGACCGCGGCGTTGATGCGCTGGATCCACAGGGCGCGGAAGTTGCGCTTCTTAACCTTGCGGTCGCGATAGGCGTACTGGCCGGCCTTTTCGACCGCCTGACGCGCGACGCGAATGGTGTTCTTGCGACGACCGCGATAGCCCTTGGCCTGGTCGAGCAGCCGCTTGTGCTTCTGGCGCGTGGTCACGCCGCGTTTGATGCGAGGCATATCTCTTTCTCCTTAAACCGGGGGCTCAACCGAGCCCGTAGGGGGCCCATTTCTTCACCGCGGCCTGGTCGGCCTTGGCGAGAACCTTGGTCCTGCGGTGCTGGCGGATATACTTCGCATTGTGGCTGATCAGTCGGTGGCGCTTGCCGGCGACGCCGTGCTTGATCTTGCCATTGGCGGTGATCTTGAAGCGTTTCTTCACACCGCTCTTGGTCTTCAGCTTGGGCATTTTCATCTCCTTTGCAGAGACACGTCGAACCAGCCCTGGCAGCCCTTGTCGCCAGGCCGGCACATGAATCACGTGTCGGTGAAGGTCGCGCACATAGCCTTTTTGCCCCGAAAGGCAAGGATCAAAGGGCGAGGTCGAGGGCCGGTATCAGAAGTGCGCGAGATAGCCGCCGTCGACCGCCAGCGTCTGACCGGTGACGTAGCTGGCGGCGGGCGAGGCGAGAAAGGCGACAGCTCCAGCGATCTCCTCCGGTTGGCCCCAGCGCCCAAGCGAGGTCCGCCGCGCCAGATGCTCCGCGATCTCGGGATCGGCGACCATCGCCGCATTGGCATCGGTCGCGAAATAGCCGGGTGCTACCGCGTTGACGGTGATGTCGCTGCCGCCCAGCTCGGCGGCCAGCGCGCGGGTCAGCGCGGCGAGGCCGCCCTTGCTTGCGGTGTAGAGCACATCGCCGCGCGCGATCTCCGCCGCGATCGAGGTGATGTTGACGATCCTCCCGTAACCGCGCGCCCGCATCAGCGGCGCGGCGCGGCGCGCCAGATCGAAAGGGGCCACCAGATTGCTGGCGAGCAGGGCGTCCATGTCGGCGCGACCCAGTTCGGCGAGCGGACGCCGGTCGCGCCGGCCGACGTTGTTGACCAGAATGTCGAGCCCACCCTCTGCGCTCAGGCGCTCGAATGCGGCGCCCGTCGCGGCATCATCGCCAATGTCGAAGGACAGGATGCGCGCCTGCGGACCGATTGCGCGCGCCGCTGCCGCCAGCGCATCCTCGTCGCGGCCGTTGAGCCAGACGCTCGCCCCGCTTTCGGCCAGACCGCGCGCGATCGCGAACCCCAGCCCGCGCGCCGCTCCGGTCACCAGAGCGACGCGGTTCTCCAGTGATGATCCCAGTGATGATCCGAAGGCCATGTCAGCTCTCGTAGATCATCTTCCTGGTCATGCCACCGTCGATATTGAGATGCTGCCCGGTCAGGAAACCGGCGTGGTGCAGATAGGCGATCGCCTCGGCGATATCCTCGCAGGTTCCGATCCGCCCGACCGGATGCTGCTCGCGGTCGCGCGGGCGATGATCGGGCTCGCTGCGCTCGCCGGCTTTCTGCCACGGTCCGGTTTCTATCCAGCCCGGCCGGATCGCGTTGACCCGGATCGCCGGGCCCAGCGAGACCGCCATGGCATGCGTCAGCGCGTCGAGCCCGCCCTTAGCGGCGGCATAGGCGAAGCATTCGGGTTCGCTCATCACCGCGCGGGTGGAGGAGATATTGACGATGCTTGCACTCCGGCTGCGCTCGAGCAGCGGCACCGCAGCGCGGCTGCACAGGAAGGCGGCGGTCAGGCTGGCGTCGATCCATTCCTGCCAGGCGGAGAGCGAGAGGTTCGCCAGCGGCCCGCAATAGGGATCGGCGATCCCGGAATTGTTGACCAGGCAATCGAGCGCATCCTCGTCCAGCCATTCGCCGATCCGGGCGAAAGCGCGGGTTACCTCTCCCTCCTTGCCGACATCGCAAGTGAGCAGCAGCGCTTCGGATGCGGGAAGCGCCGCGCGCAGTTCGGCCAGCGCCTCGGCATCCTTGTCCAGCCCGACGACCCGCCAGCCGAGGCCGTGGAAATGGAGGAGAGTAGCACGGCCGATGCCGTTGCCTGCGCCGGTTACGAGAATAGTGTTCATGTCCGGCAAACGAATCGCCGTGCGCTCAGTGCCCGTGCCCGTGCCCGTGCTCATCATGCCCGTGCGCTTCGCTGCGTCCCATCGCCTCGAGCACATCCTCGAGCCGCGCCGGTTCGCCCAGCGCCAGCACGCGTCCGTCGCTGGCGGCGTGGAGCGGCTCGCCCGACCAATCGCACATGATCCCGCCCGCGCCCTCGACGATCGGCACCAGCGCAGCAAAATCGAACAGCTGGAGCCCTGCTTCGCACACCACGTCGAGATGGCCCGAAGCCAGCAGCCCGTAATTGTAGCAATCGCCGCCATAGACGATCATGCCCTGCCGCTTGTCCTGCGCCACGGCCTGGGCGAGCGCCATGTAGTGGTCGGCTTCCTGGCTGGAGAAATAATGCGGGCTGCTGGTGGCGAGCACCGCATCGGCTAGGCTGCGACACGCGCGGGTGCGGACGGGTGACCCGTTGAAGGTGGTTTCGTGTCCGATCCGCCCCACCCAGCGCTCGCACGCAACGGGTTGGTCGATGACGCCGATCACCGGCCATCCGCCTTCCATCAGCGAAATCAGCGTGCCGAAGATCGGGCGTCCGGCCATGAAGCTGATGGTCCCGTCTATCGGATCGAGCACCCATTGGCGTGCCGCACCCTCGTTGCGGGTGCCGTATTCCTCTCCGACGATGCCGTCGTCGGGGCGCTCGGCCTCGAGCACCGCGCGCATCGCCGCTTCGGCGGCGCGGTCGACCTCGGTCACCGGCGAGGAATCGCTCTTGCGCTCCTGCGACCAATCGCCGCGAAACAGCGGTCGGATCGCCTCGCCCGCCGCATCGGCGAGGCGGTTGGCAAGCGCGAGATCGGCGCTGTTCGCCATGTCAGTCGAACAGGCTGGAAACGCTGCTTTCGTCGGCAATGCGGCGCACCGCCTCGCCGATCAGCGGGGCGATGGTGAGGATTCGCAGGCGGTCGGAATCGAGCACGTCGTCGGTGGGGCGAATGGTGTCGGTGATGACCAGTTCCTTGAGCGCCGATTTGTCGATCCGCGCCACCGCCCCGCCCGAAAGCACACCATGGCTGATATAGGCCGCCACGCTCGACGCGCCCTGCGCCAGCAAGGCCTCGGCGGCGTTGCACAGCGTGCCGCCCGAATCGACGATGTCGTCGATCAGGATGCAGTGGCGCCCCTTCACCTCGCCGATGATGTTCATGACCTCGCTCTCGCCCGGGCGATCGCGGCGCTTGTCGACGATCGCGAGCGGCGCATTGTCGAGCCGCTTGGCGAGCGCACGCGCGCGGACCACGCCGCCAACATCGGGGCTGACCACCATCAGATCCTGATCACCGTAGCGCGCCTGGATATCCGCCGCCATCACCGGCGCGGCGTAGAGATTGTCGGTCGGGATGTCGAAGAAGCCCTGGATCTGGCCGGCATGCAGATCGACCGCGAGCACGCGGTTGGCCCCTGCTTCGGTGATCAGATTGGCGACCAGCTTGGCCGAGATCGGGGTCCGCGGCCCGGGCTTGCGGTCCTGCCGTGCGTAGCCGAAATAGGGCACCACTGCGGTGATCCGCCGGGCCGATGCGCGCCGCAGCGCATCGATGCAGATCAGCAGTTCCATCAGATTGTCATTGGCGGGATAGCTGGTCGACTGGACCACGAACACATCCTCGCCGCGCACGTTCTCGTGGATCTCGACGAAGATCTCCTCGTCGGCGAAGCGCCTGACGCCGGCATCGACCAGCGGCATCTCGAGATAGGCCGCGATCGCGCGGGCGAGCGGCAGGTTGGAATTGGCGGCCATGATTTTCATGCGAACGAATCCCTGTCGGCGCGATGTCGGTGCGGTGCGCACCGCACCTAGCCGAGCGTCACGCGATTGCAACACGCGCCGGGCCGGTTTCCGGTGAATCCCGGACCCGGTGGATGATTGGCAGCGTTCCCCTGCAGAAGACCTCGTCAGCGCGCCTTGTGCTCGCCCTTGATCCAGCGAATCGTCCCGCTCGAGGCGCGCATCACCACGCTCTCGGTCGTCATCCGTCCGCCGCGACGGTATTTCACCCCTTCCAGCAAGGAGCCCGAAGTCACCCCGGTGGCGGCGAAGATGCAATCGCCCTTCACCAGCTCGTCGCGCGTGTAGATGCGGTCGAAGTCCGCGTCGCTTATGCCCAGCTTGCGGGCGCGGCCTTTCTCTTCCTCGTTGCGGAAGACGAGGCGCGCGTTGAACTGGCCGCCGACGCAGCGCAGCGCCGCCGCCGCAAGCACGCCTTCGGGAGCGCCGCCCTGGCCCATATACATGTCGATGGTGGTGTCCTCGTCGGTCACCGCGATCACACCGGCGACGTCGCCGTCGCCGATCAGGACCACGCCGCAGCCCAGCGCGCGCAGTTCGGCGATGAGATCGGCGTGGCGCGGGCGGTCGAGCACGCAGACGATGATGTCCGAGGGCTCGACACCCTTGGCCTTCGCCACGGCGCGAACATTGTCGCTGGGCGATTTGGCCAGATCGATGATCCCCTCGGGGTAGCCCGGGCCGACCGCCAGCTTGTCCATATAGGTGTCGGGCGCGTTGAGCAGGTCGCCTTCCTTGGCGGCGGCGAGAACTGCCAGGGCATTGGGGCCGGCCTTGGCGGTGATCGTGGTCCCTTCCAGCGGATCGAGCGCGATGTCGATCTTGGGGCCCTTGCCCGGCGCCCCGCCGACCTTCTCGCCGATATAGAGCATCGGCGCCTCGTCTCGTTCGCCTTCGCCGATCACGACGGTCCCATCCATGTAGAGCTCGTCGAAGGCTTTGCGCATCGCCTCGACCGCTGCGGCATCGGCGGCTTTTTCATCGCCCCTGCCGATCAGCTTGGCCGCGGCGACCGCCGCCGCCTCCGTCACGCGGACCATTTCGAGGACGAGAATGCGATCGAGCGGGTTGTCGGCGGGCAGGTTCATAGTCGGTTCAGTCCCCAAAGCGAGTTTGGCGCGCGGATATACAGGGAGCATGGCAATGTCGAGACAGGCGGGCGCGGTGGTCGCCTTGTTGTTGCTCGGCATGAGCCAGTCGGCAGTGGCGCAGGAGCGCAGCCCGCCCCAGAAGATCGATCTGCTGGTGTCCCGTTCGGTCGACGACGGGGAGAGCGCGGCGGTACCCTGCGTCGAAGACGATTACGCGACCGTCATCTCGGGGGAGATCGTGGTATGCGGCGGGAGAGGAGAGAGCACCGACGGCGTCTGGGACAAGGAGGACTGGGAGCAGCGTTACGCCAACGAGAGCATGAACAAGGACAACCCCCAGGCTCCCGAAGCCTTCGGAATTGCGAATCACGGCACGGTCGTGGCGCGCGGCTGCTTCATCGGACCGTGCCCGCCTCCGCTGGCGATCATGATCGACATCGAGGCGCTTCCCGAAGCGCCTCCGGGATCCGATGCGGACCGGATCGCGCGCGGCCTGGCTCCGCTCGGAAGCGATGGCGACGCCGGGCGCCGACCCATCCCGCCAGCAAGCGAAAAGGCTCTGGGCCTGCCGCCGGCCCCGGATTTTGCCGAGGAGGCGGTTAGTCCCGCAGAATCGGAAGCACCAGCGGCGGAGCGGTAAGGCTGGGCGAGCCTTCGAGCAGTTCGAGCGCCCTGGTCACGCAGCGCTCCGGACCTTCGTGGGTGACCATCGCCACCAACACCTCGCCCCCGTCGGCCGAACGGCCCTGCTGGATCAGACTTTCGATCGACAGATCGGCATCGCGCATCGCGGCGGTGATCTCGGCGAGCACGCCGGGGCGGTCGGCCACCGTGAAGCGCAGATAGTCGCGGCCGACCCGGTGGCCCGGATCGGCGGCTTCGAGCGGCTCGAGGTCGGCTACCGGGACCGAGAACGGCAGGCCGGTATCGCCGCGCGCGATATCGACCAGATCGGCGACCACGGCGCTGGCGGTCGGGCCATCGCCTGCGCCTGCGCCCTGGAACAGCAGGCGACCCGAAAAATTGCCCTCGACCACCACCGCATTGGTGGGACCGGTCACATGCGCCAGCGGGTGGTCCTTGGGCACAAGGCAGGGGCGTACGCGCTGCAGCAGGCGGGGAGCGCCGCTGCCTTGCGTGTCGCAATCCGCGACCCCGACCAGCCGGATGACGAAGCCCAGCGTCGCGGCGCGGGCGATATCGGCGGCGCCCACCTCGGTGATCCCGCTGATCGCCACTGCGTCGAAATCGATCCGCGCGCCGAAACCGATCGCGGCAAGAATGGCCAGCTTGTGCGCGGCATCGACGCCCTCGATATCGAAACCGGGGTCGGCCTCGGCAAAGCCTTTTGCCTGCGCCTGGCTCAACACCTCGCCGAAATCGGCGCCGCTGCGCTCCATTTCCGACAGGATGAAATTGCAGGTGCCGTTGAGAATGCCCGAGATGCGCTCGATCCGGTTGGCAGCGGCACCCTCGCGCAGGCCTTTCACCACCGGAATGCCGCCTGCCACCGCCGCCTCGAACTTGAAAGCGGCGTCATGGGCCTCCGCGAGCTTGCCGAGTTCCATTCCGTGCAGCGCGACCATGGCTTTGTTGGCCGTGACGATATGCAATCCGCTGGCCAATGCGCTGCGAGCCAGCGCAAGCGCAGGACCGTCGGAACCGCCGACCAGTTCGACCACAACATCGACATCATCGCGCGTAGCGAGCATGGCCATATCGTCGACCCAGTCGTAGGCGCTCAGATCGACGCCGCGGTCGCGGGCGCGCTCGCGAGCCGATACCGCGACCACCTTGATCGGCCGACCGGCGCGCTTGGCCAGCGTTGCGCCATTGGCCTCGAGCAGCCGCAGCACGCCGGTGCCAACGGTCCCCAGCCCGGCGAGCGCGATCCTGAGCGGCTCAGCCATCGACCGGTTCTCCCAGGGGAAAGCCGAAGGCTTCGCGCAAGCTATTGGGGATTCGCAGCGGGCGACCGGTCGCGAGATCGACATGGACCTGGACCAGCAGGATCTCGGCGCGGAGATCGTCTGCGCCCGGGTCCGCGCCCCCTTCGCCGACGCCATGCAGCGCGACCCGCATCGCCATGCTGCTATTGCCGATCCGCTCGATCGCCAACCGCCCTTCGAGCAGCTCCTCCGACCGGATCGGGCGGATATAATCCACCTCGGCGCGGCGGATGTGGAACTCCAGACCCGCCGGCAGACCATGCGCGCGCCGGTCGCGGAAGAATTCGCTCACCAGGATGTCGGCATATTCGAGATAGCGCGAATTGAAGACCACCGCCTGCGGATCGACCTCGGCATAGCGGACGCGGAAACGATGCGAGAAGAGCTTGTCCATGGCCGCGCGCCTAGCCCAAGGCGAGGCCGTACGGGAACCAGTTTGTCTTGGCGCTCGGCTAGCTGCGGTTGCGCTCGCATGGACCGAGCCGGGCGATCACCAGCGCATAGTCCTGGGCCGCACGGGCGCGGTTTTCCTCGTCGCGCGCCAGATTGGCTTCGGCGGGCAGCCGTTCGGGCAGCGCGCAGGCGAGCCGGTACCATGCCAGCGTCCCGGGCTGCGGCGGCCGCGCGGCCTGATCCACGATCTCGCTCCACGAGACGCCCCAGCGCGGCTCCATTCCCGGCCGGCGGATCACGGTCACCGAAACCGGTCCGTCATCGGCGGTGTCGAGAAACAGCTGGGTCTCCGATTCCCCGGTCAGCGTCCCGGCGATGGAAAGCGCATCGCGCACCCCGGTCACCACCGGCGGACGATCGGCGCTGGCCAGTTGCGCCAGCACCGGGCGCAAGCGGCTTTCCAGCTCGGGCGTGGCCGCCAGCTGCGCGCGCGGATCGACCAGCTGCACCTCGCGCGGGCGGCCGGGCACCGGACGGGCGAACAACACCACTTCCTGCTTCCTGAGCTTGGGCGGCTTGCCCTTGGCGTCGAGCGGCACGTCGACGAGATAGCGCAGCGATTCCCCGAACGGCATATTGCCCGCGAGCAGCGCCAGCGTTTCGGCCTCGATGTAGAGCCGCGCGAAACCCGGAGCGAGCCCGGGCGCCCGCTCGGCCGAGACCCGCGCCTGGTCCTTGATCCGCGCCCGAATGACCAGCGGGGTGCCCTCGGCAAGATCGACCAGATCTGCGTAGGTCGGACCGGCGTAGTTCGCGCCGGCGGGGGTCGGACCGGCGTAGGCCGCGCCGGGGGTCGGAACGTCGCCGACGGCAGGCGCCGGCCCCCCTGTGCGAGCCTGCGCGGCGAGCGGCCCGCTCGCCAGCGCGAGACAGGCGACCAGGGGCAGCAGGAAGGTGCGTGGGGCGTTGTGCATCGAAAATTCCCGACAGGAGGGACGAAACTTGGCGGTCCGGTAAATAGCAAAATGAAGCCGCGCTCTGCCCGTTCCAAGCCGAGATGCACTGAATCCGGGGTTAACCGATAAAGGGTTTGCGGTGCATCGGCATGATGGGTAAAGGACCGACCAGACCGAAGCGCATGATATAAAATTGCTTTGGCGGGTTCGCAGTGGGACATTTCGGAAACCTTTCGGCCTTTGGGTCCTTTGGATAGCCGATGGAATGCTGACGGATTTTTTTTGGCGCCTTGTCGCACTTCAGCGGTGACGGGGCGCTACAATCGCCGGAGCATTCCGGCGTGCACGATGGAGTGATGCGACCGAATGGCTTATGCTGACCAACAGATGAGTGGCAATCGCGTAGTCGCGATTATCATCGTTGCTCTGATTCATATTGCTCTCGGTTACGCGCTGATCACCGGTCTCGCCTATGAGGCGGCCACCAAGGTGCTCGAGCGTGTGACGACGATCGATATTGAGGAGCCGCCGCCCCCGCCGGAGCCGGAGGAAGAGCCCCCGCCC
>Ga0208179_1000333_pt1 | contig 33200 bp, 48 predicted proteins | sample Malvired_Geostar_FD_184238 | JGI IMG/M metagenome (GOLD analysis project Ga0208179, IMG submission 184238) | Marine viral communities from the Global Malaspina Expedition - Malaspina viral metaG DeepMed_Geostar (SPAdes) (version 2) | ecosystem: Environmental > Aquatic > Marine > Oceanic | place... | reverse complement strand
GCCAGCTGGTAGTGACAATCAGTTTTGGTGAGGTGTCCGAGTGGCTGAAGGAGCACGCCTGGAAAGCGTGTATACGTTTACGCGTATCGAGGGTTCGAATCCCTCCCTCACCGCCAAATAAAAAAGGGGTCCCGAACGGGACCCCTTTTTTATTTGCGGTCAGGGAGGATCAGATTCGAACCCTCCGTTCGACCGAGCGGCGCAAAGCGCCCCGAAGGGGTGAGACGGCGAAGCCGGCGACGAAGTGTAAGGCGCCGCAAAATTTGCGACACAACGACGCTTGGTCTGAGACGAGGGTTACAGCGCCGGGGGCTCCGGGAGAGGCACATCGGGCCACGCCGGGTCCTCGGTGATGTCGCGCAGGGCCTGGCGGTGGGCCCGGTAGTCGTCCCGCTGGGCTTGAGAAAGCGGGGAATCGGGCAGCTGGGTCCAGTCTGAGGCTCTCAACATGCCATTCCGGCGCGCCCGCAGCGCCTTGGCAACCTCCTCGGGGGTAGGCGGCGGCGGTTCATCCAGGGCATCCTCCGGCGGGGTAGCGCCCAGGGTCGTGATGCTGTGCTGCTGGCCGTCGTGGGTCCAGTACTGGTGCCCCCGCCAATCGTCCATCAATGACCACTCTTTGGACAGCCGATCGAAGACGGCTGCCTGGTGCTCCCCAGGATCGGGCGGCGCGATGTCGGTGGTGTCCGCCGGCCTGATCCAGTTCTGGTTATCCTCCGGGTCCGGACGGGTGGTGTCGGGACCGATGAACTCGCCGGTGATCGGGTGGTAGGCGTAGATCTTCATGACAGGCTCCGATAGCGGATGAACGCGGGGAACGCCGCGTTGATGGCGCGGGTCTCAGCGGCGGTCCGGGCGACACGGCTGGCATCAAAGGTGAAGCTGTACGGGTGGCCATCGTTTCCGCTCACGAAGTCCTCGTCGCTATCCGAACCGACGGTGTGCTCAAACGCGCCGGAGGTGGTGACGGTGCGGTCCATCAGGCGCAGCGCGTTCATGCTGCCCACAATGTTCTGAAGGGCGTCTTCCTGCATTGTGCCGCCCTGGCGGCCAGCGTCCCAGGTGCCGCCGCCCAGGAAGCGCCAGAAGAGGCCACGCAGATCGGGGGCTCGGAAAGTGGTCGCGCCATCACCGTCTGAAAACGACGGCCGGTTAGCCAGGTTGGATTGCCAGTCCGCTTCCGGGACCACGCGGCCGAACTCTTGGGCCCAGTCCCACAGTTCAGCGTAGGTAGCGCGGTTGAGCTCAGGGCCATCTGGGTAGAAGAAATCCTGCGGCGCCGCGCTGGGCCCCGCGCCCACCATGATCTTCAGCTCGCCCACATGACCGGCCGCGCGATTGCACAGCGCCAGAATCGAACTTGCGACTTGGTCAAAAGTCGCTTGGTCTGGCTCGACGTCCGCAGCGAACAATACGTTAAGCAGTTCGCGCTGGATCATGTTCGTCCACTTTGATCGGAGGACGGTGGGCGGGACCGGTGGGGTCGCGACCGCATTTCCGTCCGTGAACTCGCCCTGTGCTGTTGCGGTTGTATCGTCGTATTTATCCATACCGCTTCCCTATCTAATTACCGCGCCATTGTCTTGCTTCTGTCAGCGTTTTAGTCGGGGGGCTGTTTGTCCAATACCTTTGTCACAGTCCGCCCTTGAGAAGCCGAGATTCGATCGATTGAATTCTAGCCTGCTGTCGCTTAATAACCTCGCCCTGAAGGCCGATGAACTCCTGATAGCCGATTGTGTAGACGTCGGTGCCGCCCTTTTCCGTATGGTGCTGAAGTCCGGCAAAATCCACTCCGTGCGCATGCATAGCCGCCTCCACTTGCTGAGCTATAGCCCCGATATGAAGGCGTGAGCGCTTACGGCTGCCATCTTTGTCGTGGACAATGGTTTCCAGTGCTCCGTCATCATCGACAACCTCAACGTAGTCGTCGCGATAGTCCCAGCGGAACATGCGCCACTCCACATCCATAAAAAACGCAATGTGCGCGTCGCTTATTGGCTGAATGTCCGCCTTGTCTCGCTCGTCGGACCGGTCCTGCACCGCGCCATAGGCGTATACGGTGGTTGCGCTGTTACCCAGCTGCACTTGGTTATCGCCCGATGCCCTAGCGTCGTAACCCAGGCACGATACATTTTTGGCGGCAGTCATCGGGGTCCCGTCAATAGCTAGACGACCAGCCTGATTGCCGACCAAGGTTACAGAGCCCGTTGGGGTGGAGTCCGTATTGAGCTTAGACCCTGCTTCGTAACCAATCGCAACATGCTTCGTGTTACCGGCGCCCAGCGTGCCGGACGATTCAGCGGCACCCCCAAGTGCTCTAGTGCCGATTGCAACATTGCCGAACCCCAAGTCCGCCAAGTTTGCGCTCTGTGCCGCATGTGCGCCCATGAGGATGTTGTCCGATCCAAAAACCTGGGGGGCGTTGGAAGCCGAAGAAGTCGCTGGTGTGAGAACAACATTCCTGGCCCCGACGGTGGCCGCCCAACGGAAACTCTGATAACCCAGGATCAGATTAGAGCCTCCCATAGACGTTACGTTCTGAGCCGCAATGCCGCCAATGACGGTATTGCCTGCGCCCCATCCCGCGCCAAACTCTGAAGCAGCGTATCGGCCCGCGATAACATTACCGGCTGGCCGCTCGACCATTACGGCTGGGGGCTTAGGCTGAGTGGTCTGAGGCTGCACCCAAGACCCGAGGGCGGCGTCAAGAAGCCGGTTATACCCGAGCTCGAATGCAGACTCGCCATCATAGTGCGAGGGATCGCCCGTTGTCAGGTTGGCAACGCTGGCAACGCTAGTAACCCCATACTTGTCGATGCGCCGCGTACTAAGATCACTCAGAAATCTCTGGACGTCATCCTTCGAGATGCCCTGTGTTGCCATATGGGTTTCGTTAATCGGCGCGGTAAGGACTGGAGTCTTGTTCTTATAATAATAAGGCTCTGCGTCAAGCTGATCGAGCAGGCTCTCAAAGTGGCCACCGTAGACTGCGTAGTCCATGCTGTCGTTATAGTCCTGCTCTCCCTGCAACCATATTAAAGCGTCCACCGTGTCCTTGCCGGGGGCGGAGTCATCAGCCAGGGCGGCACTGATCGTGGCTTTTAGTTCATCAGTGAAGGTGCCTTCCGTCCAATTGGTTATGGACTTGCCGCCATCTGCGTTGATGATCAGATAAACAGACTCCCCGGTTATCTGGTGCAATCGGTGACAGAACGAAACCGCAGCGTTGTTGTTGCCGCCGCCCACAGTGTAGCTCCCCCCGCCCATTGTCATGGGGTAGCTCACATTCTGAAGGTCTGCCATCTCAAAGTTCGATGTAGATATGTTCCATATCTTGACGGCGGGGTCTACAAAGAACGTGCCGCCTGGGAACCTGCCGATCGCATTGCTCTGTCCTGTCGCAACTATGACGTAGGGACCCTCACCGAAGATATCTCGGGCGAGCTCCGCAACGTGCCGGTCCAAGCCTCGACTAATTGCTTTCCACCTGCCAATGGAAACTCCATTCGCAGCGACTACGGTTTGGCCATTATCAGGGGATGTGCTACTGGCATCCCAAAAAAACTCTCCGCCGCCTGTGGCCTCACCAGAGATGAACTCAGTAACTGCGACAGCCTGCCTATCCTTCGCTCCAGTCACAGCTCGGAGACGATCGATATCCTCGACTCGCATCACGGCGTTGTCGCGAACATAGGCCCGGCTAGCGTTCAGGGCCAGGGGGTCGACCGTGACCTGCACAACGTCCCCGTCTTGTACTGTCGCGGTGAGTGTAGCGTTAAAATTGAATTGACCCGTCTGGCCGCCTGCTGGCTTTTCCTGGGCCGGCACGCTGCAGATCAAGACCATGTCGCCGTCTTCGTCCCACACCGCCGCCTCGCGCACGATGTAGCCGCCGTCGCTGGCGGGGACCGTGAAGTTGACCGAAACCTGATTGCCTGTCCGGCTGATCTCATTAACGGCAAACCTAGCGCTCGTCTCGTTGACAAGGCCGGCATCCGAGGATTGCGGGGTTGTTGGAGCACCACCGCCATCGCCTACGGCACCCTCAACGATATTGACAGCTCCGCCGCCGGTTATGGCGGCGGCGATCTTGGCCTGCCCGATGTCAGTGACTAAACAAATAAATGCCATTAATCGGTTACCTCAATGATGCTTTCAGTAGCAGCACCGCCGCCCGTTCCGGCTACGGCGGTGCCTGTGATCTCGATCGTCTCGCTGTTGAACTCGAAGAGCGCGACGGTGTGCGCGGGCTTATGCCTGTTAATGATGCATTTGATCGCGGTCTGTAGAGCCGCATCGGGGTAGTTGATCGTCCGCAACGTCCAAACGTGTCTCCATTCGCTGCCGCCCACAGGGTCGCCCATCTGGTTCACTCCCACTTCGAATGGGCTTTTAGGATCGATAGCGGCCCTGATACCCAACTTAGCGACGAGCCCTATCAGATACTCAGGTGACTGGCCCCCGGTGGCCGCGATGCGTGACCGGATCACTGCCAGCCGATCGGCGGGATCGGCGGGGATGGCCATGCAGTCGTCGGGCAGGCCGAGCACGCGCTCCCACTCGGCCAGCAGCTCCACGGCCCCGTCGCTGAGCGTGATCTCCGTCTCCAGCTGCTTGGTGCGGCCGTCGATGCGGGCGAACTCGGCGGCGATGCCGTCGAGCAGGGCCACCCAGGCGCTGTCCGGGTCGGAGGGCAGCGCCATGCCGGGTGGCTGGAGCTGCTGCAGCTGCTGGCCGTAGTTGTTCATAGGCCACCCCAGGTCAGGTCGCCGAGTATCAGGATCTCGCCGGCGCCGGGGGTGAGGTCGGCCTGGTCGACGTCGACGGTGTGGTCGTACTCACCGGGCGCCAGGGAGATCGCTTCGTTGAGGTGGCTGAGCGGGATGGCGCCGCCGGGTTCGGCTTCGCGCTGGAACAGGTCCTCGATCTCGCTGCGCGCGGCGTTCTGCACCTCGGTGGTGTTGGGGTCGAGCAGCACGGTGATGGGCACGACCTTCGTGCCTGGCGCGTTGATGAAGAAGTTCGCGGTGACCGGGGCGCGCTCGGCGATGTAGGCCTCAACGGCGTCGAGCACGGTGGCCGACGGCAGGCCGTCCTCGGTGTTGCCGTAGGTCATGATGTAGACGGTGACCTGGCCGGGCCCTGGTGTGGTGGGCGCGGGCCAGGCGTGGGTCACGGCCGGGTGGGCGTCGCGGGCCCAGCGTCGATAGTCCGAGGCGCTGCCGCCTTGCGGCGGGTTCTGCACGCGCTCGACCAGGCGTTCGCTCCAGGCGTTGATGGTCTCGATGTCCGCGCCACCGCTAAGACCCGGCGCCACCACGACCAGCTCGCTCTGGATGCCGGGTTGTGGGTCGAGCAGCGTGAGGGTTTCGCCGGCGTCCAGGTTGCCGTCCGCGCCGCCTTCCAGCGCACGCACGGTGCCTTCGGCGTAGGGGCCGAGGGCGGTGACTTCTTCCAGCAGCTCGTACTGCTTGCCGCTGGCGGACTGAACCACTTCACCGGCCAGCAAGGTGAAGCCTGCCGTGCCGATGATGCCGACCGGGCCTTCGGCGCGGGTGGCGCCGAGCTGGGGCACGCCGTAGTGGTCCGCCCAGATCTTGAGGATGTCGGGGTCCTTGGTGTTGGGCAGCAGGTTCTTGGCCAGCCACTCCAGGCCGCCATACAGGCCGTGGGCCACGCCCGCTTCCATCTGCCCGAGGATCCGCACCAGGTCGCGCCGCAAACGCGGATCGCCCGCGATCAAGCGGCCGTCGACGTCGGCCTCGATCCGGGCTTTGATCTGTGCGATGTGCGGGCGTTCAAAGGGCATTTACGGTCCTATAAAAACGTGATGTTGCGCCAGGTGTTTTGGTAGCGGCCGCCGTCCGGGGCGTCGATCACGGCCGTGAGGCGCATGGTGTAGGTGCCGTCGCGCTCGACCGTGACCTGGATCCGTGAGGCGACACCGTCGCGGAGCATCCATTCCAGGGCGTCCTCGGCGAAGGACTGGGCGTCTCGGATCACGTCGGGGATCGTCTTGCTGCGGTGCAGCAGCCACAGCTTTGAGCCGGTGTGATCGTTGTCCTCGTAGGCGTCGGCCCAGAAGCCCCGGCGGTCCGCGCCCTTGGGCACGTCGTCGTCGGCGTCCGCGCGGCGATCCAGAAACAGCGACAGCAGCACGCCGGTTTCAAGCGCCGTACCGGTCCCGTCCAGGCTGATATCAAACCGTGGTGGGGAACCATCGTCAGGACTGAACGACTTCAGGTGCAGCATGCCGGCTCCTAAATCGGGGTGGATGTGTTGCCGCCTTCGGAATCGGTATGGCGGTGGCCATCGACCGACGTGCCCTGCGCGGTGGTGAGGTTGCCGGCCTGGCTGATCGTGGCTTCGTTGATCGTCGCGGCCGCGCCGGACACGGCCAGGCCTTTCTCGCCGGTGATCAGATCCGCGACCGTCAGCGTCTTGAGGCAGCGCACGGGCCCGTCAAAGACGATGTCCGCCGACTTCACCGTCACCTGTTCGGCGGCCTCCACCAGCACCTTGCGGCCCTTCTGCAGGTGCACAACGGTGCCCTCGTGGGTATAGAGGCAAGTGTCGCCCGGCTCCAGGTCCACCGGGCGGTGGCGGCCGTCGTCGGCTTTGATCATCACTGTGCGGCCGCGCTGCCCATTTAGAGACAGCGCAATGCCTTCGGCGCCTGGCAGGGGCACGCTGGTGATGCCGTAGTCCTGTAGGCGTTGGACGTTGCGAAGCTCGCCGCCGAGGATCTCCACCTGGACGACCTGGATCTGGGTGCCGTCGTCGGTGCGCAGGACGCGGGCGGCCGACGCCAGGCGCTGGATCAGCTGCAGCAGCCGCATCACCACTTCTCCTCAGCGGGTTCGCCGCCTTCCGCCGGCGCCATAGCGATCAGGCTGTAGACGTCCTTAGGCACCACGGTGATCTCGGAGCGGGTGCCGCTTTCGTCCTTGGTGTTGGTCACCGTCTTGATCAGCAGCTCGGCGTTGATGTCCCAGCGCGGGATGCGCACAGGCACCCGCTCGTTGGGCTGCCAGAGGCGGCCGTTGGCCGACCAGCCGCTCACGGTGATGACGATGCTGCGGCCCCGGCCGCGCCGCACGTCGCGCTCCCAGGCGGCGCGATCGGCGAGGGTCACGCCGGTGGCCAGCGTCTCGGCGGTGACCAGCTTGAAGCGGTTGCGACGCACGGCCGGGTCGTTCGCCGCGCCGCTGGCGTGCAGTGCCTGGGCGCCGTTCCAGCTCTCGGTGGATTCGCTCTGGCCGAGGGCCACGTACCGGGCGAAGCGCTCGCTGTCGTCGTCGTCGCCCTCGGCGTTTTCGATGTTCTCGCCCTCGATCAGGGCGTTGGGGTTGCGGTCGGCGCCGGCGCGGGTGAGCAGCAGGCCGCCACGGCCGTCGCTCATCACCAGCACCGCGCGCTGGCGGGCGTAGCGCTCGATGCACTCCCACACGGATTCACCGGGGTCGATGGAGCAGTTGCCGAAGGCGGAGCCGACATCCAGGCCGCTGGCCACGTTCACGCTCACGTTGTGCGGCTGGCAGAGCAGCCGGGCGAGCGCCGGCAGGGACAGGCTGCCCAGGTCGCCGGTCTTGTAGTCGCTGCCCGGGCGGCGTGCGGAACTGTCGACGATATCGGCGGCGCGGTCGCGGCCATTCACCGTCAAGCCGCTGGTCTCTTCCCCGAAGTTGGGGCGGCGCCGGTCCACGTAGCCGGTGATCGCCGTGCTGCCGTCCAGGATCAGCTCACAGGCGTCGCCCTTGCGGATCGGCCACCGGTCGGGCTGCCCGGGCCAGCGCTCTGTCACGTCCAGGGAGAAGGCGTTGGCAGCCTGCTCGATGCTGCGCGTGCACCGGATGGACTTCCAGCCCGCGAAGCGACGGCCGCCGACCTTGAGAATCGCCTCAGACATCGCGCAGCACCTCCAGCGGCTCGCCGCCCGGCACGAAGCCCGGGTGGCGGATGCGGTTACGGGTGACGATGTCGGCCTCGCGGGTGGCGTCACCGTACAGACGGTGGGCGATCAGCAATGCCGGCATGGTGGTGGCCGGCGTGTGGCTGGCCACCTCCGGCAGGCGCAAGCCGCGCTCGCGGATATCCGCCACCACGGCCGCGCGCAGATCCTGCAGGCGGTAGTAGACGGTGTCGTCGATCGGGTTACCTTCCGGGTCGGTGTTGCTCTGCACGCCGTCGATCACGTCGTTGATGGCGTCGAGCGCCTCGCCGGCTTCCTGCTGGCTGGGGAACTCGGTATCGGCCAGGCTCTCCGCGCCGGAGGCCGCGCCCGCCACTTGCGCCAGGTCGCGGATGGCGGCCTGGTTGGTCGCCTGCTGGCGGCGCAGCGGCGTGTTCAGGGTGATGGGCGGGAACTGCCGGCCCCAGTCCAGCGCCCGCAGGATGTTGCCGACGCCGCCGGCGCTGGTGTTGTAGAGGTTCACCACCGCGTCGACGATGCCACCGGCCAGGTCCGCCGGCGACGAGATCCAGCCGGCCAGGTCATCGCTGCTGGTGCGGATCTGGCCGCTCAGCTCGGTGAGCCGATCGCGGATCGCGTCGACGCTCCACTCCGGCGCGCCGGCCACGCTGAACTGGTCTTCGAACACCGCTTTAACCGCCGTTCGAACGGCCGCGGATTCCGCCCGCACCTGCTCCTGGGTGTCGGGGGCCTCGCTCGGGGTGGTGTTCTCGCCGGCCGGGGTGAAGGTGATCTGGAAGCGGCACATGCCGCCTTCACGGGTTGTCTCGCTGAGTGAGGATTCTTCCACCGCCACCTGCAGGCGGCCCAGCCAGGGATGCACCAGGGTGCCGGGGCCTTCCTGGTCCAGCGCTTCGATCAGCCGGTCGCGATCGGCCAGGTAGTTCTCGCCGACCAGGTAGGCGGGCAGGCTGAAGGTCCGGATCTGCGGGCCCAGGTCTTCGGCCCACTGTCCCGGCCGGCCCGGGTAGCGGTGCTTGGCGATGCGCCGACCCAGGCCGCCGGTGTCGTGGGAATCGACGAAGAACTCGACGCCCCGGAAGCTCGCCTTGTCGCGGATCTGTTCGCGCCAGGTCGTCATGCTACACTCCCGCCAATAACGCTCACGGATGGAGAGGGGTTATGAACGAAGAAGAAGAGGCACGCGCCGAGCAAATTTGGGAAGAGGTCAGGAGCTTCGTCTTCCTGATGATGAAGCTGGTATGGCTGTTCCCGCTGATCTACCTGCTTTACCAGTGCAATTACGGCTGAGGGCATCACTTGTCCCCCATCATCACGCCGGTGTCGACGTTCAGGTCCATGTTGCCGCGCTTGTCCAGATTGGTGACGCGGGCGCGGCCGGACTGATCGATGCGGATGGTCAGCTCGCCGCCCACTTCCTGCTTGGGCAGAGACGTCGGCCCGAACAGCTTGGAGTCGTCGTTGAACAGGTCGTAGATCTCGCTGCCCAGGCTGGTTTCGCTGCCGGTCAGTTTGCTTAGCCCCAGCGTGATTCCCTCATTCAGCAGCGAGCCCACTGCGTAACCGAGAGCACCGGCTTCCACGAAACCCGCACCCCATCGGCCCACATTGCGCATGGTCGAACTGCGACGACCTTTGGAGAACGGCCCGGCCTTCTTGGTGGTCGAACGTCCGGTCTGGCCGTATCGGCCGGCCTTGCCTTTGCTGGTACCGGCGGCGCCACCGAAGCCTTGGTTCACGACATACACCGGCACGGGCCCGCCCATTCCGCCACCGAGACCACCAGCCGCGTCGCCCACTCCCCCAGCGCCACCGCCTTGCTTCGCGGTCAAACGTCGTCGCGCTTTTCCGAACAGCCACATCCCGCCGCCGAGCAGAGCCAGGTTCTTGCCCAGGTCCATCCAGCGTTGGAACTGCGCAGGCTCCACGCTGCCGATGGCCTTGGCCAGGGCGGCGACCGGCTCCGCCAGATTGCTATCGCCAAACTTCTGCCAGTTGGAGGACAGCAGCTGCATGGAAGCACCGAAGGTCTTCGCGCCTCGCCCGGCGTCGGTCATGGTTTGCTCACCGGTGGCCACCACCCCGAAGTACTTCTCCAGGGTGGCGAGCTGGCCGGTCTCATTGAACTCGCCGGCGGCCTTGTTGAAGGCGCGCACGGCCTCGGCGTCGAAGATGCTGCCGATCTTGCTGATGTCGCCGCCGGCGGTGCGCACGATCTCGGACATCAGCTGGTTGATCGGCTTGAGCACCTTCTCGCCGTTCTCCAGGTGCTGGTAGACGTCGATGCCGGCGAGCGTCTGCAGCTTCTTGATCTTGTCCGCGTCGGTGAGCGTGCGCATGGTCGCTTCGAAGGCCGTCGCGGCCATCTCGGAGCTGCCCGTGCCCTGGCGGATCATCTGCAGGGCGGCGCCCATCTCGCGCAGTGCCTCCACGCCGCCCCGGCCGGTGGCGGTGTAGGCGGTGATCACCCGGGGGCCGAGCCGCGCCAGGTTCTGCAGGGTGAAGGCCCCTTCCTTGCCCTGGACGTTCAGCACGTCGATGGCGCGCAGCACTTCCTCCGGCGCCTTGATGTTCATCTTCTGGAACTCGGCGAACAGCTCACCGATGTCCGCGCCCATCGCGTTGGTGGCCTGCATGGCCACGCCCATGTTCATCAGGTTGTCTTCGGCGAACTTCAGGTCGCCGGTCTTCTCGACGATGGCGTCGATGGCATTCAGCAACTGGTCCGGCGCAACGCGGACGTTGGCGGCGTTGGCGGTGTCGAAGATCTTGTTCTTGAGGCCGTCGAGTTTGTCGTCGGCCAGGTTGGCCTGGATGCCCAGGCGGATCAGGCGGTCGTTGAAGTTGCCCACCTGGCGCACGGTGGCCACGGCGGCCGCGCCGGTGAGCAGCCCCGCCCAGCGGTTGCCGAGCATGCCCAGGCCGTTGTTCAGGCGGTTGGCGCCACGCTCGAAGCGGCCCAGGCTGGCCGAGCCTTCCCGTGAGAACTTATCAATCGAACGCCCCCAGCGGCGCGCACGCTGCTGGAGGTTGCCGTTCAGGTCGATGATCAGGGAGGTGCGCAGGTCACTCATTGGTCGGCGTCAGCCTTCTAAAGTGGGTGTACAGACGGCGGAGCGGCAGGGCCTTGGTGGCGTCCTCAGTCCACCCGAGTCTGACCGAGAGCCTCAGCATCATGATCTCGATCGGCTCCACCAGGCCCCTCGTCTCGCCCCCGTTTCGTTTGCTCCTTGGCGGCTTTCCAGGCGGCTTCGTCCAGCGCCTCGATCTTGGCGCCGATCAGGTTCAGATCGCGGCCGCTGAGGGCGCGCATATCTTCGTCTTCAAGCGGCCCCTGGATACTGCCGATGCGCACCACCTGGCGTTTGGTCATCTCCCAGCCCATCTTGCTGTCGCTGACCAGCAGCAGGGGCCCGTCGGCGGTGTGAACCACGCGCTCGGCGGCGGTCTGGGCGTCGATCACATCGCCGGCGGTGGCGGTGCGGATGGTGCAGGTCCGGTGCAGGTCCTTCACCGGCTTGAGCCCGTCGATCAGCTCGAAGGTGTCCTGGTTCATACCTGCTCCTCGGCCGGGTCACCCTCGAACACCAGGTTGACGTTGCCGCCGGCGTTGGTTTTGACGCTGGGGTTCTCCACCAGCACGCCGTTCGTGATGATGTAGCGCTGGCCGGTGTCCGCACGGAACACGGCCGTGCCTTCCTTGCCCTGGTATTGCTTAATGCTCTCGCCCTTGGCGACGGAGATGGTGACCTCCAGGCGGCCGGCCTCGGTGGAAAACGAATGGCCGTTGACTCGGCCGTTGCCCATGTGGGTTTGAGCGACATCGCCACCCAGCGAGATCGTGGCGTTGCCCTGCTCAACGCGGAGCACGGCACCATCGAACTCGATCTGGGCGGAGCCAATTAGACGTGGCATTGGATGAACTCCTTACAGAGGGTTTAAACGCGGAACTGCATGCGTTCCGCGTAGAAGCGGAACTGGTTCACCAGGTCCGGCCGGGTCAGGGTGTTAAGGCGGTTCGGGTTGTTCTGGTCGATCTCGCAGATCATCCCGTCCACCAGCTGGCGGGCGTTCTCGATCAGCCCGTCGTCCTCCGCCGGCTTGGCCACGCCGCCGTAGTAGGCGTCGCGGAATATCTCCGGCGTGACGATCGCCGCGCCAGGCCGGATCAGGCCGTCGCCGCGCAGCTTGTGGCGCGGGAACGTCTGGGTGACCCAGTTGCGGGTGCGGTCGCGCAGCGCGCCCAGCGTCGCCGGCGTGTTCACGTACAGGTAGCTCGGGTCTTCGTTGCCGTAGCTGTTGACCTGGTAGTTGGTGATCTGCGCGTCCAGCCGCACCGTCCCGGCCGCGTCCACGCTGTAGGACGAGATGCCCGAGTAGAGCAGCAGGTTGCGTTCCGCCACGGAGTACTGGTCGGACGCCACCGGCGGCAGCAAGCCAGGAAGCTCCAAGCTTTGCAGGGGGCGGGCCGGGTCCATGTTCAGGTAGTAGCTGGCCACCGCCGCGTTCACCGACGCGAGGATCCACGGCGGCGTGAGGAAACCGCCGGCAGGGAAATAGCTCATCACGTGGTCGTTGCGGGCCTCGCCGAACGTCGCGGTCTCGGAGTGCGTGCCCCGGAAAGCCGCGTAGGCGATGCCGTCGGAGGCCTTGATTGGCCCCCAGCGCTCTTCCAGCTCGTCGGCCAGGGCGTCCAGGCTGGCGGTGTCGGTGTACGGCATCACCACGGTTTTGAACCAGGTGCCGGCCATGCCGGCGATCGCCGGCGCGATATCGGGGTTGGCAGTGCCACCGTTCATGGCGGTGAACGTCAGCGCCAAGCCGGCCGGCAGCTCTTCGCCGCTGTAATAGTTGGCGCGGAGATCGATGTCGTTGCCGGTCTCGCCCTTCCAACGGCACGTCAAGGTGACGGTGTCGGTGGCGGCGGACGCGGTCACCGGCAGCCGGCCCAGCGCGTTGATCGCGTCGGCGGCGGCGGTGGCCACGTCGGCGACTTCGTCGTCGGCCGCCACGCCCACACGGATCCGCTGGCCGGCGATGTAGAGCACCAGGGTGCCGGCGGCGGTGGGCGGTGAGCTGATCTGGATGCTGCCGGTTGCGGCCTGGCCGGCGGCGTCGTCTTCCAGGGCGATCGCCCAGGTCTCGATGAACTGGTCGGTGTCGAGGGTGGCGCGCACCATCTCGGCGAGCATGGAGCCCTCGCCGAACAGCGGCTGGCCCTGGTCCGGGCGGGTCACACGGATCAGCTCGCCGGCGGTGGCGGTGCCGCTGCTGCGCATCTGGCCGATGACCAGGCGGCGGTGCTGGCTGGTGACGGCGCCGGTGTTGGCGCGGCTGTTGTCGAACTCGATGTACGCCAGCGGCACGCGCAGGTCGTCGGGAATCTGGTTGAAGTCCATCGCTTATTTCTCCTCGCTCGCTGCGGTGCTGGCGCGCGCCGTCTTCTTGGGCGGGTTGGCTTTGACGACGTCCTGGTCGTTCAGGCGCCGGGTCCAGTAGCTGTTCAACGTCACCCAGCCGCCTTCCTCGGGCAGCCGCTTGAAGGTGGCGGGGTCGCGCACCACCAGGCCTTGCTTGGGTTTGATGTAAACGCGCTTGCTCATGCTCTACTCCTGCGGAAGCTCGACGGTGTCGACCACGGCGGGTTCTCCGTCTTGTGTATCGTCCACGTCGATCTCGCCGTGGTATGTAATGAAGTCGTTCAGTGCCTGGCCGGGATCCTCGTCGTCGAACAGCTCGAAACGCTGGCGCCAGCTGAGCGCCCACATCGCGATGCCGTGGCGATCGATGGAGGCGCCATAGAGGTTCCGGCCGCTGATGCGTTCCGGCACACCTTCCGCCTGGTCGTGACCCCAGTCGTTGCCGTTGACGGCCGCCTGCAGCGTGTTGGCGAGCAGTAGCGCTTCCTCGCCCCGGTCGCTGCCTGGCTTGTCCGACGTGATCAGGTAGGCGGCCAGCGTCAGCTGGTAGCTGTCTGTCTGTCCCATCTGCTCAAACCCGAGCACCGCGACGTACACGCCGGGCGGGTGCATCGAGACACGCTTGAGCTCACCGCCATCGAAGCGGCCGCCGTGGGCGTCCACCTTGACGGGCGCCGGCAGGCTCGCACGCAGGGTATCGACGATGGCGGTGCGGATGCTGGCCAGGCTCATAGCGGCGTTACCTCGTGTTCGATGTAGTCCTCGACCAGGTCGAGCAGGTCGTCTTCGTTCTCGATGGACAGGCCCAGGTATTCGCGGCTGGGGATGTCGCCCCAGGGAATCGGCCCCCGGCTGCTCTGTCCGAACTCGCCCCGCTTGGCGCCGTGCTGCATGACGCCGGCGTACACCAGCGGGCTGCCGACGCGGATCTCGCCGCCGGAGATCTCATACTGGATGCTGTCGAGCAGGTCGCCTTCGCCCTGCAGCAGGCTCTGCCCGGCGTGGCGCGTGGCGGCGTGGACGTCGGACCACTCGGCCCAGGGTGCGCCGTCCGGGCTTTCCTTCTCCTCCGCGATGCGTCGCTTGGTTTGCGACTCGACTTCCGCGCCGATGCCTTCCTGCAGGTCGCGCAGCTGCACGTTGCTGAGCCGGTCCGCGTATTCACGCAGCCGGTCCAGCCCGGAGCTGTCGACCGTGATCCCGAAGCCGCTCATGTCAGACGACGCATCGAACGCCGCGAGAAGCGGCGCGCGTTGGGGTTGACCAGGCGCGCCCGGTTGGACGTGGTCTTCGGCGGGTCGGGCATGCCGAGGCTGGCGGAGCCGTTGCCGATCGCGCGCAGCAGCTTCACCGCGTCTTCGTACCGCTGGCGCCGCTCCTCGGTGGCGAACGACGCATGCACCGCCAGCCGGTAAACGGCGATGTCCGCGCACAACCGGATCAGGATCTCGGGCGTGCGCGGCAACGGCAGGGTGTAGCGGGCCTGCACCCAGGTATCGATCTCGGCCGTGGCGTCGTCCAGGGCGTCCTGGACCACGGCCTCATCGATCTCCCCGTCCTGGTCGCGGTCGGCGATCACGAGGATCTCGCTTTCGTCGTACCGCTCCAGCAGCGCGGCCAGGGTGGCGTAGCTCATGGCTTAGTCGTCGTCCAGCGTTTCGCTGTCCACCGGGGTGACCACCAGCAGCGGCTCGTCTTTGAGCTGCTGCAGCTGTTCCTCGGTGAACGCGGACACGGGCACCACGCGGGCCTTGCGGCTCCACTTGGCGCCGGCGCGCCAGAACGAATCCGTCTTGGCTTCCACCTTGATCAGCGCGCCCTGGGGTTCGTCGTCCTGCTTGGCCTTCGCGGCCGGTGCCGGCGGAGGATCCTTCTTGTCCTGTTCGCCGTCGTCCCCCCCGGCCTGGTCGCCGGTGCCCGCCTGGTCATCCTGGGATCCGGCGTCGCCGGCGTCCGCTTGTCCGGCCGCTTTGGGCTGATCGTCGCCGGTCTGATCGCCGGCGGTGTCCGGGTTCTGCGCGGCCGCGCCGTCCGCGCCAGGCGTGGACTCGACCGGCGCCTGGTCGGTGGCGGCCTTTTTGGCCGGGGCTTTGTTGGCCGGTGCCTTGCGGGTGGCGGCCTTTTTGGCCGGGGCTTTGTTGGCCGGTGCCTTGCGGGTGGCGGCCTTTTTGGCCGGGGCTTTTGCTTTCGCTGCCATCGGGGTGTCTCCGTTGGGGCTGAAATGGATCCGGTTAGCCGTTGTCGTTATTCACTCCGCTATCCACCGGCAGGTTCGCGGTGTTCGGTGGGGCGCCGTCCTTGGCGCTACGGGGATCGGTGGTTAGCTGCCGGTGCCGGTGCTGCCGAACGCCATCTGCCAGAAGGCGTAGCCGCCGGCGGCGCGAGCTTCGGCGCCGTAGCGGTACTTCTTCCGCATGAAGACGTTGTCGGAGTCCATCGTGGTTTGCTGGACGAACACCGGCTTCTTGCGCTCCTGGTAGACCAGCGGCTTCACCGGCTTGGTGGTGTCGAGCAGGAACCAGGCGGTGTCGCTGGTCAGGCGGGCGTTGACCACGACCTCGGCGGTGCCCTTGTACGGGTTGGGCTTGCCGTCTTCGAGCCGGTCGTTCTTCATCAGCGCGTTGGCGATGTCTTCAAGCGCGGGCGGCACTTCCAGCACTGTGGGGTTGATGTTGAGCGGGCGGCCCTCGTCGTCCTTCATCTTGCGCAGCGCAGTACGGGCGGCGCCGTAGCTGGCCTGAGCGGCGGCCAGCGTGGAGATGCTCAGCACCATTGTGCCTTTGTTGGAGACCACGCCTTTACCCACCGGGTGATCGGTGTCGAAGAAGTACTGACCGTCGTAGCACCGTGACTCAAACGCTTCGTTGAGCAAGTCGCTCACGATCTCGTCGGGCAGCTGCTTCGCGGACCAGCCCGCCATCTGGGCCTGGGGCGCGTAGATGCCCAGGTTGTCGTCTTCGATGTGGTTGCGGTCCACTTCGATGGTGGCTTCCCAGTCGTCGTTGACGACGGTGTAGCCGTGGCCTTTCAGGCTCTTGATCGCCTTGTCACCGATCCACTTCCGCATGCGCGGGAAGTTTTCGAGCCAGTTATAGTTGTTCTCGCTGCCGCTGCTGGGCACCAGCATGGCCACCTTATCCCAATTGGTTTCGGTGGTTTCGAACGCCTTGTTATAGGTGGTCTTCAGGTTCTTGAAGATCAGATCCAGGGCTTGTTTGTTGATCAGCATGGTCCGCTGCTCCTGTTAGTGAGGGAGGGGTCCGGGCGGCTTACGCCACCCAGACGCCGTCCTCATCGATTTGAATGACGGTGCCGCAGGCGGACTGGGTACCGGTGCCATCGGTGCCGGAGACGGTTTCGTCGTCTTCGATGTAGCAGGTGCGGCCCAACGACGCCTGGGTCACCGGGTCGCCGGAGGAGTTCTCCCACTTGAACGCCTCGCCGCGACGCACCAGCACTTGCCGATCGCCGTCAGCGCCTTCGCTGTTGTCGACGTACTCCTCGAAACGGCCGAAGTAGGCCAGCCCGGTGGCGGTGGTGCCGGGCTCGCCATAGCCATCAGCGTTGATGACGGCCAGGCCGCCGGCGTAGGCCACGGCGGCGGCCGCCAGGGGGACGGCGACCAGCGGGCCGTCCTTATAGGGGGTGTTGCGATCTCCACTGAGCATGGGTTTTCTCCAGATGCGAAAGGGTCAGCCGGCGGGGCTTAGCCGCCGTACTTCTTCAGGTCCTCGGCGCTGTTGCCGAACATCTCCGCCGCGCGCTGCTCTTCCTGGTTGAGCGCGGTCTGCTTGTCCTTGTCGTGCTCGCGCTTATCCAGGTCGGTGTCGGCGGCGATTTGCGGCGCGGCCTCCACGTATTCCTTGAAGCGCTCCAGCCCGCCTTCCTGGCGGCACTGCGCCTTGTGGTACTCGGCGGTGGAGGGGGTGATCTTGCGGGCGTCCAGCGCGGCGTTGATCGCGGTCTCAATCTGCGCCTCCTGCTCGTCCTTCTGGCGCGCGTCCAGCTGCGCCTGCAGCTCGTTGCTGCGGTTGACGGCTACGTCGTAGTCGGCGCGCGGTACGAACTTGTCGAGGCCGGGCGTGGCGCGGTTGAGCGCGGCTTCCTTGTCGGCTTCGGCCTGGGTCTTGGCCTGCTCGGCGGTTTCCTTGTCCGCCTTCATCTGATTGATGGCGGCGACGGCGTCGTCGTCGGTGGCGCCGTCTTTAAGCGCCAGGGCTGCGATCAGGGCTGCGGAGAGTTTCACGGGTAGATCCTCCTCGGGTCCGGTACCGGACTGGTTGAGAGCGGTGATAAAGAGGTTGGGGTTGTTGGTGAGGCCGGCGCTGGTGATGCTTTGGATCACCCGGGTCTCGCGGTGGAACAGGAATACCGGGCTGATGTAGCGGTACTCGCGGTTGGCGACGGACGCCTTGCCGGCGTCGGTCCACTGGACGCGGCCCCAGATCGCGCCGTCGCGGACCTGCAGCTCGGGGATCCAGGCGGCGGCCGGGGCGCGCTCGCCCTTGGGCGCCTTGATCTCGGTGGCGTGCTCCCAGTCCAGCGGGGTGTCGCGGCCCAGCTCCAGGGTGCGCTGCACCACGGCCGCCGGATCCGGGTTGCGCCAGGTGCGGCCGTCGCGGCCGGTGACGGTCTCGCCGGCCGGCAGCAGCTCCAGCCACTCGGGCACGGTGCCGTCGGCGGGCAGCTCGAAGTTCAGGGCCAGCAGCAGATCGCGGCCATCGGCTTCACGGCAGAGGGCTTTGCGAATCGAGGCGGCGAGTGTCGGGTTCGAATAGATCATGGGGCCAGCGTAGGGCCGGCCGTCTCACGCGGAGAGACTGAAGCGGTTCAGTACCTGGTGAGGGAGGGGGGAGGATTGGGTAACGATACTACGGCGGCTCGGGGCGGGCAATTTGCCCGAGCCTCTCAGAGGCGCTCTAAGGCCCGACAGGGCCAGCCCGGTGCGCTGGCCCTGCTTTGCTTGGAGAGGCCGTTTAAAGACCTGTTAATGAACGCCATACGGCCCGGTTTCAGGATGAGAACGGGGTAGGATTGCCGAATCTCCCTAGCGAGAGCGGAACCAGGGCGCCGGCGGCACCTCTTTGTGGTGGCCATCGTAGAACACGATGTAGGTCTCGTTGCCGATGCGCACGCCGACCGCGTGATGGTCCGGATCCACGTAGTTGCGGCGGGTGACGAACTGCTCGCCGTCGCTCCAGGCTTCCACCAGCAGCTTGACCGGCTGGGCGCCTGGCGGCACGTCCTCCCGTCGGATCGCGCCCCGACAATCCAGGAAGCGGTACTCCCCGTCGCGCTTGAGCACGCCGACCGGCCCGCCCCGGCCGGCGGGGTAGGTGTGCACGCGGTGGTTCTGGCGGCGGTAGATGGTGATGGGTATGAAGCTGTCCATGCGGACAGTCTACACAGGGTCGGGCGGCCCGCAACGCTAGCCGCCGTCGTTGAAGCGGGCCTCGGACTGGGCGGCCTTGTCGGCGATCGCCTGGCGCCGGCGGGCGCCGGGGTTGTAGTCCCAGCCGGGGTCGATGCCGGTGGGGATCTGCTGTTCTTCGCCGGTGCGCTGGTTGACCCAGGTGCGGGTGCGGATCTGCGGGGCCTCGGTGGTGACCCGGCCGGAGGCGATCAGCCGCTCGGCCTCCCGGCGGGACACCTGGCGCACCCAGCACTTGCAGCCCCAGCCGTTGGGCGGGTAATGGGTCTGCCAGAACGGATGGTCGGCGGGCAGCAAAATGCCGAGCCAGCCCCGATGCTGCTCGCGGTGCTCGCGGCTGGGGCCCAGCTGGTAGAGCAGATAGGGGTGGGTGCGCTTGGTGCGCTGCACGCGGTCCCACTGGCCGGCCGCCCGGGCGGTGCGCATGTTGGTGCGGTAGATGGTGCGCAGCCGGCGGGGGCTGCCCAGCTGGGCCTCCACCCGCTCGCCGCGCTGCGGATCGTAGGCCTCGCCCTTGCCCCACCAGCCTTTGTCCTGCAGCACCGGGGTCAGGCGCTTCTGGAACTCGGCGAAGGTCTGGCCTTCTTCCAGGGCTTCCGCCACGGCGTCGCGGATATCCGACAGGATATCGAAGCGCATCGCCTTGGCGACCGTGAAGTTGAGATCGTGCTCGTCGCGCCACACGTCTCGGAAATCAAAGCCCGGCTGCAGGGCCTTGGCGCGGAAGTACTCGAGCGCTTCGCGGGGGACCGGGCCGGCTGCCATGCTTACTCCCGGTCCTGTTCGTCGGAGACGTCACCCAGGCCGCGCGCCTTGAAGGTGGTGGTGGCCATCCGCCGGACCACCTCGGCCGGGTCCATCTGCTCCATCACGGCGGGCAGGCCGGCCAGGAAATCCTCATAGCTGTCGCTGTTCTGTAGCAGCTGCTCCAGCGGATCCACGATCGGGCCCATCTGCGCCTGCCAGTCCTGCAGCGCCTCTTCCTCCAGCTCGTCCACGTAGCTCTGGGCGGCGCGCTCCTGGTTGCGAGCGGTGGCCAGGCACGACGGGCAATGGGCGGCGTGGTTCTGCGCCGGCGCCAGGGGCGCCGGGGTCTGCGGCGCCTGCAGCAGCACGGCGCCCTTGGCCGGATCGGGCAGGCGCAGTCTGTCGCGCATCACGCTCTCTTCCACCCGCATGCCCATAGGCACGAGCGTCTGCAGCGCTTTCACCAGGCCGTCCAGATTCTCGGGGTCGGGCACTGGCAACTTGAACTGCGGGTAGTGCTTTTGCGGGCCGAAGTTCAGGTCGATGAACGGCTGGATCAGATCCCGCTGGATGGTCATCTGCAGCTGCTTGGCGTCGAACTTCTGAATGTCCTCGCGCACGTCGTTGTGGACGTCAGCCTGGTTGCTGCCCAGGCCAGCGGACTGGGCGTCGGTGGTCATGGTCTGGCCGAGTACTGCCTTGGAGACCTGGCTGTCCATGTAGTTGGCCAAGCGCTCGAACAGGTTCTCGCCGCCCCGGCTGCTGCCCGCTTCCTGGAAGTCGATGCGCATGTTCTCGGGGATCACGGCCGCCGCGTCGGAGCCTATGTTGGCCACCGCGTTGATCAGCGTGATGATGTCGTCCTCGGTGGCGTTCGGGCCGTGCTTGCCGACCCGGATCGGCATGCCGAACACCTCGGCGAAGGCCAGCCAGTCTGTGATCGCGAAGGCTTTGCACATATAAGCGACCGCGACCAGACGCGCCAGGCCGTTGCGGATCGCGCGGCCGGACTTCCTCTTGGGCTTGTGGACGATGAACTTATAGGGCTCCAGCGGCAGGCCGTGGAAGCTGTCGGTGTCGTCCTTCAGGCGGAGCTTGTCGCCGGAGACCCGGTCGAACAGGAAGAAGCGCGGGTCGCGCCAGATGTACTCCTTGGGCCACCAGGTGGTGCGCCCCTCCCACGTGATCTCGATGGCCGCGTAGCCTTTGCCCAGGCCGTCCAGGCAATCGAGCAGCATGTCGCCGAACTCGGGCCGGGCGACCAGGTCGCGCACCGCGTCCGCCAGCTTGATGTCGTGGGCGTCGTCGGTGGCGGCGTCGACCTGCGGGTCCAGCCCGATCACCGCCAGCTTGCGGGTGGAGAGCACGGACCCGTAGTGCAGATCCCGCTCCTCCATTTCCTCGGCCAGCGTTAGGTACGCGTCGGCGTCGCCCTCGATCGCGTCGCGTAGCACCGTTGCCAGATAGTCCGGGGTGAGACCGTTGGCGACAGACTCGTAATTCCAGACGCTGCGCACGCCCGTTATCGAGGCGTTGGCCACCTCCTGGGTGAGCGCCTTGCGACGGATGGGGCGGCCGTGGTGATCCACGATCTGGCTGTCCGCCATTTAAAGTACTCCTCTGCGAAAGCCGCCGGTGACGCGCACCCGGCGGCGCCGGTGGTCCGCGTCCCGGCCGGTGGGGTTCTTGGGCACCGGGCGGTAGCCAAAGGTCTCGATGGTGCGGTTGAGGCTGGCGAACCACATGAGCGCGCCGGCGATCGCGCCGTCGCCGTGCCGGAACAGCTCCGGCTCTTTCATGTCGCGGCGCTCCACGTGGGGCACCATCGGGATGCCGTCGATCAGCTCGATGGCGCGCATGTCCGCTTCCAGCGACTTGTCGCGCGGCAGCGTGAGCGTGCCGTCTTCGAAGGCGTCCACGAACTTGGGCATCCACTCGCCGTACCACTTGCGGCTAAGCACCACCTGGTGGATGCCTTCGCCGAACCGATCGCCGGTGTACTCGGCGATGGTCTGGCCGGGCCCGGTGGCGTCGATGGCGCCGCCGGCGAACTTGGGCAGCATCTCGATCAGCGCCCAGAGGATCTGTTCCTGCTGGCGGGTGGGCGTGTTGGCCATCTCGATCACGAACGGCGCGTCGCGGTTCAGGGTGCTGGACATCGCGCCGGGCAGCAGCACGGAGAAGTGGCGATGGCGGGCGAAGTCCATGCCGAACACGTGCTCGCTTTGCGGGTCGAGGTGCTCGGCCATCGGCACCAGGTAGCGCTGGATCCAGTCTTCGGCCCAGCTGGTCCGCTCAGCTTCGGGCTTGCGGGCGAAGTCGTCGTCCAGGACCAGGCGCAGCACCGGGCGCTCTTCCGGCATGGCCCGCTCGATCCAGACGCCGGGGATCGCCAGGCCGGTGCCGTCGCGGGGGATCGCGTCCAGCTCCTCGCGCATGGCCGCCTTGCGCGGGCCGTAGGCTTTGCGGATCCGTTCGTACCAGGCGCGCTTGTCCGCCTCAGTGGGCTTCTTGCCCTGCATCATGCAGACGCGCTCGAACAGGCCGTTGGCCACAGCGTTGTCGAAGGTGACCCGGTAGACGCCGGCGTCCTGGCCGTACACGCCGTTTTGAATGTCTTTTATCAACTGGTTAAACGGGTTGCTCTTGCCGTTGTGGGTGGAGATCACACGGATGCGGCCGCCCCAGATCAGCAGTGCGGTGGCCGCGTCGAGCACGCCCTGGACGTTGGGGTGGTAGGCGGCCTCGTCGATGACGACGATGCCCTGCAGCCCGCGGATGTTGGCCGGGCGGCTGGACAGGGCAACGATCTTGAAGCCGCTGGCGAAGCGGATGCGGTAGGCGCTGATCTGTTTGGTGCGGCCGGTCTCGTCCTGGTCCTCGAACAGAAACTCCTCGATGCCGGACAGGCCCTGGCCCTGCGCCTGGGTGATCACCTTGGCGAAGTGGGCGCAATAGCCGACGAACTCCAGGCCCTTCTCCTTGGTGTCGCCGATGTAGAAGATGTCGCTGCCGCCGGCGGACTTGCGGCTGGCGGCGATCAGGGTGTCGTCGTGGGCCTCGGCGAAGGTGATGCCGGTCCGCCGGCCCTTGTCCGCCACCTTGATCACCTTGTCCAGGCCCAGCCACTCGCGCTGGTGCTTCATCATCACGCCTTCATCGAGCGGGTTGAAGCCCTGTGGGATCTCGCGGACGGAGGCCGGCAGCTCTTCCCAGTCGACGACGCGGACGGTGTCGGACAGCGTCGGCTTCATGTGGCCATCCCGAGCACTTTCTTACGCCAGAAGTCGACCTGGTCGCCGTCCATGCCGGCGGCCTGGGTGACCTCGTCGACCACCTTGGCGGCCTTATCCCGCTCTTCCTTGCGGATCTTCAGCTCGCGCTCGGCGCTCAGCTTGTCGGCGCCGGCGATGTCCTTGAGGGCGCGGGCGAGCAGCATCACCTGGTCGGCTTCGACGTCACCGCCGTCGACCATGCCGCCCACGGTCTGGAAGGCCACCGTCTTGAGCATCTCGCTGATCAGCCGGCCCACGTCGCTGCTGGGGTCTTCTTCCAGCTTGCCGACCCAGACCTTGGAGATCTCGCGGGCTTCTTGCCAGCGGCGCATCTGGTCGACGGCGTTCTTGCGGTACCGGCCCACGGCGGAGCGGGACGCTTCGCCGCCCATGTCGTCGATCAGCTCAACGATATCGTCGATGCTGGCGCGGCCGTCACGGATCGCCGAGTCGACCGCCTCGCGGATCTTGGGGTCCAGTTCCTGGATGGAAGATTTGCGGCCCATCGGCGTTACTCCGGAGCCGGGCGCTTCACGCCAGGCACGACGGTGGAGCCCTGGGCAACGTCGAGGCCCCGGCCAGTGAGCTTCGGGATCTGCACGCCGCCGATCTCGTCGACGCTGACCAGGCCTTGCTCTTTGAGCCAGGCCAGTTCGGTGCGTACCAGGTCGGTGCCGGCGTTATGCCCGAAGGCGTGCAGGCCCATCTTGAGCAGGTGCTCATTGGTGGAGTAGTGATCGCTTTCGGACAGGATCCGGAGGATCACAAGACGGCGGTCCTGCTGGACCAGTTCGGCAAAGTTCACTTTTGTTCTCCCCGAGTGATCAGGTACTGGTTGACCATGCTCACGGTGTGGCTCATGGACTTGAACTCGCCCATGACCTGGGCGAGCCGCTGGTTCGTTTCGTCGAGCCGCTTGAGCACTTCACCGATATCCATGTGCGTGGGCATGTGTCGAATCAGGTTCTCCAGCTCGGCGATGCGGTGGGAGTGATCGACCAGCTCCTGGCGCACCTCTTTTTTGTAGCCGGCCAGGTCCTTAGAGCGCACTTGCTCCTTACCCACGAAATAGAGGTAAAGGGAGAAAAGCCCCATCGCGATAGTCCAGCCGATCTGGAACATCTGGTAGGCGTTCAGGTCCCAGCTCATTGCATCCCCCGTTCTAATAGTTCTTCTTGCAGCTCGAACGTGCGCCCCGCGCACAGGCCGTACTCGTCGAGCAGCAGCTTGACGGTCATGGCCATCTTCTCCTTGGTGGCCTCGCGCTTTGGCGGTGGCTTAGTCGGCGCTGGGCACGGGGTCATCAAGTCCGCCGGCAGCGGCCTGGGTGGCGCGTTGCCAGGCGGCGTCGAGCTGGCGCACGACGTCAGCGCTATAGCGAAAATCAGCACAGACATCAGCTTGTAGGGCGAGCGCATCCTGTAGCTCCTGGGTGGTTCGTCGGTCCTGCTGAGCGCGCTCTTTCGCGGCGTCACGCAGCTTGATGCTGGCGGCGTTCGCGTCAGCGGTTAATTGAGTGTAGTCATCGAGTACGCCGGTCAGCCGGTTGACGGTTGACTCGCTGACCTCGGCGGTGATGTTCAGCTCGCCGCGTTCCACGCCCTGCCAATAGCCGAGCGCGCCGCTACCGGCGCAGGCGACGACCAGGGCGAGCAACCAGGTGGTCATGGACATACGCCGGTCCCCCAGCCGTGGCGCTCATAGAGCGGCTCCCAGCGTTGCAGGATGACGGCCACGTAGTGGCGGTTCTGTTTGAAGTTGGCGGCAGAGCGCCCCGCGTTGTGGGGCGCTACGGATGACCAGGCCAGCGGATCGGCCCCGGAAGCCGATGCCAGCCGTTTGTCGCGGTACACCCATCCCAGCCCGCCGTTGTAACCGGCGAGCACGAAGGCCCAGCGATCGCAATCGCCGGCGGCCTGGACACGCTGATACAGCCACTGGTCGTAAAGCACCGCCGCGCGCAACGCCCAGCCCGGGCTGAACGGCGCGTTCTCGCCCAGGGCGTCGGGGTACATAGAGGCGAACCAGTCGGCGGTGTCGGGCATGAACTGGGCGAGGCCCTGGGCGCCCACGTGGGAGCGGGCGTCCGGCCGCCACAAACTCTCCTGGTGGATCTGCGCGGCGATGGTGGCCACCGGCGCGTCCAGGCCCCAGTAGAAGTTGGCGGTGCGCTCCAGGGTGCGGCGGTAGCGCTCGGCTTCCACCGGAATCTGGTCCGCCGGGGCCAGTGCCGGCATCAGCAGGCCCAGCAGCAGCGCGACGGTAAGGTTCAGCGGGGCGCCTCGCATGTCAGAGCCCCAGCGTCAGACCAAGGACGACGGCGAGAAAGATGATCGACCGCCGGAACATGGCGAAGTCTCGCCGGCCATCGTCGGTGTCCATCGCGTGGGGTCTGCCGTAGGGGAAGATGGCGCGGTCGATCCAGTACGACACCGGCGCGGCCAGTGCGACCAGGCACAGCTTCCAGAGCACGACGCGGAGCTGCTCGGGATGGAGGATAGCGACAACCGCCAGCAGGGCGGCGGCGACAAGGGCCCAGCTGGTGAGCCGGGGAATGCTGTTGACGATCGCAGTGAAGCCGGTGGCGATGCCGTTTAGCAGGGATTTGAATAGGGATTTCATCGGCCTTTCCTGACGTTATTCTCTGGTGAGAGTGGTCTCTTTCTGAGACTGTCAGGTTAGGGGGCGGGGCGTAGCGCGGAGAGACTGAAGCGGTTCAGTCGAACAGGGATGGCTGTTCCGGGCGCGGGGCGCGCAGGGTTTCCGGACGTGTAAGGATCGACCATATCCGGCGTTCGCTCAAGCCGTATTCGCGGGCGAGCTGCCAGGCCGGTATGCCGGCGTCGAAGCGGGTGGCGATCTCGATGTTGCGCAGCGCGCGCAGGACCTTGTCGGCCTTGGCGATGTACAGTGTGTTACCGCCATACCGCTGCACCAGCTCGCTGGTGGCGCGGTGGCCGACGATGCCGACCAGCGGGCTGGCCTCGAAGTACTTGCTGGGCACCTTCACGTGGATGCCGCCGTAGTGGTCCACCAGCTTGAGCGTGGCGGTGATGCCCACCAGGTCGCGCAGCTCTTTGAGGCCGTCGGGCAGATCCTCCTCGTAGATTTTAGCCGCGTCCATCGGGTGCCTCCTCGCGTCCGCGCGCGGCGCGGCGCTCCTGTTCGTAGGTGAGTGCCGCGACCACGTCGCGCAGCTGGTCCGGTTTTGCAAAGCGGATGCTCTCCACCAGGTGCATGCGCAGCAGGATGCTGTCGGCGTAGGCCCAGGGCAGGCCCATATCGGCGAGCTGCGCCTCGATCTTGCGCATGAGGTTTGCGATCGGGTCGGCCACCTTGCCGGGATGCCGGCGGCGCTTTGGCCGCCAGCCCAGGGCGTGGTAGTGCTTGAGCACCGCGCCGCGCCCCCAGGCGTCCAGCTCCGCGCTGGTCTTCACCCGGGCAATGGTCCAGAGCATGGCGCGGTAGGTCTCCTCGTCCATGCCCAGCTGGGCCCGGCCGATGTGGATCTTGGCGAGTTCGCGTTTGCGCAGATCACTCATGGCGTTTGTCCTTCTCGTAGGGCAGGGATGGGGTGATGCCGGTGTCCCGCAGCGCCTCGCGCAGCTTGCGCCGGCCGTCTTCCATTTCCTCTGCGGTCCAGAAGCGCTCCAGCGCCGGCTGGGTGCGCTTTGCCTCCGGCAGGTAGCGCAGCAGCATGGCGGGCGCGGGCCATTGCTCGGCCACACTGCAGAGCCGCACGAACGACGTTTGTAAACGCGGCGTGTCCCGCGCCTCGTCCCAGGCGCGCGTCGGCCAGAGCGCGTCCACCCAAACCGCCGCCGTGCCGTAGAGCACGTCCGCGCTGGGCGTGCGCGGCAGCGACAGCGCGTAGAGCCGCTGCAAACCGTCGGCGATCGCGGCGTCGAACCATGCCGGTGGGGTACTGCTCTTTGTCATAGGTCTCACTTTGATTCACGGGACCTCCCAGCGAACTGCTGCAGGGCGTTCATGCCCAGGCCGGTGCGGCTCACCTGGCGCTGCTGGGCGACCGGCGCCGGCGTCTCGCGTTCCACCACGCCTTTGGCGCGCACGCTGGTGAGCACGCTTTCCAGGTAGTTGTGGTTCTGCAGGCGTTTGAAGCCGGCCTCCTGCGCTTTGGCGCGCATGGCCTGCACGGTCTCCAGCAGGGCGTGCTGCATCGCCGGGCCGCTGTCGATGCACAGCACCTGCTCGGCCAGCTTCACCGCGCGGGCGTTGGTCAGGTCGGACTTGGGCGGCCGGAACAGGCCCAGGTATTGGATCAGCGCCTTGGCCAGGTCGGGCTCCAGGCGCGCCATGATGGCCAGCAGCTCGCGGCCGGCCTCGTCCTGGACGGCGGCTTCCAGGTCGATGCGGGCGTGGCAGGTGGGGCAGCGGCAGATTTCCATCAGGCCCTCCCACCGCGCGACGCGGATTCGCAGCGCCCGCATAGGACGCACATCTTGCCGTCGATCCAGATCACTCTGGCGCCGATCTTCATGCACTGAGAGCACACCAACGCGATCATTGCGCCTCCTGGCTGCTGCGGAGATCGGCTAGCAGCCGCTTAACGTCCAGGGTGAAAGTTCCCAGCTTGGTGCCGTAGCCCCAGTCACCTGGCGCGCCAAGGAAGCGAGCGAGGCCGGCCAGACGCATGTCCAGCTCCAGGGCCTCCCTATCGGTTAACGGCGTCGAGGACAGCAGCGCGTTGCGCTTCGGCTCTTTGCTGGACGACCTGCTGCTGCGCCAGGTGGGGGCGACGTCAAGCAGGCCGCGCAACATTTCCGCGCACTGGCCAAAGGCGACACCTCGCGCGCGAGGAACGTCGGCTCCGCCGGTATTGCCCTCACGGTCACAGCCGTCCGCCACGACGTGGTTATCCCTGGACAGGCGCTCATACTCCTCAGCCAACGACACGAGTTCCGGCAGCGCCATCTGAAGCGGGCTCTCCAGGATCTGACCTGGTAGGTGGGAGAGCGCTATGAGGCGCTCCTTGTCCTCCTCCGTCATCGAGATCGTTATACGATGGCCACCAGCCGCAACGACCATCTGCCGCATCATTGTGAAGACCTGGTGGGCGCTCATGTCGCCCGCCATGATGTTCGCCTCGATCGCGTCCAGGTCGGCTTTGAAGTCACTGCGCTGCTCAGTCATGGCTAGGCCCTCCCTCGCTAGTCCGGCCGTCCTCGGCGATGCGCTGATCGATCCAGGCATCGAAGTCCGCGGTGTCCAGCTCGCACAGGTCTTCCCATAAGGTGCGACCGTCACCCTCGTCCGCCGGGAAGTTGTCCTTCTCCCGCAACCAGCGGTACCGCTTGGCGTCCGTGGCCATCGCCCGTATCGCGTCGAGAGCCATTTGCCGGCCGGTCTTCTGGGTCTGGCTATGCCAGTCCGGAGCGACCTCACCGAGCAACGTGGTGATCGCCTCCCAAGCGTCAGCCTGTTGTTCTTTTGACGTCCACGCACCCAGGCGACCACCTGGCAGCGCGGCCTCAATCACGGCCTGCACGACCATCAGGGCTTTCTCACGATTCGCGAACACCGCGAATAAGCTGAGGGCGTCGTCTACCGCCGGCAGATCGATTACCCGCTTGGCGTCGTCCAAGCTCGATGAAGACAGTGGTTCATTCGGCTTGTCGATATCGCCCTCACTGGCCTCACCGATCCGGTCGAACGCATCCAGGTAATCCTGAATGTGCGGCCCGCTGAGCAGCACGACAGCGAACACGGGCGTGTCGTCCTGGTCGTTGAAGGTGCTCGCGATCTTGGCCACGCCGTGGCTGCCCATCATGTCGAGCACGTCGTGAAGCGGCATTTTCTCCAGCTCGCCGAACGGCTGGTGGATCATGTGGCGCTTGATTGGCTCGACCGGCTGCACCCGCGCCAGGTCGTAGCCGCCGGAGTAGCCCTCCAGCTTCACGACGGCTTGGCCGCTGCCAAGGGTCCAGGCTTCCGAACGGGTCCGGCTGTGGCACTGCTCGCCGTTGTCCTCGGTGACGAAGACGTCGGTGCCCACCGGGTAGAGCTTGTTCCAGGTTTCGGTATTCATGGGGTCTCCTTAGAGCTTGGCCAGGTCGAGGGGGACGGCGACCCAGGGGCACTGGGGCGTGTCGCGGCGGTAGACGCGCAGGTAGGTCGCGGTGTCGACCACCTGCATGGAGTCGCGGATCGCGGTCATCGCCTGGATCCATTTCGGATCGTCGATGCGCAGGCGGGTGAGGCCGAGGATCCGGCCGATGGAGATCTTGCCTTCCTTGTCGGTCTGGAAGGCGTGCTCCACCAGCGCCTTGACCTCGGAGCTGCTGCCCTCGGTCCAGGCGTGGATGCATTCGTCGATCAGCTGCTTGGCGGCCTGGATGCGCTCGTCAAAGCGGATGTTTTCACTGACCTGGATCTTGACGCTGAGCGTGCCGTCGTAGCTGCTCAGGGTGAGGTTGCCCTTCTTGCCGCCGATGCTGACACCGTAGCGTTCGGCGGAAAGGTCCACGAACTGCTGGACGTCGGCGTGGGCGCTGGCCTTGAAGTCCCGCATCTGGCTCTGCAGCTGCTGGGCCTGGTTGACGATCGCCCTAACGGTCTGATCGCGGAGCAGGTCCACTTCGTCGATGTTCGCCACCGGAACGTGGCGCCCCTGGGCGTCGACCATGAAGTCGTCGGGATGGTGTTTAGGGTTCATTGAAACGGTCCTCTAATCGATGAAACGGAGCTGCTCGACCAGGTCGGGCAGCGCCACTTTGCGCAGGCGGGCCTCGATGCGCAGGCTGGTGAGGGCCCGCTTGCGCAGGAACTCGCAGCATTCGTTCAGCTCCACAGCGTTGGCGGCGATGTAGTAGCCGGTGCGGGGCGTGCCGCAGATCGCGGTGCCGCTTTCGCGCAGCTCGCTGATCAGGGTGCGGCAGTAGCGCTCGGCGGCCGGGTCCGGCTGCTGGCCGGTGGCGGCGAACACCAGGTTGCCGATGCCGACCCCGTGCTCTTTGCCGACGTGCTGCTGCATCGCGGCGAGCACGCGGTCCGGGGTGAGGCGCTGTTTCGCTTCGGAATGCGTCATGGTCCCTCCTAGATCAAAGTGATCTCAGGGTCGCGTTGGTAACGGCCGAGGCCTTCCGACCAGGTGGCGATTGCCTCGATGGCCTCGCGGGTGTTCATCCGGTCGTTGACCAGCGGCACGCGGAGGCCGGAGTCGTCGAACGTGGCACGCGGTGAGATCAGGGCGTGCAGTCCCTGGCGCGGGCCCTTGGCGATCGGCATGGCGTTGGCCGGCAGCGTGGTGCTGATGCGGATGCGCCCGTTGACCCAGGCGTAGGCGTAGCAGTTTCTTGGTTTCATGGTGGTCTCCTAGCGCGGGTAGCGGTGGTGTTTCATGGGTTCGATGATGTGGCCGTTCTCGATCCGCTTGTGCTCGGCGAGCGCGGCCTCCCACTTCGCCAGCTCCGCGTCCAGGGCGCGGCAGGAACGGTCCAGCCGATCGCGCACGGACACCTGCCGGCGCAGCAGCGGGCGGAACTCCTGCTCGCAGATCCGTCGGAGGTGGTAGCGCGGGTTGGCGATGAACACGGCGAACGTCATGTAGCGCTTCAGCTGCATGGATTCGAACAGGTCGCCCCAGTACCAGAGCTCTCGGTCGTTAATCAGCATCACAAACCTCCTTGGCGGTGAGCGCCTCGCGGACGGCGTCGGCCATCTCGGCCCAGCGTTCCGGCGCGGCGCTCTCGGCGATCCAGGCCTGTTGGGCCCGCCAGCTGATCGCGATGGGACGATGGGTCCCTACCAGGCGGCCCATCTCCACCCAGTAGGATTCGATCTCCACGACGCCCACGGTGTGGTAAACGGGCAGCGTGTCTTTGCGGATATCCAGGACGGTGACCATGTCAGTGCTCCCGGCGTGTGTGGCGGCTGTGCGGACAGCCGTTCCGGCAGGCGCGGTAGAGCTTCACGCGCATGCTGTTGGTGGCGCTGAACGGCTGGCGCTGGTACTCGGAGCACTGGTGAGCGGCCAGCTCACCGGCCACCGGGCACTGCACCGTCTCCGCCTGCAGGGCGCCTTTAACGGCCTGTTCAACGGCGGTGTAATCGCCCCGGTAGGTGCGGCCCAGCACGGTGTTCACCACGGCCGGGCTGTAGCCGATGCGGCCAGCCGTCTTGCTCTGGCTGGTGTGGTCGCACTCGTCGGCGAGGGCGCGGATCCAGCCCGGGGCGTCCAGCCCCCAAGCGGCCTCGACCTTCGCGCGGGCGGTTTTGCGGATAGCGTTCATTCCGGGCCTCCTCCCTGGTGGCGGGCGGGCACGTGCGTCTCGCCGGTGTTGCTGTCGAACACCACCTTGATGCGCTGCACCTGGGGCGCCTTGGGGCCGGTGTTGCGCGAGGGCAGCAACCGGTACCGGGCCATCGAGTGAGGGCCGTTGTTGCGGCTGGTCATCACCAGGTAGCCGCAGGCGTGCAGGTGTTTGATGTAGTGGCGGGCGTCGGCCAGGCTCACCGCGACGCGGGCGTTGTTAGCGGTCTGCGCCAGCTCCTGGGCGTTGCACTCGCCGAGGATGCGCAGCGTCTGCCAGAGCGACTCCTGGCCCTGGCCCTGGGTCACCGGCTGGCCGTCGCGGGTGAGGCGCGGCGTCTCGATGCCGGTGTCGCGGACCAGGCGGTAGAGGCGCTGGCGCGCGGCGCCTTTCAGGGGCTTGCCGCTGGCGCTGGTCTTCTGGTCCCGGCTTTCGAGGTAGCCGCCGGCGGCAAGGCGCCGCAGGTAGCTGCGCACGGTGTCGTCGTTGACGCCGGTCTTCATCACGCCCTGGGCGGCGCGGCAGACGTCGCGGTGGGCGAACTCACCGGGGAACTGCCGGATCACCTGCCAGACCGCGTCCTGGGTAGAGACGACGCCCTGGGCGGCGTGGGTGAGGCTGACGGGCTTGCGGCCGCGATCACGGCCGGGGCGAATCTCGCTCATACAGCGACCCTCCGACGTGCGGGCGCGTCGCCGGTGTAGAGCTGGCCGTCGGCCCAGGTGGCGCGGTCGACGTATTTCCAGCTCTGGCGCAGCGCTTGTTTGCGGATCAGCTCCAGGTTGACGACGATGCGGCGAGCGGCCTGGCGCGAATGGCGCAGCACGTCTTCGAGCAGATCGTCGGCGAGCTCGATGCCGTCCGGCTGGGTGACGTAGAGGTTGGCCAGCTCGCGGGCGTCGTCCAGGTCGGAGGCCTGGGCCTGCTGCCACACCAGCATGCGGTTGTGGAAACGCTCCCAGCGCTTGAGCTTGGCCGGGAACTGCTCCTCGCCGATCATCAGGATCGGGGCGTTGCTGGCCTCGTAGATGTCGCGGATCAGCTCGACCGCCTTCTTCTCGACGATGTGGTCCATCTCGTCGATCAGCAGCGGGCGGCCGCTGAGCACCAGCTGCTCGGCCACCTGCTCGACCATCTGGTAGATCGTGGTGGCGGGCATGACGCCCATCTCGCGCAGGATCGCCAGCAGGATCGCCTTCTTGGTCCAGGTGCTTTTGCACTCGATGTAGTAGGCGCGGTAGGTGGTGGCCACGTAGCTGGCGGCGATCGTCTTGCCGTAGCCGGACGGGCCGAAGAACGCGGCCATGCCGGGCAGGTGTGACGGCCTGTCTATGAGCTGCTGCATCACGCTCTCCGCCAGGGCCACGTTTTGCAGTGGTGCGACCGATGGCAAGTTGACGCTCCGATTTTCTTCGATCATGCTTTTCCCCGTTGTTGCTTGACGTAGTAACCGAGCCCGGCGGTGGCACCCGCCGGGCTCACCCTTCTTGCGCTTCAAGCCCGAAGCGTTTGAAGAAGTCCTTCATGGCTGAGTAGTCCGTGGTTTTCGGATACCCCTCGTAGAACGCTTTTTCCTGCTGATTCAGCATCTCGCCCGCGCGGACCCGCCGATCGAGCGACAGCCAGCGGCGATAGTCCGCCTTCGGGTTCGTGCCCATTTCCACCACGGCCGCTTTGCGCGGTGACGCCAGATTGGCGCGCAGGTCTTCCACGGCCTGGCGGGTCTCGTCGTTGCGGGAGGACACCGGCTTGGTGGTGGCGGCGTCGGCGGCGCGGCCGGCTTGCTCCAGCGCCTCCGTGGTGTGGGTTTCGCTGCGCGGCGGCAGGGTGGTGACGTTGTGCTGTTGGCGGGCGTGGGCGAGGATCTCGTCGGCGGCGCTCTTGGTGTCGACCCGCCGGGCGGCGGCGCGCAGCTCGCGGCGCTTCGCCTGAATCGCTTCACGCTGGGCGACCTTGGCGTGGGCGGCCACTTCCTTGCGGTCGATGCCGGTGTACTCGGGCGCTTCGGCGACGCACAGGAAGCCGTCATCGGTGAAGACGTAGACGGCCCCGACGCTCTCGGTGTAGGCGACGCGCACCTGCTCGCCGACGACGCTGCCCAGCTCCGGCGCGATGTAGTGG
>Ga0208179_1000331_pt1 | contig 33339 bp, 8 predicted proteins | sample Malvired_Geostar_FD_184238 | JGI IMG/M metagenome (GOLD analysis project Ga0208179, IMG submission 184238) | Marine viral communities from the Global Malaspina Expedition - Malaspina viral metaG DeepMed_Geostar (SPAdes) (version 2) | ecosystem: Environmental > Aquatic > Marine > Oceanic | place... | reverse complement strand
GAAAAGGAAAAGGACCATGAAGATGACTCATTTAGAATTCCCGTTAGTAAGCGTCTCAAATGAAACCTTATGAGCGGGAATTTTTTATAGCTAGGATATACGCGGGGTATTTGGTTTATAAATCAAAAGCCGGTTATGATTTACATATTCATTCCCCGACAGTAACTGAGAATTACAAATCTCATATGGCTTATCAAGAAGCCTATAATTTAGCTATTACTAATAACGTATTTACCGAAGAGGACATATTTAAGATTCTTTACGAGAATAATTTGTGGAATAATAGACATGAGCAAATTTTGAAGACCATACAAGAAGATATTGAAAAATTAAAAGTTGGTATATTTCAAGCGGCATTTAAAAAAGAACTACAGTCGAACATAAGAAAAAATCTACGAAGAGCAGAAGAAAAATTATCAGAACTGTTTAAACGAAAACACTCGTATTCATTTGTTACATGCGAAGGCTATGCTACTGCTGAACAAACTAAATGGCTTGTTAAAAATACTACTCGTTATATAGACGACTCTCCTTATGATTGGGTTGATGAAGATGTTTCTAACCTGACACATTTTTATCAACAGGAACAAATATCAGATAAGAACTTAAGAGAAATCGCAAAAAGTCCAGAATATAGACATATTTGGTCCTCTTCTAAAATCGAAGGAAAAATTTTTGACAAAAATGGATTTGAAATGAGTACAGATCAAAAGACTTTAATAACCTATTCTTCAATGTATGATAATGTTTATGAATCTATGGATTGCCCCTCAGATAGTGTAATAAACGACGACGATGCGTTGGACGGCTGGTTTATAGTGCAAAGAAAAAAGAGAGAACAGCAGATTAAAGAAGCGGGAATGGATGATATAACAGGTGCAGATATGGGTAACGCAAATGAAATTTTTGTAATGACAGACGATGCCAAAAGCGTGTATGAACTTAATGACCCAATCTCCAAAGGAATTGTAAAAAGTAGAAGGGAACAAGTTGAAGAGCAAGGCGAAGTTAAATATCAGAACTTTGGAGATGTTAAACGTGAAATACAAATGCAGGCGGCTAGACAGCAATCTACAACTCTAAAAGGAAATAAATAATGGATGATAACTTTCAGGATCTAGTGAGGCAGTCTGAGGATTTTAAGCGTGTAAAACAAGATAGGTATTTAGACTCTTCTAAAGACAGGCTATTAAAGATAGGAAAGAAAAAAATTCAGACTACTATGATTGGTGCCCTGAGTACTATAGAAGACAAGTTTGGATTTTTATGGGGGAAAGACACGGATGGCGATTTAGCCCCGGAACAGCAACATATGAAAGATTTGTATGAAGAAGTAAGGTCAGAAATTTTGGACAGGGGAAATAACCAAATGCGTAATTTGGAGGCTGAATTTGCACAATACAGCATTAAATGGTTAAGATATTCTTTTCAACTTCCGGTAGCACCGGTAAAACAAACCGTAACAGATATGGACTAAGGAGGAACGAATGGCTGATGACACGAAAAAAAGAGAAACTGTAGAATCTGAAGATTCTAATGGTAATAAGGTAACCGTTGTGGTTCGACCCCCAACCGCGAAAGATAAAAACGGGGCACAACTACAATACCTAAAGTCCTTCAGGCAGGCTTTAGAAAGCGGGGCAATTTTGAAGCAAAAGCTTGATGACCACCTTCAAGAACAGGGTGTCTGGGACGAAGCTAAACAAAAAGAGTATGAAAAGGTCTTGAAGACTATCAACGAGGGTGAACGAAAGCTTCAAAAGGGTGGTATTAAGCTTGAAGAAGCTAAAGCGCTTGCCTTTTCTATGAAGGAAGCACGGCTTGAGTTTAGAGCATTAATAGCGGAAAGAAGTGTGATGGACGCCAACACCGCTGAAAGTCAGGCAGACAATGCTAGTTTTGATTATTTAGCTTCTGTTTGTATTATTGACTCTAAAAACCAACCTATTTTTAGCAGTCTTGAGGAGTATCAAGATAACGGAGATGAACCATATGTTGCTGCTGCCGCAGGAAAGCTGGCAGAAAAGCTCTATAAGCTTGATCCAAACTATGACAAGGGATTGCCAGAGAACGAGTTCCTAGTTAAATATAAGTTTGCAGACGAAGAGCTAAGGCTTATAAATAAAGAGGGCAGTTTCGTGGACGATGAAGGCCGTCTTGTAAATGAGGAGGGTCGATTCGTTGACGAAGAGGGTAATTTTGTCGATGCCGAAGGTAATCCAGTTACTGAAGAGGGGAAATACAATAGTGAGTTTTCTCCCTTTCTAGATGACGACGGTAAGCCAATCGTTGAGACAGAGGAAGAACCAGAAGTAACTGGTGATATTTCAGAAGATGAGGGAGAGGTTGAAAAAAAAGCTGCTCCCAAGAAGAAAAAGAAGGTTGCAGAAAAAGTAGAAGCAGAAGTATCTGAAGGCTAAAAACAATACGGTTAGTGGGCATGCTGGATAGCGTATTTTATAACGCTCCCGGTATGTCCATTTTTTTAGAGAGCCTAAACAATGGCAGGTAAATTTGTTTTAACCGCCGAGATTAATCTTCAATCTCCTAAAAACCTGAGCAAGGTAGCCTCCGACATAAATAAGGCGTTAGGGGGATCTGCTACCATTAATGTAGACGTTAAGGGTAGTGGTAAATCAGCAGCACAATTGAAGCGTATCGAAACGCAGACCAAAAAGGCCGGTGAAGCAGCAAAACAAGCTGGTAGTGACTTTACGAAACTAGGAAGGTCTTTAAGTGAGGCTGTAGTTTATATCGCCAAATACGATGTGGCTAGACGTATTGTGGTGGCTTTTTCTAATGCCGTAAGGAATGCTACTAGTGAGGCGGTCAAGTTTGAAAGAGAGCTAATTAAAGTATCTCAAGTAACTGGAAAAAGTATTGAGGACTTGAGAGGGCTGACTAGGGAAATTACCAGATTGGCTGTAGGCTTTGGCGTTTCCTCTAAATCCCTTATTAAGACCACTCGTATATTGGCTCAAACCGGGTTAACCGCTAAGGAAACTAGGTCGGCTTTAGAAGCTCTAGCAAAAAGTACTCTAGCTCCCACTTTTGATGACATTACCAGCACGGCAGAAACTAGTATCGCTGCGATGTCTCAGTTTGGTATAAAAGCTAAAGAGTTAGAAAAATTGCTAGGACGTATTAATGCAGTGGCCGGTAAGTTTGCTGTTGAGGCTGGTGATATCGGTGTTGCTATTAGAAGGGCCGGTGGAGCATTCAAATCTGCTGGTGGCGAAATAGAAGAATTGATTGCGTTATTCACTTCTGTGAGAAGCACCACGCGAGAAACGGCAGAAACTATCGCAACTGGTTTCAGGACCATTTTCACTAGGATGCAAAGACCTTCAACTATCCGATTCTTAAAAGAGTTTGGGGTTAATTTACAGAATTTAGAAGGAAAGTTTGTTGGTCCTTATGAAGCTGTTAGAAGATTAAATGTTGCGTTGAAAGGCTTAGACCCAAGAGACGTTAGGTATTCTCAGATAGTTGAACAGCTTGGTGGTTTTAGACAGGTATCTAAAGTTATCCCATTAATTCAGCAATTCGACAAAGCTCAATCGGCTCTTAATGTTACAATGAAGGGTGGAGGATCTTTAGCGAAAGACGCTCAAACTGCACAAGCTTCCCTAGCTGTTCAATTTACAAAAACTAAAGAATCTTTTACGGCATTGATAAGAGAGATTTCAGAAGACAAGGCTCTCAGGGGAATGATTGATATAGCCTTAAAGATGGCTGAAGCCTTTCTTAATGCTGTCAAGGCCATTAAACCTCTTATACCTCTTTTACTTGCGATGTCGGCTATCAAATTAGGCGCGGGTGTTGCTAGCTTTGTCGGGGGAAGAGCAGGAAGAGGTAATAGACCAAGAGGGGGCGCTATACCCGGAGTGTTTGGGTTTAGTAAAGGGGGTTTCGTTCCCGGTAAAGGCAACAGAGATACTGTGCCTGCAATGTTGGAACCGGGTGAGTTTGTAGTTTCTAGAAGGGGCGTTAGTTCTGTTGGCGCCGGTGCCCTGCAAGGGATTAATAGGTATGCGGGTGGCGGGAGGGTTGTTCCTGTAGGCGGCAAGGTACAGGGGTTTAAATCGGCTACTGTGCAGAGAAGTGTTCGTACCCCGGATAAAAAACAGCATGGTAAGAGTGCAGATGCCCTTTTTAATGCAGCAGAGCACGTATTTAATCCAAATGATAGCGTAAGGTTTAGGTTTACTAATACGCCATACAATGCAGATGTAGCGATAGGCAGTATTCAGTCTAAAAAGAAAGCAAAGTTGGCTCAGGAATTTGCCTATGGGAATATTCGTACTCGTGGAAGGGCATACGAAGAAATACTTATTGGCGATAAAAAGATGGAGAAATCGAGTGATACAGGTGGGAGCAAGCCATTTGATGGAAAAATGGGCAGTGGTTGGATAGAAGCTAAAAGCCGCACGGGTAGCTCATCACGTTTGTTCTCAGAAGTAGGCGGTAAGGCCCTTCGGCAGAAGTTGATAGGCAATAGAAAAATAGGAAAAATGACAGCAGCCGCAGAAAATATCCTGCTTAAGGAGATGACTGTACAATTGTATAGAGACGATCCCACAGTAAGCAGGGGAGGTATGAGAAAAAAACTTAAAGATTTCAAGAACTCTAGAAGAGGACGGGAATTAGGATTTGCGGGTACTAAAAGGACTAAAAAAGCGAAAGGGGGAGCGATTGGTGGTGGTGGTGGCGATACCGTACCAGCCTTGTTGACCCCCGGTGAGTTTGTAATTAATAAAAAATCTGCTGGAGCTTATGGTTACAGTAACCTTGGCGCTATTAATAGGTATGCTGGTGGCGGTGTCGTTAGCGGCGGTAAACATCGCTACGCAAGTCCACCCCCGACAAGAACCCCGATGCAAGCCAGACTACTCGAAGCCCAAAAGTTAGGCCAAAAGGTGGAGAAAACCAGCGATGTCTTCTCAAACACCCGGAAAAAACTCGACACTCTCGGAAACGAGTTCGATAAAGTAGCTCAAGAAATGAGAGAGTTGACGGATGCTAGCGGTGAGCTAGTATTTACCGAAGAGGATATAAATAGAGAAGCAAGCAAACTAGTGACACAGATAAAGAAAGAGGCTAGAGCAAGAAAAGACGGTACGGAAACTAGCAGGAAAACCATTACTAGCGAAAGACTGCTTGCCGGAAGCAATAAGAAATTAGAAGCAGAGCGTAAAAAGGCCGATCCGGCCACGGGTGCGGGGCAAAGGGGAGTTAAAAGGGGTGTAGATATTACTTCTACGCTTTTTCTTGCTTCTGCTATATCAGCAACTGTTCAAAGCTTTGTCGATGTCGATAGTGCGACGGGTAAATTTGTTACGTCATTGACTTCTATTATTACAACGTTTGGCACCCTGTTGGCTGTTACTACAATGCTGATAGGATCGAAAATAGCTGAAAATGCGATTACGAAAGCAGCAACCTTCTTGAAGGTGAGTGAGAATAACGCTAGTGCGTTTAAGTCATTTGCCCCGGCTGTAATTGCTGCTGCCTTTGCTGCGTGGCAGCTTGGTCGGGCAATGTCGGCAGCAGCAGATGCAGCGGCTGCCAAAGCCGTTATGGAATCTAAGACTGAAAAAGAATTACAGAGAAGGGTGGCGGAACAAGACACTGAGAAAAAGAAAGCCGGGGCTGTTTCAGGTGCGGGTATCGTCGGGGGTATCGCACTCCTTGCTGCTATAGCAGGGCCTGTTGGCTGGGTCGGTGGGGCGATTGTCACTGCTCTCGGGGCGGCTGTTGGTGCCATTATTGGTTGGACTACGGCTGCGGATACATCAGCAATAGTAATGGAAACGAGGTTTAAAAAAGCTGGGCAAGAGATAGAGAAGAATCTAGACAAAGTAATTAGCGGAGAGAAAGAATTAGGGGAAGTAATAGGTAAAATTAATGACGATCTGAAAATACAGAAGGGGACTGGGCACACAGACGCTACTGCTGATAAAAATAGACTAGAAAAATTTACCAAGGCGTTGGAAGTAGATTTTGCCAAGAGAATCAAAAATATAGCAATTCCAGAAGACCTTATTATTACTAACTTGGGGGATGTTAAATCGTCTTCTGAACTGCTATCTGCTCAACAAGAAAAAAGTGCAGGAGTCGTAAAACGTTTTGTAGGTAACTTTGGGAAACATATTGATGAAGTAGCTAAATCTCAAGGAATATCTAGCAGAGAGTATATAGCTGCTTTACACAAGCAGTCGGCGGAAGCAACTGAAGCAGCATTTATTCAAGCGAGACTAAACAAAGCCTTGAGAGAATCGGCTGAGTTTGCTCAAGACGCTGCTAATGTTTCTGGTGCTTTAAGAACGATGTCTCAAGATATTTCTAAGACTACAGAAACCCTGCTCTTCTTTGCGTCGGGACTTGGACAGCTTGGAGACAGATTTACTTCTCCAGCAATAGCGCAACTTACAGAGATAACAAAGAAGCCAGAAGACATATTAGACATGAAGGTGTTCAATAAAGAGGTTGAGCGTAATGCCAACTTCTTAAAACGATCAGGGCTAAAAGAAGATTTTGTTAACAAGCTAACAAATAACACTAAAGCAGCCGCTAACGCAATTGCGAACTTACCTAATGCTATCCGCGCAGTTAGTGGAGATGTTGATAAACTTGGAAAAGAAGATTTTGCAACCAAAGTACTAAAAGGGCTTAATCTAGGTAAAGAATCGACGGTTATTAAACGACAATTGGAAGTAAAAATTTTGCAAATGTTAGGTGTCGATAGTAAACGTAAGCAATTTACAAATAGACCTGAACTCGCCGCTAAGGAACTTGGAGAGGCTCTTCAAGGTACATTCGAAGCCCAGCAGGAAGCTGCCAATCTCCAGAACAAACATAACCAAGTTTTGCAGCAGTTATTTGCGAAACGGATTGAGCTAGAAAGTAATGTTACTGAGAAACAGAAAGCAGTTTTGGATTTGGAAGATGCGAGATCGGAAAAATTGGCTAAGCTTTCTGGCAGAGAGCGGACTCTGGAAGAATTAACGAATCGTAGAGTAGAAAGGGCTAGAAAGCTACTTGGAAAACAAACCACTACCGATAATAAACCGATTGAGATGTCGGTAGCTTCCTTAATAAACCGATATAAGAATCTTAGAGAACAGATAGACGCAAACCAAGTATCTTTGTCAAACAATGATGAGAAGTCCAAAGCTATACGAGACCGTACAGTTGAACAAATCGCACAACTTAAGCGTGCATCAGCAGCGTTGAAGGAGCTAGGAGATACCAGTAAAGAAGTTGCCATCTTAGAGAAGAAGCGAGCTAAAGAATCAGGTGTAGGAAAGCAAAAACGAGACTTTTTGTCGAACTTAGTTTTTGGAAGTGACAAGCAACGCAGGGAGGGTGCAACAGCCTTAAGGATTACTAAAACGATACAAAACAATACAGTATCCGCGCTTGGACAGATAGCAGAAGGCACGCAAAGAGGGAAGGGTGGTCAATTTAGAGGAAGGCTTGGGCAAGCTAACGTAGGTGGATTATCAGGGATACCGCAAAGTAGAAGGGGCGTGGGACGACAGACCTTCCAATCTCTGGGCGAAGTTCCAATTTTTGGAGAGCTAAACGACTTCGGATTACAATTGCTTCAATTGGGTAACATCCAAGAGAAAGAGGTAAGAGAGACATTAAAAGCCCAAGGTGCGGTATTCAAAGAAGTTAAAGGGATTTTCACTCTGATAAAGAGACCGCAGGCTACCGGCCAACAGGCAGAACGTCTTGCAATGGTCACTGAGCTTAACAAGATAGTCCCCGGCGGGATAACTGTCGAGCAGGCTAGCGCTATTGTGGGTTCAACTACGGAAGAAGTAAAATTACTTACTAAGATCAGAGACCTTCTGGATCAGCCAATCGAAATTGCACAGTTTGAAGAGCTTTTGGCTCGACAGGATGTTAAAATATTTAGTGGGGTAATTGAAACTCAAAATGATAGATTCTTGCGTTCTCTGGAAAGGCTTTTTAAACAGGTGGACGCAAGAAGAGAACAGAGACTATTAGCTACAGATGAAGGACAACTGAGACAAGCTAAAGCGGTGGTAGGCTTATTTAAGGGTCTAGACAAGTTTGTAACGGCAGATACGGGAGGGGGGGCAAGGGGGAAAGCAGGAGTAAGTATCACCGGCGAGAAAACGTTTGAATTTGGCGAAGTGAGTGTGACCGCGAGCAAGTTTGCGACGGCGGTGGCTAATAACGTAGACTCTCTTGTTGAACTAAATACTTTATTGAAGAGACGGAGTTCGATAGAGGAAGAGTCTCAAAAAGCCAAGATAATTAGAGATCTTGATAAAATACAGTTCCCACAGAAAGCAACTGAGTCGAGGTTCACACCCGATAGGGATACCGCAAGGGCGCGAATCTCGACAGCGAAAAGAAGAGCAAAATCTTTTTCAACGTCGATTTTCAGGACGCTGTTCGATGCCAAGGAACTAAAGAAGGGGATCGGCGGGAAGCAGTTCTTGACAAGAACGAGGACGGATCTGAAAGCAGCAGCCGAAGCGGGGCTTGTACAGAGACAGGACGTTGGGCAGAAGTTTGATAAAAAGGGGAGAGCAATTGGCCGAAGGTCTGTTACATTAGGGGTGGCCACGGATAAAGCCACAAAAATTCAGGAAGCGGCTCGGAAAAAACTTAAAGCGCTGCTTGGGGCTAGTGATGTTACTGGTGCGCCATTGATACCAAAGATTAAGCAGGAGGAACTCCGCGCTCGGCTGGACACACTTATATCTTTGCAGAAGAAGGACATTGCAGTGGCAAAGGAAGGACAACTTGTCGATGCGAGAGTAGCCGATTTTGCAGGAATTTTTCGAGATGCAGCGAAGGAGATTAGTGAAGGGAAAGAAGCTATTAGCAAAAGGATCAAATTGATTCGCGGTAAATTGGGAAAGGATCCGGGGTTTAAGGGTCTACCTGAAGGAGTTTTAAACAGTCTTGCTGCAACACTCGTTGCGGGAGAGAAGAAATTACAGATGGATGCTAGAATAGCTCGTGGTTCAGGTCTTCTTGCTGGAAACTTGGAAGATGCTGTAGGGGCTGTAAATACGTGGAAGGGAAAGGTGAATGACGGCGCGGTAGAAATGGGGAAGCTTAATACACAAATCGGTTTCCTAACGGAAGAGATCGAAAAATTAAATAGAACACTCCGTGGAGATATGGGCGGTAAAGAGCCTAAGTTCCCACCTGTCGAGTTCAGCCCTTGGCCCGCTGATGCACCCGTTCCGGGCAGGCGTGCCGTGCCCGTCCCCCCGGCGACACCACCCGCATTTTCTAGCGGTGCCGGGCCGTCCCGTGCAAGTGCCGCCTCCGGCCCCTTGCACCGATTCCCCACGATAGCCGGGGTGGATGATGATCCGGCGGTTAGTGGGGCTTACATGATGTCCGTTCCTCCACAAAAGAAACCAAAGAAGGTGCGTCACGATCCGCAACGCCGAGCCCGACGTACCGCCCTACATATTGACGATAAGGGTGTGTTTCGTAACGCCGATGATGTTCCGGTCTACCCGCCGGGCCATCCTAGGGAAGGCCAAGCGATGCCTGTGCTCAAACATGGAGTCGCACTAAAGCTTAAGCGAGAGAAAGAAAAGAAGGCGGCCAGCAGGCGGCCCGTGCCGCCCTACAAGGTTGGCGGCGTCGGAGGGCAGCACGGTGCCTTGAGTGAGTACGACAAGATGACCACAGATTTGGTCAACAGGCTCGTCGAGACACGGGATTTAGAGATAAAGGAAAAAAGGGAATCGCAGGATCGAGCTATTGCTGCGCGAAAATCTCAGAGTCAACTGACGGCTTATAACAGAAAGATTAAAGAAGAAGCACTCGCTCAGGGCGCGAAGTTATCCCCTCTTGACTTACCATCAGCCAGACTTCCTAGGACTGCAACCGGATTCCGTGCTGGTGCTGCTGGTCGTGGCGCACTATCTATTCCACCAACTGGAATCGGTATGGATGCTATGGGAGCAATTAGTGCGACGCCAGCGGGAGGCGCTGCTGCAAGACGAGTTGCTCGCCGTGCTGGTCCTGCGGGTGTGCCAGTAGGAGCACCAATGGTGCAAGCACCTCCCTCACTCTTTGAACAACGAAAAGCCAGTGGTAAGAAATCAAGGTTTGATGTTCTTCAAGAGTACAAGAGACTTAAACAGCTATCTCAAACAAGAGGGTTTGGCAGGCAGAAACAACAAGCAGCTATAGGACGACTTAGAGAAATTGAAGAAAGTGGCGATTTGCCTCGCGGTCTAGAGATGATAAGACTTCAAAACCGTCTACGCGGAAGAGGGGGAAGTGATAAAGATCGAGCACGGTTGAAGGAACTGAAGTCAATGAGATTCAATGATCCGAATCTCGTAGCAAGACGAGAAGAGATGCGTGCGGGTAGGGAAGAAGCACTCAGGCGCGGGGATAGAGTTCCTTTCCAGTCGAATAGAGCACTACCAATAAGAAGTGGGACTGGTCGAGAGGGACTACGTGATCTTGAACGTACTGATGCTCCAGCTACTGACGCGGTCAAGGAAGTCATAGAAGAATTTAAGGGTTGGATTCAGGGGTTCGGCGTTGGACCCGTTGGGGGCGTTGGACCTGTTACGGGAGCAGGAGCAGCCGGAACTCAAGAAGTCGCAGTTAAGACAGATATCAATCATGGCGAACTAGTTGTTCGTTTGATAGGTGGTGGAACCCTTGCTGACGAAACCCTCAAGGAAGGTTTCAGGAATATAGTACTTAGTGCGGTGAGTCAAGAGGCGCGTCGAACAGCAGATAACATTGCAACCGGCACTGGCAGTCTTCGACCTCCGACAAACTCTAGCATGCCGATAAGGGATACTGCCTGATGGCTACATCTTCAGGAACATTAGGACTGGTTATTCACGGTGGAGTTGAATTCACCGGGGAAGAAAAACTACTCCCTTTAGGAACCAATAGGGAGTTTGGTTACTGGAGAAGCTCCAAACATAATACCTTAACCACTAATTTTAACAGGATAAACTACCCATTTGAGGGAAGTGGTATAACCGATGGGGCGGTTAGGGTATATAATACTTCGTGGGAATCTGGCAACTCAATATTTCCCGAATATAGCACAGTAACCGGGGGTGTTGGTCAATGGTTTAAGGCTGGAGAGCTAAGATCTAGATATGGGGATGACGGCATACAAGAAAGGTCTGTGTACCTGAGTAAAGGCGGATATATTAACGCTGGCAGTGGGATAGACACTACTAGAGGCTTTTCGGTTTATGCTAAAATAACTCCCAGCGGAGACTTGTCTGGAAGTGTTCTTGTAGGCCAACATAATGCAGATCCTGCAACGATAGTCTTGGGGTGTGATTATGATGCGAAATTCTATGTAAGGGCAGACACTTCCATTTCTGGTGGTATAAATGTTCCTTATTATGCCACCAGTACTAAGCCCTTCACGGACTATGATTATCCTGCGCAGGTTGTCGGAGTTTATACTTCAGGAGACGCAAGTCTTAAAATATACGTGAACGGAAAAGAAGAAGGTGTTTCTGCTCCATTTACTCGCAATTTAGAACTGATGCAGGTAACCAATACTTTAGTAGGAAAAAGAGAATACCCAATAGACGAGGGTCATTACACCGGGTGGATTGATGAGGTTGGATTAGGGGACAAATCTCTAACGTCTAGCGAAGTCAAGGACTTATACGATGACAGGTTCAGACTAAGCCGGTGGGTTGACACCGAACATCCCCCTCAAGGGTTTTTGGATGGAACAAGTTCTCTAGCAACGGGTACAATTACCAAGTGTGGCTGTAGCGACCTCCCCAGTTCCATGACGGCTGAAATTACTGCCATAAACTTACCGGATCTGGGAACTGATAAAGGAGCGATAGGTCAGAAGGTTACTTTAACATATGATGCCGCAGCTACTTTTACTGACACTGAACCTCTCAGTTACACCGGCTTATGGGACTCTGGAACGGTTTCTCTTGACTGCGGAGTGGGAACCGTAAGGCTTAGATTGTATTGCGGAGCAAGCAATCAGTTTTACATGGTTCATAATTTTTCTTGGATGACAGGCGATCCCGATTTCGTTGTCCGAAACACCCAAACCTGTAGTCCTGTTAATATTACTTTCACTCTTGGTGGGGTTACTTCTGGTGGGGGAGCGTGTTGTAGTGACGATTCTGCTGCTGAAATCTCAGTAACTGTAACAGCGGCTACAGTGCCTACTGTCACAACCAGTAATTTTGAAGGTAATACATTCGGAACAGGGTTTGCGGTTGGTGATGCGGATTATATTGAGTTCGTGGTTGAATCCGGTAGTATCATGGGTATACCCGCAGGTTTTGGCCCTGTTAAAGGTGGTGCGTATGATAAAACTCTATGGGGAGCAAAAGATAACATTGCGGCTACTGCCTCTCTAACATTTGGAGACACTGAGTTTGACGATGTTAATGATGGAACTATCGCCTTAATAGATGTTGCTGGCACAAGTAAAACTTATACGATTAAGAATGATTATGGCGCGTCGGCAGCAACAGAATTCAATGCAGGAGGAAGTAGGGGTGCTGCTGCTGAAAACCTTGCACAAATAATTGAAAGTTCTAATGGTCACGATGGTACAATTTATGTCACAGATAGTTCTAGGGTACGTTTTACGACAGGTGGTTATGATTTTTCAGATGGAACAGTTGTTCTTATTCAAGCTACAGAGGGGGTAGCAGGAAACACCACCATTACTACTGCGGCGAGTTTTGATGATTGTACTGATACTAATGCACCGGCTGCTTTTAGCGGGGGTGGAGATAAGAATAATGTCATATCTACTCATGTAGGACTGCCTCTAGGGGAGCCGCCTGTTAATTTTCGGCAGTTACACAAATTTGAAGTAGATGCCTATGTAGAACATGCAGGTAACCACCATAGTGGGGTATTATTAAGTGTAGGATTACAGAAAAAACCACAAACGGAGTCAAATAAAAATCTGACAGACATAGGATGGACCTCTAGCCAAATGAGCATTCCATCTGGAGACATTAGGAAAGTCACTTTTTCAGGGGTTGTTTCCGATTATTTGTTACATCATGAAGGATCAGATTCTTTTAGGAATGACCTATTAGAGCATGAACTAAAATTCTTCTTAGAGTATCCAATATCCAGCCTGCCTTATGATTCAGAATTTAAGATATACTCAACGAAGGTTAGGTACGAGGGATTTGAAGATGTGCTGTCTACTGATACGACGTTAGACTTTGTAACAACAGGCGGGATTTCTGCTTTAGCTAGTGGGACAGTAGATTTATTCTTGAAGTCTGATCCGGCTATCAACACCCTGCCCCTATTCCTGAGATCCAAAGACGGACTAACTGGGCTGGGAGGGACTGGAGACTCTTTGATGACAGGGTCAGCAACGGTGGGAACCAATAGTTTTATGAACCTATATGTGTTAGGGGCTATTGAAATTGCCACAATGAACCTATTTACGAAAAGTGATGCTCCTTCATCTTTTACAAAAATTGGCCGGTCAGACCTGTTTACACAGGGCGGAAAAGATGTCCTTCCGTCGAAATTTAATAACATTACACTCTTTATCAAGGATTTAGTTTCCGGCAGTGGCACTCCTAATAGTACGATGAATCTGGCCATGCCTAATGTTGGTTTAGCAACTATTGAAGATCGTAGATTATTATTTACTAAGGGTTTTGTGCCCGAAACATTTAATTCTTCTACACTATATGTTCAGGTTCCTGAGCAAGCAATAAAAACATTAGAGTTAAAATTACAAGGTCCACCGTATTATACTCCTAGTGGGATTATGAATCTGTTCCTACAGGTACATCAGCCTACATTTTCTGCTCAAGGAAGATTAGGAAGAAAGCTTGAAGGTAGAGATAATTATGGATTAGAGCCTGCTATATTGCAAAATAAGAACATATCTCTTGTAACCTCTGGACATGCACCGTTGAATGCAAATATGAATCTAGCCATGCCTAACGTAATGGGAAGTGGAACCAACACAAAATTGTTATACATATCCGGTAAACCTTCGGGGTAAAAAAATGCCAGTTACCTTTAAAGATAAAAACAATAAGACAAATTACCTTATACCTGCTCCAATGGTAAGCATTAACCGAGAGTATGATAGGACTGGGGATGGTGCTATCATAGGTGTAAGATATCCTATTACACTTACTGGAACTTTAGTAGCGGGAATGGGAGTGCCAGATTACGCGGGTTCTTTCATAGATTCGGAAACTGATGAGCCGTACAACGAAAATGTAGATAATACCGATCATGTAAGTAAAGAAAAGTGGATGTATAGAGCCATTCAAAATAAACAGATGGCACTACGTAAACTATTCGCTCACCATAATGAGGGTGGAGAATTACACATTCAGGCATTAGATAGTGAGGGCTTTAAGTGCAATCCTAGAATTCTTGGCATAGATTTTTCTCAAGAACCTGCCCAGCCAAATATAATGGTATATACTATCAGCATGGAAGTTGATGAAATTCAAGGTCCACCGGGTGCATCAGGCACTCCAGATGGTGACGCATTATACGCGGGGAAAACCGCAGAGGGGCTAGATGTTGATCCCGAAGGCAGAGGAGCTAATGATCTAGACGGTGTAAATAGTCCATTTTTTAAATACGCAGTTAAATCAGCAAATGAAAACTGGAGTATGGATGAGCAAGAAGGAAAAACTATCTATTACAAAAACATAACGGATTCGCTAGACCCGGATCATAAAAGATATAGACATGTAACCGAAAAGGATGGAACCACGTTAAGTGGGTTTAAGGAGTTATCAATAACGGCTTATGATGCAAAGGTAGTTTTAGCAGATGCTGGAGACGCAGGCGTTCAAAATGAAATAAAAAAATACAAGCCAATAGGTGGATACAGACTCCAAAAGGCTCTGAAAACATACACACTGACTCACACCATGTCCGCTACAGGAAAGAGGGTGTTTGATACCAAGGGAGAGAATGACACTGATAGTGGTCAACCCGCAACTAAAAGTGGTGATAACCCTCCTAATCTTTTGGATGACATGAGTGACGATCAGGTAGATCCAACGAGACGGACCGACGCCCTTGAGGGATGTGGGACACCCGACACCGCCGCCGACGCCGACAACCTAAAAGAAAAGGATTTTGTTCCAGACGGCGAAGCTTGGCAACAAGCTAGGGGATATATCCTGAACTACATTTCAGGAACCGATCCCAAACATCGTGGACCCGGTTACCAAAAAGCCCTGACTAACCTAGAGGAAAATACTGATCCTAACTTAGAATACCCCGACAATTCGGGGTCTTTGGGTTCCGACAATCCATTTTTGGGTGATTCTGCCTTTGTAGATCTTTATGGTATTAATCTTCCGAGGATTGGAACTGCGGAAGAAGCTGGAATATATGGGATGACAGCTACGGCTAAAAATCAACATAAGTATACTGCATGTGATTATAAAAGGGTTCAGTCAATTGATAAAACAGCAGGCACATTTAGTATAACAGAATCATGGGTTCTTGTTGATAGAAACAGGCTTGATATAGAGAAGCACTACGAATCAGAGGAATCATTCGACATAGGCTTAACTACAGAAACTATAGAGTTTAGTATTGAAGACAATAAAGACTCTGGATTCAAAGAAGGAAGCATAGCTGGCACTATTACTGGCGTAGTAGAAACGCAAGATGAGCACCTTCCAGATAAAGAAGCAGAAGTGGACTCTGCTTGGAATCAAGATAAATTTGGAAAGGTTGAAGGTATTGCGTTTAAGGGGCAAACGCCTTCAACTATACATCAAAGTCACGGACACAAGAAGAAAAGTGTCGAGGAAACTGAAGAGGGCGATGCCCCATCTTTAAAATGTCGCACTAAATATGAAGAAGCTTTAAGAAGATTTCATTGGCTGGAACCGAAGCTACACGAGATACTTCAAACTAGCACTGGTGAACAATTTAATCCGGCCAGAAGAAGCTTTTCAATTACTAAAAATCCTGTAGAAGGAACCATTAGTTATTCGGCGTCATTTGACACACGTAATAATAATACAATTCCTTGTTCTAAATCTGAAAGCGTTGTCGTTAATGACATTCACCCCTCTCATGTTTTTGCCGAAACAGCAGTTCTTGGAAGAAGAATGGGTCCAGTTCTTCAAGATATTAATACCCAAACTTCTTGGAAGAGAAACTTAAGTATTGAAGTTGGGGTATCTGGTGTTATTCACGGGAAGGATTGGAATGATGCCATGAGAAGTAAACCAAGCATGGTTATTAACAAGTGCTTTCATCCCGACTTTAATACGGGCAGTCTCGTTGACGCCGAGATATCTTGTAACGAAGCTGGTTTTACGTGGGTAGACCCGGCGGTACAGCAGTGCGGTCAGGGTAATGCTATAAGGGAGATAATAGATGCTGTATCTCCTCGGGGTAAATATGGTATAACAAATTATTTTGTAAGTGCGGGTCCGCAAGAATCATGGGACGCTATAAATGGACAATACACATTTAGTCTTGAGTGGACGTATGAAATAGAAGAAGGCCCGTTTGATACGGGGGCAAACGCAGACGGCTTGAAGAAGGCTATTAGCAAAAGTTATTTGGGAACGGCTATGTTCCAATATCCTAGAGTGGTTGAGCGTAAAAATAGCGCTGATCATTACGCAGATGAAAACGCTAAGCACGCAGATGGAGCGCACCATCAGCCTGCGTTCTAATTCACGGAGTTTTTAGATGGCACATGACATAAAACTAGGGTCAAAATACCATGAGGTGATTGGTCAGCAGTCCTTCCTAGGGGCTTCTGTTATCAATTATAACCTCTCTCTAGGGTTTGGAAATCAGCCGTCTAGATTGCAGATGAACTTAATTGAAGACTCTGAGCACGATCAAACCCCAGAAGGAAATACCCGGTTTTATAATGCTGTTCACGAGGGTTATCATCCATGGAAGGAAACGGTCCTACCATTTGATTTAGACACGCTTAAGCATGATGACAATCTAGGACAAATGCCTCCCCCGCCAGCACTCGCAGCGGGAGGAGATAAGTATCCTCCTTACACAGGGGGACGAAGTGGTCTACCAGTCTTGACAAAAATAGATCATCCTACAGAAGGAACATGTTCTGATGACACCGCCAAAACCGAATTAGAGTGTGCAGCACTAGCCACACCCGGCGAATGGACACCAGCCAAAAAATTTGCCTACACACATGGCGATAAATTTTTCTTTGTGGGAAATGCCGAAGACTCAGAAGGCAAACCGATTAAAAAAACAATACTCGGTTCTCCCGTTTGGTTTAATTGGTATCGTTATGACAAAGTTGATGCAGAAGACCCGGAATGCACAGGCGTTAATTGTGGAAAAGAAGGCGATATTGTTCGAAAAGATTTTAACGCAACCCATCCGTGGTATTTCAACGGCATCCTAACAAATGTAGAAAGAGATTACGGCACTGGAAGTGGTAAGATTATATCTGCAACCGTAGAAGACCCCAGAGCGATACTTGCTGGAACCCATGTAATTTTGGGAAAGTTTCAAGGAAGAACTATGACTGCTGATGGGTCGTTAGAGACAATAACTAGCCCCTATCCTAAACGCCTTTACAAACACGGTTTCATGGGCTACTATAATGTCCTAAACGTGTACGGTTTTCTGGAGGAGGTTTATGGCTTTGGGTCTGTTCCCAAGAATGAATCGGGCATAATATGGTGGGATAAAGACGGGGAAAACTCTGCTTCTAGAAAAACCCCGTATGATGAAAGAGACATCCCTCAAAAGCATGCTCAGTTACACGATCCGATTGGAAAACTCGAAGACTACGCGCAACCCCCCGGAACCAATGTTTTAGATGTATTACAATGGATGTTAATGGGATCGGCTGACGCAGAGCATGGCAAACTAAAGCACGGGCCAAAGGGTGACGGGGATAATATTGGCTGGCCAAAAACAAGAGAGCCGGGTAGTGGGTTTTTCAAGGGGTATAGATACCATGGTCCGTCAACCGACGACGAAAGCAACCCCGACAACCAAAGACCAACAGATTCAACAGGTGAGCGTGTAGGACAAGAGCGATACGGAGGGTTACTATACTATGTTCAAAATCCCTTGGTTAAAGATGTTTCTAATATCAACAAGGATAAAGATGGTAATGATGCACCCGGTCAGGACTATTTATATGGGCCAGCTAATTATCTTACGGGAACTGGATATGGAACTCTTCCGGTAAACGTAAACAGGTTTAAAGTAGATTTAAGCGAGCTTAAAAAATTATACGCAGATACGGGTGAAGGGGCTGATGGTTTATTGGATTCTAATTTTAGGATTCAAGCAGATGATATGACCTTGTTGGATTTGATTCAGAATCTTTGCGATTATGCCAGTGCCGATTTTTATGTAGAGTTACTTCCAGATATGGCACCGTGGCCAAGAGGCCAAAAGGAGATGGTGTGTAGGGATGCGGCGGGAACAATAAAAGAAACATCTCAAGACGGGAATAATCCAATAACGACACTACAAGAGTGTCATGATGCAGGAGGACAGACTTTTGAGGCAGAGGTAAGAATACCGCAAACCGGAGAGGGCGTTACCGGCGTAATTAAAGTTCGAGTTATCCATAGAAATAAAGTACCATCCCATGGCATACTAGAAGAAATGATTAAGGATTCTGAATTTGATCCAAACCACATAGATATAGATGATGATCCAGACCCCGCTGTTGCAGCTTTAACCAGTAAACACTTTAAGAAGTGGAGAGGTAGGGTAGCATCTAGCAAAATCGGATATGAATTTGCTGACTTACCGGTAGGTAAAATGCTTATGGGCGCTCCTAGAACAAGAATGGTAGGGGTTGATTCTTTAGGAACAGATATTCTCAGAACGGAATTTGGAGATTGTATAGACCAAAAAGATACAATAAATGTTGACTTATCTGATGTACCAATTGCTGAGCGTAAACAGGCATGTGAAAAACTAGGTAATTGTTACGACAAAGGTGGTGGCGCTCCTTATGTTGATGGCGGAACATGTGCGGATCAAGAAGATGAAGATGTTCCTCCCGCGACATACCCAAGCCGCCCCGGTTATGAACATCTTGAAGGAACCGTTATTCGTAATAAGGATGATTGTGAAGACGTGGCTGTCCTTCCCGATCATGGACAATGGTGCCCCCACCAATTTAATCCCGGTAGACAGCGTTCTGATTTTGATGGTGTAGAATTTCCAACAAGCAGAACAGATTTGCCTGAAGGGTTCTTTGGAAAAGGCCCCGGTGAAGAAGAATTAACTGATACCAATCAAATGATTGAAGATTCTTTTGGTAGAGATATTCTAGGCAACCAGACTCTCTACGAGAAGAGAGATTATCGGAATGATTTTTGGGTTAACGCTATTAATAACCAACCTCATCTCATGCGTATTTCTGGGCCAAGAGGAGTGAATGATAATCGTGATGCCACACCGGATGCTGAAGGATGGGGCGACAATGAAAACGCTCTTTATCAGACAATACCCGGAGATGTAATTTTGGGTGGCGATGATTATTCATCAGATACAGATGAGGAACTAGCAGATCAACCCCTGTTTGGAGATGGTAAGAGAGGTTCCGTATCTTTCCCCAACGACAGTGCGGGAGGTGATGGTTATGCAGACCTATATCCAGCTTGGGGTTTGCACGACAGACCTGATTATTGTGCAATGATAGTTCCAGAGGCTTCAGACCTAGACGAAGGATCAAGTATTTGTGATGGAATAATGGGTTGTAGTTGGCGATGGGAGGATGAAGCTAATCATCAGCTTGGAGGCTTATGTAAACAAACTATTGGTGTTAAAAAACTTAAAGTTCCAAAGAAAGGGTTCTTCTGGGACGATGAACCGAATAAAGACTTTAATCCCCCAAACCCAGACTTCGGCTATTTTAGACAGGACAGAGCCGATAGAGATGATAGCTGGACTAGGTTCAATCCTGTAGCAGGATTAATGTCTATGTATGAATGGGTGATACCAAACTGTAACGAAGATATATATGCTTTTCCCGACTGTAGAGCGATAAATACTTTTCGAGGGGAGGGATACAGGATCGAAGACCAGTTCGGGCTCACTCCCGAGCACTTCCGCATGGCGGAACATTCCCGCCCAAGAATAAAGAGAAATGCTGAGTGTCAAACATGCAACAAGGAGAACTTTGTTTGTCACGACACCGTAAATGATGCCGAGGCTACTTCTCTTGGAGGAGGTAATTGCCCTGCTGCTGGTGAGGTACTTGCTAAAAAAGAGGATTGTGAAACCCTGAGTTGTCATGCGTCCCCATTAATTGCCAACGGTGCCGTTTGGGTAGGCGGCGGTTGCGCTGAATGGATTCCACTACCTCCTTCTAATAAGACGATCAAAGACGTGGACGATTGTTTCTGTAACAACGACGCCGAATTTGAAAGGGGAACAGTTGACGGTGACACTGTTTCTCCATCAACCTGTAGCGGGACGGGAAATGAAGATTTTACTAATCTTGAAGAATATGACTCGCTCGGCAACCCGGTTCTTTCCGAAAGTAGGCGAACTACTGGTGGTAAGTCCGCTGCGATGTTACCGGATAGTGCCATTATTGAAATAGACATGAAAGAAGTCTATAAATTACCTAAAAAATCTCTTGATGGCAGCGTTAGCTTAACAGACAGGCTTGAAGATCCACTCTATACTTTTGGCGAAGATAACCCGCTTGTCGATAGAAAATATATATACAAAGCTACTGCAACAGAATTGAGAGCGGCAGCTTCAAGTAAAACAGCTTGGGAAGATTATCTAGCACAATGGGGAATTAAACTTCAAGAAGATATGAAGTGGACGAACAATATCGTAGCGGGATTTTTCAAAACTACTTATGTCGGCTCCAAAAGGGGTGGGAAACAGAAGGCTGGTGAAGGCGGAAATAACGTAGCTCCGATAGAACCCGTGATTCCGCCGCCTCCTCCTATGCCAACAACGACTGCTCCAAATCTACCCCTGCCGATTGGCGGCAGTGCCCACGAAGAAATCACTAGCAACCCGGCCTCGACTAAGTCAAACACCTCAGAGCCTTCTATCATTACCGCTGGTGGTTCCCAAAGGAGAGGTATTGAGATAGATTCTGATGCTAGACCTTCTAATTTAGTGGATGAAGAGATTGATATTATCTTTAGGAAACTCGCAGATATAGGGCAAAATTGGTACGGCAAGGCGTATTTAATGCCATTACCATATGATCCAGAAGATATTAAAGAACATGTTAGATCCATAAATTCAGATGATGAACTAGAGTCTCCTAAGCTAGAACTAGACTGGGATATCGCCAGTGAAGCTTTTGTAGAGATGGAATTTGACAGGATTAAAAAAAGCTTCATGCTAAAATATCCTCTATCTGCTAATTTTTCTAGCGATGAGGGTAAAATGGGCGGATTTTTTGTATTTCCTCAAGAATATAAAGGAATACGGAGTACCGATGGCGAGAAGCCGCCGTCTAACATGCAGATAAACGTCAACCCTATTGCTACAGAAGACAGGTTCATAACCGTTGTTGATCCTGAAGCTTCTCCGGGGGATAATAACAGGGGGAAAGTTTTTGTTAAGGCTGATGTAGATGGTGAGACCTATTGGTTGTGGGATGACGACGCGGATGTTATTGAATACGTAAGAAAAAATGCTGAGAACCAAGCAGGCTTTAACCTTATAGATGCTTTTAACCCAAAGAAAAATGGGAGTTGCGAAGATGAGGCAGCGGTAACTGGCGGTAATGACCCACTGTCAATCCTGCCTAGTAGTAATCAAGAAGACTGTGAAAATACGGAAGTTAATAGCACTTGCAGCCTATCCCAATACACCACCTATGATGAGTGCGTAAATGCAACTCCAACAGCCGGTGAGTGGACAGATGGGGATGGCGTGTGGACGCCAGCCATTATGCCTAAGTTGAAACCATACGCCCTATTAAAAATGAGCAACGCGGTTGAATATGATGCTGGTGAGACCGATAAAGAACAAGCATTGTCTGGACGTACTGCCGTAAGTATGGTATTTAATGTTTTGTTCAATTGGAAGTTGAAAATGGAGACCAAGGCAGAGTTGGCGACTTTGGGATTGGATATCTTAAAGGGGGATCTTATTCCCGCAAGATTTAAGCCTTTTGGCGCTGCTGTTCCTCAAGTAAGTAACAGGCATGTTTGGGGACCATGGTCACTAGGGGTAGATTTTGGTAAGGTAGAGGTTCAAAAAGATAATACTTTTCAGCCGTCTAATTTTGGAACCATAGACAAGATGAATCGAGCAGCCCTTTCTAAAATTAAGGCAGATTTGGTATCTCATCAGATTACCGAAAGTGGGTTTGTAGAATTAACAGGTGGGCCTGAATACTTCGCAGGAAGACCTATAGGGAAAGACGAAGATTTTATTACTTACTTAGTAAACAACGGGTTTGATCCTCATCAGGGTTTATCTCCCTACATCACTGATATTGGAGTTGATACTAATCCTTCAGCAGGAATTACAACTAAATATACAATGCGAACTTGGGCGCCTAGACTGGGTAAGTTGGAGGAGTGGAAATTGCGGCAGGGCATCAGTCAAACTAGAGACAAGTATAGATCAGACATGGAAAAGAACACTGAAGAACATAAAAGATTAACTCGTCCAGCTTCTTTAAGGGGGTCTGATACTAGTCCCCCGGCGGTGCCGTTACCACGTAATATACAAAGTAATTAGGTAGGACAATGGGTATAAATCCAAGACAACAAAATAGTCACGATAAAACATCTCAATTTTTATCTGGTTTTATATATTCAGATAAGAATCAAGCTGAACAACTTCCCGATGGCACCTTTGTGCGAGGCAGGTGTCAAACAGCCGGTGGGTGTGTAAATACAGTTAAGTACACAGACCCAGATGGAAATAATGTTAGCGCGGGAGAGAATTTAAATCTTGCAGAATCAGTCTGTACTGGGATTTGTTTAGAGGTTAGAACGGTAACCGTTTCCGATGTTTCCGGTGAGACTACAACCACCACTGAGTTTACTGGAGAATGGGACGAGCTTGCTCAAGATGCCACGACATGTGATGGTTCCTACATAATAGGTATGACGGATGATACCAAACCAGCTTGGTATAGTTGGAAATGGTTAGACCCTGTTGTTATACCCGGCATTGAAGATCAATTTCACTGTATTAACAATTCAGAGAGTAATGATTGGATATCTTATCCAAACTCTAAATATGCTGAATCAACTTTTCTACCTGCTGAAGAATGGCGTAAACAAATTGGTTGGAGTTGGGGAAGTGTAGCCTCAATGAGTATTGACGGTCTTACCATTCCCACTTCAACCCAGTTCCGTAAACCAGTAAGCGCCTGCATTAGAAATTATTGCAATGATTCACAATTCACAACCAAGGCAACTTGTGTGGAGGCGGGAAAACAATGGAAAGCTGAGAAAATTTTAGGCGGGTGTTTTAATTCCGATGGTACTCTTTTCCCAGCATATAAAACAGAGGCCGCATGCGTTGCGGCAGAGCTAGATGACGATTCCGGGGATAATCCTCAACCGGGCAATTGGCAGGCCGCAGATTATAGTAGCACTTGTGAAGATGCTGGTGGTTGTTGGCTAGACGATTCTGGAGATACGTTTGATAAAGAAATACCCCAAGGATTTCTTCCCAGTTTTTATTCCCCTACTGTGTCAAATCTTGTTGGGTCTGGAGCACCAACGGCGGCTACGCTAAACCCGTATGCTTCTGGACATAATGTGTCAGTTATATCTAGAAATAAACATTTACTAGGTCTTGGAGACGCGAATGTCAGAAAAGCTAATTACGGAGAACAGGTTTCACCACTAGGGACAGAGCCGCCGCCATCCGATCTTCTAGCCGCTAATAGGCCAGTGGCTCTTCGTGGTCCGCTTGTTTTGGCCGGATGGGGTTATGACGATCTTAATCAACCGGTTCCAAATGAATATTATGATGCAGATGAATTCACTATCGATTCTGACGGTCAAACTCAACCTATATATGCTGGACATTGTGATCAGGGTGGTAAATGCTCTAATGATACATATGGCACGCAAGAAGGATGCGTTAGTGCCACGCCTCCCGGCGAATGGGGTGCGTATTCTACCAAAGAAGATTGTTTAGCTGGCGGGTCATGTGACCCTAAAGGGAGTTGTACGGGTGGTTCTTTCGTACCGATACCAACCAATCAAAACGAATGCGCCAGTCAAGGTGGGGAATGGACTCCCTATTATAGTGAAGAAATTTGTACTTTGAATGGCGGGAATTGGACAGCAGGATCGTGGAAGGGAGTTCCACAAAATAAAAATCCCGAACTACATTTCTATTTTAATCATTTAAAACGACCTGATAAATGGAAGGTTGGACCTGTTGATTTGCGATGGGATAGAGAAAGAAAAGTGTGGGTGCCAGCATCCCCGCTTAAGATTTCTTTGTGTAAAGCTACTAGATGTATTTTACCTCAAGCAGGCTCGGATGGTAAGAACTCCTTTAATTTTGGAATACTAGATAACATAAACTCTCCGGGGAGATTATACAGAAACCCATGCTCATTCAAGGATTGCGATTTTGGTACATATTTTCCAAGGAGTGTAATGTATCCAGATATTGAAATATATGATCCAGAAGATTATGAATGGTGCGGAAATTGTAAAGTTAAAAAGGATACAGGCGGCAAATATTATGTGACATGTGAAGATTTTCATAGCACCTGTGTTCCATTTTATGATGCAATCATAATAAGAGATATGAAGCATTATGTATTTGGAGGTGATAGAGATACTGATTGCGGAGATAAATTTGCTAAAACTCACAGAGGAGATCCATATAGTAGAAGAATGGGTAATCCCTGCCATGAATTCGGAAATAGTATTGAAGGTGAATCGCTTCCACTTTCAGGAAATACTTTATACCCTAGGGAAGCCAAAAGTGTGCTTTATCAAAGGGTATTAATAGAAAACCCGCTTGGTCAGGGGCTAATGGTCGGTGACTCTTTTTTGAGTGCTGATACTGGCAAGCGAATTACAATTGAATATGTACGCAAAAAAGAAGGGACGGGAAGTAGTAATTGTACAGGCGCTAATGCTTCTCCAGAAACTGTGAAAGAAAGCCTCCCGGTTCATATAATTTTACAGGGAGAATTTTATGGACAGGAAATATTGACATCGATGGGATGCGAACAGGGTGAGGCTAGTGCCTGTAGTAAAAAGATAATGGTACAAGGCATGACAACTATGGAAGATTGTGGTCCTAATGATGACTATCCACAGTCTAGCACGGCGTATTAGGGAAGGTTAAGTTATGGCCACAGGAGACAATTTTGATACCACAAAACCGGGTGAGGCCGGTGGGTTAACCGGTAGAACATCCGGTCATGGGTTTCGCTATCAGAATTACATGGGAGACGATCCTGATGGTTTATATGCACCTCAAGGGTTTTTATCCGACACCAATCTCAACCACCCCTGTAATGCAGGATGCGGGTGTAAAGAAGTCGGAAAATTCAACTTCAGAACCCTAGGGGAATCTGGTTGTCTTCTTCCTCCCGAACTCACGATTAATTTAGTTCAGTCTCATAGTAGAAATGATGCTAGAAACCAAATAGAACAAGGAATTGCTGGAGGATATAGTGTTAGCACCTTCCACCTAGAGTATTTTAATAAAGCTTGGAGGGGAAGAAAGTGCTGTCAAACCGATCCAGAAAGCGGGATAGAATTATGTGACCCGTGTGAAGTTACTACACATCTTGATGGTAGCAAATCCGAATGTTCTTATTTTGGCAAAGAGGGCACGGGCAGAGAGGCTCCCGTAGGTATTCCCGACGATCCCAGATTCATCACTTCTAGATTAGAAGTTGGTAGCCGCTTGGGAATGTGCTTTGATGCAGCGGGGGATGCATATGAAAATGCCGAGTCAGCCCAAACGGGACAGATGAGGGAGGACTCCTGTTTAGATTCTGACAAGGGTGGAGCCAAAGGTGTTTGTCTAGACGGTGACGATAATGAGGTTACTGGTAGATTTCCTGATCGACAATCATGTGAAGCTAATTCTGGCTATTCATTCACCGATGGAAACTCTTGGACTCTAATAGGGAAAAGGGGCTGTATTGAAAATGGTGATGTGGTTCCTAAAAAAGATCCTCATTGCTATTTCTTAGACCCTAATATAGGCAGTTCAGCATTTGGCGATCCTCTTCCTACCGGATGGTTTAATGCTGATGATACTCTTGATAATGAAGCATCTTGTGAAATAGGTGATGCTTTAGTTTCGGCGGGTGAGCCTATAGGCAGGTGTGTTTGTGTAAGAAACTGCGAAAACGCCATCAATCCAAGCATAGAAAAGGCTCAAGATGAAATATGGGATGGCGCGTCACCACCTTCCGTTGTTTTCTCAACCAAGACAGAATGCGAAAACCGGTTTCAATTATGCATAGATTCTTCAAATGATACATTACAGCCTTCACATACTGATCGAGTAAGCTGTATTAATGCCAGTTCAGACTATAGGTGGGTGGATGACGAATCTGTATACGGTGAAAGAAATTGGTATCAAGCGCGTTGTATATCTTTTGACGCGGCTAACGCGCTAGATGAAGATAAGTCGCCAGATGGGTGGAGACTAGCAAAAGACTGTGAGAGAAACAGGGGTTCTGGATACTTTCCTATTGCAGAAGCCAACAAGCCATTTCAAGATGTTATCTTTGAAAAATATGAATGTAGATCTAGTGGGATTTGTTGGGATAAAAACAATGGTGAAAATATATCAAAATCCGAAGGGTTGGTAGATAAAAGAGATTGTTTATTGGAAGGAGACTGTCACGACCAAGCTGGGAACACCCTTTCTCTATACGATGACAACAAGAGCGAGTGTTTGAGCAATAGTGGGGTTTACACAGAGAAAAACGCATGGAAGCCAAATATATGGACTACAAAATGGCTAAACAATGCTCCAGACGATAGTGGATGTTGTAGTGGAGCCTCTATAACCGAAGAAAAGTCAGGCGCGCACCAGCCCTCTGTTGGAGGAATGGTGGTAGGTCAGGATACTTGTGTAAATTGCTATGAAGATGTTATCCTGATGGACGTATCGGATACAAACACGGGCTTAATGGAGTTGTTAGCCTCCGAAGGGGTTGGTCCAGATGAACTGGGTGCAGGGGGGGCTGGACGAGGACAGGGACAATTTGCGTTAATTTGGAGAGGGTGTGGTTTTTGTGGGGAGTGCCATGATAAAGGTGAGTGTTTCGATAATGATGGCAGTCCCATCTTTGACGGGGGAACTCCCGTTAATGAAAATGGATGTGCAGTTGTAATAGATGCAGCATGCTCCGATTCGTCTCTTACTGCTGAGGGAGAAGATGTTTGTACGGCAATCTCCGATAATAAGTGGACGCCAGCCCACCCGAGAGGAACATGGATTGTTGAACAGGGTGGCGAAGTTAAGATATTATTCTTACCGGCGGATCAGATTCTCAATTGTAGCAATCCTGAACTGCAACATAAAGACAACGAAGCTTATGCATGGGCTAATCCTAGAGGATACAGACCAGACAACATGCTTACATGTCACGATGTATCATGCGGAGGAAAGCCTAGACATAACGAGGTTTCTGATGATTGCGAGATATTTTTATACGAAGAAGGGGCGGCGGCAAAAGGGGTAGACCCAGACTCTAAAACTAGATCTATATATCATCCCGGTGAATTTAGAGCAATAGCTTTGAATATGCAGAAGCAGCCTTATAAGCTGACTGAGTCAAAACAATGTGACTATAAATCATACGCAGAAGCACAAGCGGATCAAGGCGCTATTTCCGCATGTTTAGGTCTAAACTGCGAGATAAAAGATTTGCCTTTCTGGTTTGATAATGATATAGCTGACTCTGCTGGGTGGTGTCAAACATATAAATCACAATGGGATGCTATTATAAATCGTACCCATGTTGATAATAATGGAGTCGTTATTGGAGATTGTTTAGGAAACAGGGTTAGTGGCGAAGATTGTTGTGGAAACAATTTACATCCTTATTGCAATTATTGTGGACCTTGCGCAAGCGAGTTAGAATCGATTGTTGGAGGAATACTTAGCGACACCAATATAGTATTTCCGACAAAAAAACCCGGAAGTTTAGATTACTGGGGGAGAACAGGTTTATACCCAAGATGCGATGTTGCCAGCTATATATCAGAGACTTGTTATGGAACGGAAAAACATGGAACTATTGAATTTGCAAGTAACACAAAGCCAATTGTTATTAAATCTACTGGGCATGGATTAAAAACAGGAGATGCTGTACGGGTTGACGGCGTGAGTGGAAACTTTGCTGCTAATATCCTAACTAGGGGACAGTTAGAAGAAATTCAATGGGATTTGAAAAAGGCGTCAGGATGCGAAAATAATTGCGATGACCTAGTTAACCCAAAGGATAATTGTACTACTTTTCCATGGATAACTCCTCCCGGCAAAGAAACGCCTCTTCCTCTATGGGTGATTGATGTTTTAGACAGTGACCATTTTGCCTTGAAAGACTGCAACGGAAGAGATTCTGACGGAAGGGTTCAAAATAAAACTTCCACTGAGAAATGTGGTAAAACCCAATCCGAATTAGGCTATGGAACTACCGGTTCTGAAGCTGACCCACGTACTGGAAAAAGCGGAAGCCAAGGAGAGGTTCCGGTTTGGGAAGCTTGTCCCCATACTGGCCGTTGGGAAGTATATTCCAACCCCATCCCGTCACCACTTACCGATTACCACCTGAGAGGATTTGGTTTCTTCAAAGAGAATGACGACCCGACTTCAATCCTGCCTGAAGACAGTAGCCAGACTTTAAAATCAAAAATTAACGACCCTCAAGATTGGTATGTAGATATTAGCGCTAAAGAAGTTTGTCCAACCTGTTGCGACCATTGGATGCCCACCACACTAACCGCTACCGTCACCGACCCAACAACCACGATCCTAGATTACACCTGCGGCGTTGACTGTAATGGTGATAAATATGAAGCGGTTGAAGCGGGCTATATGGGTTCTGCGCATTGTGACCCTATAGGCTATTGTGTCCAACCCGCTGGGGGTGTTGGAGGGCAAAAGAATAAAGCGGAATGTGACAACATAGTTAGCGTCGGTGGTGGTGGTGGTACTTGGATCCCATTTAATACTCAATCTGTATGTGAAACTAAAAGATGCTGGAGTAACGGCGACGAAAACAACATTGGCGATCTATTACTATCGCTCACTAACCAAACAGACTGTCTCGAAAGAGATTTGTGGCCGGGGCAATGTACTCCTCTGGGTGAATGCAGCACTTCCCCCGCTACTACTAAAGAGGCGTGTGATTTGGATGAAGGAATTTGGACAACTTACGACACTATTGATAAATGTCTAGAAAAAGATGGAGAATGGATCGGAACTCATGATACAAATTGGAGTGGTGCTCCGTGGACCGATGCAGGATTTGTGCAATTTACTGGCCCAGATGGGTTACCGGGGTTAAAGTTTGGAGAAGGTCATTGCTGTGATTGTGATTATAGTTGCTCTAATCCAGAAAGCGGCGAGGATGGATTAACCTGTGGATGTAGAAAATGTTCTGAAAGGTTGAGATTTCTTGATAAACCCGTTTGTAGATCTTCCGACCCTAATGCGCATGCTCAAGCCCAACAGGTAGATTCCAATGGTGACCCTATATGTAAAGATGATACCTGTTGTTCTTGCGATTGTTGCCCCGGAGAAGGTAAAATAGCACAAGCAGGGTTTACGTGGCCCACGGTGCTTAAATGGATAAGTATTGAACAATATAAAGCGGCTTCGAGGAGTCTGAGTAAAGATCAAGTGAGAGCGAGACAGGTATGGGATGATAATGGCTGTGGCCCGGCGATTGCCTCGCACGAGGGCCATGGTACGGGGCTTGCCCCCGGTGGTAAGTGCAACCCGGACCCTCAATCATGCGTACCATTCTATCGAGGGGGCGAATGCGGACTTGAAGAAGTACATACACACTGGATATGTTGCCTCCCCCTTTCCGGTATCTCTCCTCCAGTACCCCCACTCTGGCCACCCGTCGCTCCTTTTGGAGTTCCCTTTCCATATACTACAAAGACATGTAAGCTTTGTGTTGGAAACCTTTGTTGTGGTCGTACAATTTTGGGTCATACACCCGGTTTCGCATGTATTCCTCCAACCACTTCTTTAGGGCCACAAAACTGGTACATAAAAGGTACAGATGGGACGTGCAGTAACACGGACTACACAAATGAAGCCGATTGCGATCTCTTCGGCGGTGTATGGACGCCGGATGAGGCTGGAGAACTGGGGCAGGAGGGATGTACGGGACATTTCAATTACAGAAAAATGCAATGTGAAGAAGATTTTATTTGCGTCGATACTATACCCGGTGAACATGCGTGTAAGGGTGCGGGGATGATGCCAAACGTGACAATAGGAGGGGGAGGAATCACGATTGAGACGGGTGGATCGGGAGACACTAAGTATAGCAAAGAACATGAATGCATAGGGGTTAAAAACCCCGAATCGAAACGTCGTGCACGTTGTATAGAATGTAAGGATGCTTTAGTTACAGGGTGTGATCACTTTAAACGTGATGTAAAACCCGGATGTCCGGGGCTTGGCGAAACAGACGTTCCTATGCACTGGGATGGCTATAGATGGTTATCAGAGTGGACTCCTCTCAAGAGTGCGTTTTCATCAGGAAATGTCAGAAGGCTGGATTCATATCCTGATACAGGCTGTGAGATTCCACCATTCGTTGGTGGCATGCAGTGTCATCATCACAAACTACCGGACCTAATAGCGGCAGGAGCCTCAAACGCGCCCCCGCTATGGAGTCCACCATCCTGTCAAGGAGCCGACTGTAATTTCTGCGGAGATTGTGAGACACAAAGATATCAGGGTACTGATGACTCTACCATACATCCTCCAGCCCCTTGCCCAACCTTGAAAACAAGTGCTTATTATATACAATTAGAACTGGGGTGTGGAAATGCTCTTGATCCGGGTGGTCATGGAACTCCAACTTTCGATAGTTATTATGAACATGGACTCAATATAAAATCGAATATAACCACCTGTCGATACAATAATATTACTAATGCTCCATGTCCTAATCCGTTGGCGTGTGGAAATACTATTTCTCAAATGGGACCAATAGTACCGCATAGGAGTATTCCGGGGCATAATTGTGGTCCAACGCCCCCTTGTACAGAATGTTGTGATTTTATTGGACCTGACAATCCAGAAGATGGATGCGGTAGATGCGCAATATTTGGAGCTAATCCCGCCGCCTGTCTTGATTTACAAGGAGAGGTTCCTAGTGTTTGCGGCCAGCAATCTTTCAGAAAAACCCCGCAGGTGCTTGAGGTGGTGGATGTTCAGTATGCCGCTGGACCCAAAATACCCGGCACAGACGAATACTCTGATAAGATTACAGCAAGAAGTGTAGGTGGAAGACCCTGCGTATGGTTTGAAGGAGATACGATTAGTATCGGTTTGGCAGATAGAACAGCGGCGGAAACTGGCGGCAAGTATTTTCACAGTAATAACGCAGGCTTCTTTACTGAAGAAGATATGTATCCTTCTAGTACGGATATTTTATCCGCAAGTAGCGAATATCCCAAAAGTACATATTTGGTAGTACCAGATGATGCCCCGGTTCAAACCCGTGGGTGTGACGGGCCGAATGGAGCCAATCTATTTCCGGGGCAGGAGGCGAAAAAAATAGCGATCTCAATGCCTGCTAGAGAAATACAGCCTGACCGAGAAGGCAATCGACCCGACTTCGACGTGATCGATCATTATGGATTATTTGATTTTTACGTTGCGGATGCTACGCAATTAACAGGACACAACCGATCTATCGATAGGCATTTGTATAGAGGCGCGGAGGATACGAGACATCCCGGTAGCGGTGGAGATGCTCAGCCAGAACCGTGGCCTTATGGAGACCGCCCCTATCCAACTGCTCGACAATCAGGATCTATGGTTCCCAATTCTCCGATTTTCCACTATATAAATAAGGCAGTTATTGGTCCGTTAACCAACATGTTCAGAATAGGCAAAAGGCTTGTCATAGGTAATGTGTCTAATGAAGAACATGTACTAAATCCGACTGCATTTATTGACCCGGATGCTGATATAACTTTACCTCCCCCCATCAGCATACCTCCCTTAGATGACGGTACTGGAGGGGGCCATCTCAATGAAATCAGATCTATAACAGAGGTGTGGGGAGAAGCAGATCCCGATTCTTCAGTTCCTTCTCATTGTGCCGAAAATGCAACATTTGTACCGGGACAAGAGTTTAAATATATTGCCGTAGAGACTGAGCACCCACACGACCTAATAGACGGAGAAAAGATTTGGTTAGACGGGATATGGTCTAATCAGGGCCAGTGTACTTTTGACAGTGGCATTATCAAGGGGCTTCTGAATGTACGAAAAGTAACTTGTAGGGATCATAATAATGATATTGTTGGAACAGTAGCTTCAACAGGAAAGGCGATAACAACAGAAACAGAATGTAAGGCTGAGACCGATAGATGTTATGAAGGGGTTTGTAGGGACTCGGATGGTAACAGGATTGATGTTGCCACAAATACGGCTAAGTGCGTCGATGAATTTGGAAATCCCACCGGAGTGCCTTCCGAGGAAGTTTGTATCGCACAAGGCTTCGAGTGGGATACCACAATAACTTCTTCAGGACAATGCTCTAATGAGACTGGTGGAACCGGAAGCTGGAACCAAGAACTATTGATAAATGACGATCCTTTGGGGTCCACTACCAACCAAAACATATGTGAATCTCAAGACCATAGAACTTGGGTTGAGGGAAGTTTTGTAGATGAAGGAACATTTAATCCAAAGGCTTGTTATGATCAGGATGGAGAAGTTGTTAGAGACTATCTCTCAAACGATGAGCGCCAAATAAGTGAAAAAAACTATAACCTCGCTACTGATGCCAGATATACCTCACAAGAATGTGGTAATTCTGCATACTGGCCACCCGGCGTAACTTCTACCACGTGGGAAAATGAGCAAGAATACATTAAGTGCTTAGGGGCGGCGAGTTGTGCTATAGATGCGCTGCAATTTAATGAATACACCAAGATTAAAGTTGACAAGAATTATTGTCTGAGTGCTACTTTTGGATTGTGTAAAGATACAAATGGAGATTTATTAGTTTACTCTGATGATGGATATGATGTCATAACAGAGAAAATGTGTAAAACACTGGGAAATGAACGGGAAAAGACTTATGAATGGGTTTCAGGACCGGGTGTCTGGGAAAATAGCGGATTCTTTGTTCAGGGGTGTGTCTCTGAAGAAATAGTG
>Ga0208179_1000330_pt1 | contig 33384 bp, 32 predicted proteins | sample Malvired_Geostar_FD_184238 | JGI IMG/M metagenome (GOLD analysis project Ga0208179, IMG submission 184238) | Marine viral communities from the Global Malaspina Expedition - Malaspina viral metaG DeepMed_Geostar (SPAdes) (version 2) | ecosystem: Environmental > Aquatic > Marine > Oceanic | place... | reverse complement strand
TTGGCAGCAAGGCCAACGTGATGAAGTGGCAAAGAGAAAGGAGAGAGGAAAATGAAGAAAACCGCTTGGGCCGTCCACTTACCACATGGGAGAAGAGAGAATTTGATGATAGAGCTTAAATTAAGAGGGTACATCAAGAACGGGAAACTTTTTTTACGGGGTAAAATGAGGTGTAACAATGCCAAATGAACACAGGCAATATGCCTATACAGGTATGCCAGCCGATGTGTTTAATTTAGATAAAATCCTGTGTCCGAGATGCGAGGCAGTGTTAGAGGTGCATCATTTCGAGTGGGCGGTTATTACGTGTATTGACTGCCATCAGGGTGTTCCGATAGAGGAATTTCTTGTGTTGAATTATGACGATGATGCAAGAGAACAGCAATTAGTGTAGCACATGTACATGTACATGTTCTTATACATGTACATGTAGTACATACACACATCTTAAGATAAGTGTGTATGTACAAGAGAGGGAAGACATGTATCAATTAATACTGGACATGCCTTGTCAAAAATACTAGCAAGGGGTTGACAGATGTGCTATACTTGTATGTGAAACACCGTCACCAATGACGGCGTACAGTCAAAGTAGTTAATGAATATCAAAATTTAAGAGGTGAAGCATGAAGGAGTGTGAGTTCAAGGTTTCTGATTTAGGGTTTACGTGTGGAGACACGGTTTACTTTCGCAAGACGGTGGCAGCAAGCATGGCTGGCATACACCCAGATACGTTAGGAAGACTGTATCTCCAGTCTGGTTACAGTGACGAGGATAGGGCTGGTGTAAAGCTCGGAACATTGTTTTTTAGCGAGACGCATTTGGAAAGTTTAGGACTTAGAATCATAAAAGAGGTGACAGCATGACAGCAGTAGTTGGAAAAGTGGTTGAAGTAGATGAGAAAATGAATAGAAACAACCAATTATGGCTATTAAAATTCTCGGTTGCCAGCGACGAGGGTTCAACGGTCTGGCTTGGTGCTCGTCCCACCAACCAAAAGCCATTGATAGATCGGGTGTTGCAGGAACGAGATCTTCCAAGCAAGTCTACTTGGGAGATTGAATATGACATGCAAACAGACACGGCTAAAGATGGTAGGACGTTTGAGAATAATTACGTGACATCAGCCAAGACTGTTGACCCAGGCACTGAAGCTACACCGGCTGAAGATACACCAGCACCAACAGGTTCTAATGTCTCTAGCAGGGATGCATTAATCGTCAGGCAAGTTGCATTCAAGGGTGCGGTAGAAAAAACTGATGGTAGCCCAGAAGAGGTTGAACGACTTACAAATCTTTATGAGAAGATCTTATTGGGCCAGCCTCTAGAAGAACCTGCACCCACAGAAACAGAGGCCGATTATGACAAGGACTTATTTGAGGAAGCAGTCTGATGCCAGAGATAACTACGGTAAAGGTAGATGTTAACCTTATCCAGCGTCAGGCTGGATCTCCACAGACCATCAACCAGGTCACTAAACAATACAAGAATTATTCCAGCAGACATTACGAGATTGACGGTCTGGAGTTGCCATCGGTAACCACGGTCTTAGGCAAGGCTTGGCCTAAGCCAGCCCTCAACATGTGGTATGCAAAACGAGGGCGTGAATCGATGAAGGAGTATTTATCCCAATACATAGGCAAGCCAGTTTCACATGGACTGTTAGATAGCGCAGTTGATGAAGCTAAGATTGCTCCTAACAGAGAACGAGACGAAGCTGCCACAATAGGGTCACGAGCACACAATCTCGTTCATGAAGAGTTGATGGGTGAGGGTATTGTGGTTCCTCCTGATTTAAAGATTGTTATGGATGCTTGGACCCGTTGGAAAAAGAGCCAGAATCTTTTGCCAATTGAGTCTGAAGTCGCAGTGTTTAATGGACAATATGCAGGCACTATTGATGGCCTATTTAGAAGCCCTGATGGAAGGTATGTGTTATTGGAAATCAAGACCTCTAAGGGATTGTACCAAGACCACTTTGTTCAGGCATGTGCATACGCCAAAATACTAAAAGATAACATGTTAATGGGCGAGGATATCGATGTTCAAATCATCCGTCTCGGAAAAGACACGGCAGAATTTGAGAGCGTGATCCTTACCGATGCAGAGATTGAAAGTTGCAACCGTCAGTGGGACGCTGCATATGATTTATATTCAGCACTCAAGTTGAAAGGTGTAAAACGATGATGCACGAAACCTTGCAATGTTCAGAGTCCTACTGCAACCTGCACGACTATCAAATTAACTATCCAGGCATATGTCTGCGACAGGATGCTCTACGCAGGTCTGCACGTATGAGTTCCGAGGTGAGCGAGATCAGACAAGAGCTGACACACATTAAGGATGTGTTTCGGTCTGGCCTACGACAGCAAACAGTACCAGTACCTAGGCCAGCACCAAAGCCGCAGTCTAAACCAAAAGACAGCCCAAGCTACCGCTGGAAGCATTAAGGATCTAGGACATGACAGTATTTGAAAAACGTGGATCAGGATACATATTCACTGATGACTGGAACAGTCATAGTGTAGAGGCTACTGTTAGTAGGCTAACAATCACTAGCAATGATGGACTCAAAGCTGAGATAGCCGTGTTACTTGACGATGCCCCAGTGGTTAGATCCCAGCCCACTTTGACCAGCGTGTCTGGCATGGATCAGTTCTGGCGTAAGCTAAATCGCCGTAGACCATTTGATGATTACGGCGTTGACTGGGAAGCATGGGTTGAAAACCTAGCTGGCAGGGTGCTAGATGCATACCGTGAAGGTGCGACTGAAATACGAATGTCCGATGTGTGGGGTGAAGAGGAAGAGGACGCCATATGGCTGGTCGATCCATACATATTGGCAGGTAAAAATAATACTATCTATGGAGATCCTGGTACAGCCAAGTCTATGCTAGGGTTGTTTTGGGCAGTGCTAATGGACACAGGACATGTGGATAGCGATCACGATATCGTTACCACTAAGGCAAATTGCCTGTTCTTGGACTGGGAGTCAGACCGCAACGATATTCAACGTAGGCTACAGTGGCTCCACACTGGCATGAATATAGCACAACCATCTAACGTGGTATATCGGTACTGCCATCAACCACTCATCAACGAAGTGGATCAAATAGAAGAGATCATATCACGTCAATGGGGAGACGATCTCGAAACCCCTATTGTAGTTGTCTGTGATTCACTGGGCATGGCCACAGGTGGCAGGATGGTAGAAGAGTCTGCGGTGACAGAATATTTCGCTGCTCTAAGATCTTTGACCAATGGCCCTAGAAGAGTATCTACACTGACAATTACACATACCAATAAAGAGGGCAACCTATACGGCAACCAGCTTATATATGCAGAGTCTAGGAACGTGTGGGAGTGCAAGACCAAGGCCGTAGAGAAGGGCCAGATTGAGGTAGGCTTCTTCCATAGAAAAGCGAACTCTGTTAGCAAGGAAAATCCACGAGCGTACCAGCTTACCTTTGCCACCGATGGAGAAAACGCAGATAAAACAATATCGGTATCAGTTAAAGCGAAAGCAATTATGGATACGGAAGTGGCCCCACAAGGATTGTCAGTATCTCAGCTTGTACTTGAAGTTGTGACGACGGAAGGGCCACTCAAGGAAGACGATCTCCCAGGAATCATAGCCGAGTATAAAGAATCTAGTGTGGATTCTATTCGAGCAGCAGTTAGAACAGCACTCAGTAGGTATATGAAAAGGGATAGGATAGTTCGCAAGGACGGCATGGTTATGTCGCCTGAACATGTTGATGCTGATACCAGCGCAGCACTTGGCAACGATGGGCATTGGAAAGAAATATTATGACAAAGGAGAGACAATGTACGAATACAGAATAGCTATAAGACGTGTGATTGACGGTGATACGGTGGACTGCTTACTGGATCTTGGATTCCAGATTAAGCTGTCAGATCGTATACGCCTCTACGGTATTGATACCCCTGAGAGTCGTACACGCAACAAGGTAGAGAAACGACTAGGGCTGGCAGCAAAGGTTAGGCTGCAAGAACTGATTGCTGAAGCCAATAAGATTGGTAAGCGTAGAGATATCACCGTGAGAACCCATAAGGATGCCAAGGGTAAGTTCGGACGCATCCTTGGAGATATCTTTGTGAATGGTAAGTCATGTAGCGACAAACTCATAGAAGAAGGCCATGCCAGAGCATACTTTGGTGGTGCAAAAGAGGGACTTGGTCCTTGGGTTAAGCTCATGGATGGTAACTGGCATAGGTGGACTGAGGATGGATATGTCCTCATATAAATATGAAGAGCCCTTGAACCTAATCTTAAAGGCTCGTGAAGATAGCGTGTTCCTTGAATATTCCAAGGGGAAAGTCAGCATAGAAGGGTTTGACCCAAAGCGAAATACCGCTATCCGATCAATGTTGAAAGAAAAGAGATCTGAGATTGCTGAGTTTTATAAAGGTCTGGATTCTCGCCTACAGAAAGGACAACAGTGGTTGGTGAACGTCGAGAAAAGAATGTGGAATAAAGATGGGCCTATTAAGGATCGCAAAAAAATAGATATCGTTAGCAAAAATATTGACCTATGGGATGTGCTAGATAGCCTAATAATCCCACATCACTGTCCTATTGGGGTAAGAGGGTGCAATGAAAACAGTCCTGTTATATGCAGAACATGTAGTAAGTCCAAGGTTACAGTTTAAAAAATGAAGTCTCTAACAGTAGTCATATACCCAGACAACGTATTATCCAAGAACCGCAGAGGTTCAGCCCATTGGACTGCGGTTTCCGCAGCCACCAGGCAAGCCAGAGATGATGCATTTGTCCTTGGTCGAGTGGAGATGGAAGCCGATTGGAAAACGTTGCGAAAGGCTTGTATTGAGATTGTTCAGTACCATGCAAGGAGGCCGCTTGACTATGACGGCTTGGCTTGTGTGTGTGCACCGACAATAGACGGCCTAGTGGATGCTGGCGTGATGGCAGATGATGATCCTTCTATCATTCTTTCTTACAATATGCGCCATGAAAAGGTCAAAACCGTAGCTGAGAATCGAATCGAGATCACTGTTTCAGAAAGACCAAAGGGATCATAGGATAATCAATGGATATACAAAAAGGATTGTTCGGGAACGATACGCCAGCTTGGGAGACGACACCACCGTTCGGCACAGTTGTTGCCGATAGGCTCTGGTGGTTGTGGGAAGAAGGCCGGAATCAGATCATAGCCGATGACGATGCTGAGATGATGGTGCAGTACTGGGCGAAATTTGAGGGGTTGCAGGAAGCCCTTGGCTCTGAGGGGTTTAAGAGGTTCAAGCGGTGGTTCACGGAACATAACCCAACTCCGTCTGAGGTTCTTAGACGGACTCGACAATGGGTGACATCAGACGAGACACAGGGAGGGCCGTACATAACACAGTCTGTAGAGGTGAAACGGAAACGGAAGGCCAAGGAACAAGCAATCAGAACTAAGATGGCGAATGATGGTTGAAGATCTAGGAAGTGGTATAAAGTGGAGCAAGAACAAAAGATCATGAGCATAATGATTACTGCAAAGTTTAAGGTTCATAATCCATCTCGTCGTAAACAGAAGATCATGGATACGGCACTGGAAGAATACACTCGTGCCTATGCACGTTTATTGGATTGGTGTAAGCAGAATATAGATACCTTAGAAACCAATGGCAAGTTCAGAGATAAATATTCAGAAGCAAGTATTAGAAAATTAATGCCCAAATTATCAGAACTGAACCAAGGCAAGATGCACAGTAGTATGTACGAATCACTCAAACAAGACGTAGCCATTACCATTGCCTCGTACTTAGCTCTCAGGCAGCAAGATCCCAATACAGGATTTCCTGTATGTAGGGATCCTGATCCTGAAAGTTATCCCAATGCCCTGGAAGAATTTGCATCCGTTTTTGGTGATGAGAATGAGTACAACGAAAAAAGGGATAGGCTGCTGAAGGTATCCAGGGGGTCTGTCATGCCCATATACTTTGCTGGGGCTGATGGTATACCAAGGGGACGGCATTATTCTCTCTCGTGTGACCCAAAGAAGAAGCGTTTTTATGCCGTTACATATCTTATGGCCAAGGGGGCTGATGGAGAGCCTGTAGATGTTAAGGGTAATCTGGTACGTATGGGATGGTCTAAAAATAATAAGCCAACAGACGAGACACATATCTTAACTGCAAAGTCCGAGTTAAATATAGTACTACCCCTTGAGATGGGCAAGTGGCATGTTGAAAAGTTCTTGAATCCCTGCCTAGATGGCAAGGCCAATGTCCGTACTGCATTTCTTTCCAAGTCTGATAAAAAGAATAACCCAGAATATTTCATGCATATTACTTTTAAATATAGCCCAGATCAGGTTGAGACTAAAACATTCTTAGGCGTAGACCGTGGGTTGGCTAACCTGATAGCCATTACCGTAACTAATAACAAAGGTAACATTATCCATCAAGCACTTCATTCAGGTGAAGAATTAATAGCGTATCAGAAATATGACTTTATCCAGAAAAAGCAATTGCAGAAACGAGGGAAAGATATTAAGGGCAAGGTGAATGTTAGTAGACGTAATGAAGAAGTATGCCACGCTCTTGCTAACACCATAGTTGACGTTGCAAAGAAGTATAAATCTCAAGTGGTTATGGAGTGGTTGAAAGGATTCAAGGAACACAAGAAGGATTTTGGAATGCTCAAGAGAACACCATTGCAACGCATTGAGAAAATAGCAGATTATAAACTTGCGATGGCTGGATTGCCTAAGATCAAGACTGTTCCATCTGCATATACGTCACAAGAATGCCCTCAATGCGGACACATAGAAAGGAAAAATCGGGTAACCCAGGCAGGGTTTTGTTGTGTGCAATGTTCTTATGAAACCCATGCAGATCTTAACGGAAGTCATAATATCGCTCGACGCTGGATAGAACGGCGTAAAAAACGTACCTTAACAGCAGCATAAAGGTGTAATTAGTCACAGCACCTTGGTCTTAGGTAAGGGAGTAAGATCCAGTTCCTTTGGGAACAGGACGACCCTTGCCATGAGATCGAAATCTTGTAAGCCACTCTTCGAGTGGGCCTCAGGTAGATTGCGACGCACGATGGCACGACAATGACACGACGTCGCTTGTATTACCGTAGATACGGCTTGCTTACATTTGTAATCTGAGTGCCATTAGGTAGATTGCGACTTAAGGGCAACGGTTTTTGAGTCCGCCATGGTCTGAAATCACAAAGAAAGTGTTAACCCTATATAGGTAGATTGCGACCAAAAGGCCCTACAAACATCGATCAGTCTGTAGGTAGATTGCGACTAGCCCAGTTCCTTTTCCTCTTACATTACAGTCCAATGCTTTCATCGATCAGTCTATAGGTAGATTGCGACAATCATATATATGTATTGCTAAAGTCGATCAGTCTGTAGGTAGATTGCGACAGACAGATTTCTTTACTTTAATCCCGTCCACATCCAGGCGAACATCGACCCATGGGCTATCCAAGTTTGAATACATTCCAGCACACTTTGTGATGGCATTAGGCAGATTGCGACTTACCCTCCACTTATGTTATCTGCATATTGGCAGTATAGACTTACCCAACCGTTTTGCAGTAGCAGGAATAGCATAGTCCATCTCCCAAAACTGTGGGAGGTTGTTCTTGGCAGCTTGCAGAAATGCAGATGCCAAAAGTTTCTTTAGGCATCCGAACTTCTTTATGTAGCTGAAGCCCATGAAGACGTGGACGAGTTGCATGTGGAACATCTGCCGATGAGCCGGAGTCTTGGCCCAGATTTTGACTGGGTTTTTTCGTAGTCAATAATTTGCGAATTAGTTTTCGCATGGTATTACGCCAAAAAGAACTATGGACCATAAAAGAGATTACTACACAATACGTGTACCTATACCCTGTATCAGCTTAGGTGGAACGTAGACTGAAATAGTTAAGGGGCCAGACACCATAACTTTCTGTTCCATGCTTGTGGTCAAGGAGGAGAATTGGGTGCCTGACCCCCCACAAAAGAAGAGACAAGTTCTAGTCTAACACAGTCCCGTCATTGACAGTATACTCATAGTGGTTATATCCGTGGTCTATATACTCACTAATGGTATCTTTACTAGCCCAGGCCGAAATCCACCTAGGCGAATTCTCAAACTGTTTCCTGGCCCCACACTTATTACAGGTTCCTCTCGACAAGGGGCCATTGGGTGCATCAATACGCCATGAATGAGGTGGGCAATATACATCAACTAGTTTGTTAGGCAACGATTGAAGAAGTTGTCGAGCTACATGAAGTACATCTTCCAACTAATCTCTTTATGGTACGAGTTGGATACTCTTCATTGACATACCGTAGCTTGACTACCTTTCGGTGCGCTCTACAAGAAACACACCATGATTTAGCAGTTCCAGAAATAAGAGACTTTATTAAGACCACTAAGTTAAGCATCACTTTGCAACACATCCTTACTCAAGGCGATATATCATTCATTTTCGAGAACCTTCAACGAAACCCCTCCGAGGAACCCAAATATCCCCCCGATCACAGCCGTCACAATTTCTGTCGCTTGCATATGCATTCCAACAACCAATGCGGACACACTGAATATTGTTGCACACAGAATTGAAACGAGAATCTGAGGTCGAATAGTCATAATTTTCATCCTTTAGCTAGAGTCCTTTGTTTAGTAGTCCCTAAACCACATATAGATGCGCCATAAAGCAACGAGGATCGCCACAGAGGCCCCTAAACGTTTCCAAGGGTAGCTATAGATAGATCGTCTTTCTTTCGTTGCTGTTTGATTTGACATTATGGAGTTGGTGGTGAAATCAGAACCTCTACGTTCTCACTATTGATAAAATGCTTGTAGCTTGTGGTGGTTGAAATGATAAAGTCCTTCAAAACTAGCCCATTTCCGGCGCCGATCTCGTTGAGTATGATATTTATTTCTCCAGCCTTGATTCGACTCAGAATACATGGGCCTCCAGCACTATATATGTTTGTTAAAATCAGTGTGTCTACTTTCCCGTTAACACCAGAGCTTGGAGTACCGATGCGGATTTGGTCGTAAACACCACCCGATGTGGACATCTCATCTGCTCTATTGCCCCCGCTAATGGCACGATCTCTCGGAGTACCTGGTATAGCTGCAATGGATTGGCCGTCACTGGCATTTCCAATCACGTTAAGCCGATGGGTTTCTATGTGTTCTAGTTTTAACTGGGTACATCTAGACTTTTCAAATGTTAGTGACCCAACTTCTAAGAATGTCTGGCTAAATGCAGGATTGGTACTAGTTGCTGAACCGCCAATCATCACGGCATTTGTTTGCCCAGCAGGAAGTGCAGACCCAAGATAGGCCGTTCCCACGGTCACATCCTGAATCGTGATCTCGCCGACAGGTGTCGTGCCAAGATCTATCTTCAAAGTGTTGTCGCCCTCAACATAACTTACCGGAATGTCCAGAGGTGCTGAGTAGACGCCACTATCTCCATTTGCAAACGACCGCTCTGAAAGGATTGTTTCGTTAACTATGACGCCAGTCCCAGCGGTAGAGCCAGCAACCAATAGAGCTGCTGCTGCTTGGGGGTTAAGGCCACAGGCACGTAGGGCTGTGTATGGCATCTTGATTATAGTAAATGCGGTACGCCACTTACCTGATTCGCTCTGTAGGTATTCAACCTTGGCCAGTATCCAATCTCTCTTTCGGATCAACGACTGATAGAATCTTCGAGGCGATGAAAGAAGCAGTCGCCACTGGGCAACGAACCATCTACCAATCGCTTTCATTACTCGACAGAAGCCACGCCAGATCCTTCCTGGCAGAGCTATAAACCACATGAATATGGACGTGATCCATGTACCCACAGACTTAATCCATGACCAGAGAACCAAATCGAATCTCAATTTCATTATGTGCCTACCATACTAAGAATTGTACCTAATATTATCACGATAAGACAGATCTCTATTACCTGCAACGTGACTACTGTCTTATATGATCTCCTGATTCTTTTAATCTCAGGTATGACCCGAAAACTTATAGTTTCTACTATATGCTCCAGTCGCTGGTCCTGTTTTTCCGAGCTATTCATTTAATGTTAGGCTACTCTAATGCCGTTATCCTGGCATCAAGCTCTTTAATTGCCATTGCAAGATAAGGCAATATAGACTTGTGGTTTATATACTTTTTGTCACCACCAGCTACACGAGACGATTCCACCGTATGTGCCAACGCACTGATAGTCTCAACCTCTTGAGCAAGGAAGCCAGAATCGGCCCTGCCCCCAGAAATCCAGTTAAATGTAATTCCTCGCATGGCTTTGACCGTATCGGTGGCATTACTTATCGTTGCCACGCTAGTTTTTAGACTGGAATCGGAGCTGTCTACAAAGGCACCAACTGTGTTGATATATGGTGCATTTGTTATACCTGTGGAGTAGCCGTTGGAGGTTCCAAAGAACAACTTGCTTCCACCGCTAGTTACCTGTAGTCCTATCGCTGCTTTTGCCTTGTCTCCGTTAGAATCCGCAGTACGCCATATGATACCGCCAGAGTAAGAATCCTGAACATAGTCAAATGATATCAACATACCTGGACCCCGACCACCATCTCCACCTGCTGGTTCACCTTCAAGGTTATTAGGAATATCAACCCAGTCAGCATCTACCGCCACATCGGTAACTATAACGGCTCCATTGGTTGCAATTCTCATTGACTCTGTTGGAACTTCTGCTCCATCCTTAGTGGTTGAGAAAACTATTGCCCCAGGCATATCGCCAGTTCCAGGTGTGCCGTCTACCTCAAAATGAATCTTGGCAGCTATAGCCCCTAGGTCTGATCCGTCGTCCCCGTAGGCCATGATAGCTCCAAGTATCTCATTGTCAGTTACTACGGTATGGCTTCCAATGCTTGCATTGCCACCTTTAACAAGTCCTACGATTGGGGCAGCATCTATGGTTGCTGTAGTAGAGAACGCTGCCAACATAATGGAAGCATCTGCCGTAGCGGTTCCTAGTATCTGAACCTCTGGAACAAGGCCAGATACACCGTTAGTAGAAATAGCCTCCTGGCTGGTATGCCCAACAACAAGTCCGCCACCAGTGGCGATAAACATATTGTTGCCATCAAATGTCAGGCTGGTTTCTGCATCCAACTCGGTCGTAGTAGCTCCAACAGTTACAAGTTCATTAGCAGTTGCATTGTTAAGTGCGGTTATAGTACCACCTGCATACGTTTTAAGATCTGATGCAGGTATAGTTTTCATAGTCCCGCCATCATTGACAACGATACCGTCAGCATCAGCAACGGTTATAGAACTGCCTACTGAAGTACCTCCATCGAGTAGGTTCAGTTCAGCAGCAGTTGTTGTGACCGCAGTTCCACCAATTAGCAGTTTGTCCTTGACAATATCAACCAAGGCACCACCTGCTGTTAGTAGCTTGTCAGCGGAAGTATCCCATAATATGTATGCTCCAGAAGTATCTCCAAATAACTTAGTGTCATACCCCTGACCATCAACACCAGATGTAAATGTGGCATCTATCTGGACCGCACCATCTATATCAACAGCATCTAAATTGGCAGTGCCATCAACATCTATATCTCCTGCCAAATCAATGCCAGCAGCTCCAGCTAGAACGAGATCGTCTTCAGATGCATCCCATAGCATGTAAGCACTTGCCGTGGCACCGAAAAGTTTTACATCATATCCTGTATTGTCTACCCCTACAGTGATGGTTCCATCAGCCTGTACATTGCCATCTATATCCACGGCATCTAGGTTAGTAGTACCGTCTACATCTAAGTCAGTACCTACATATAGCTTCTTAGCTATACTTGCTCCACCTTCTGTTCTTAATGCTCCTGTATCACCAGTAGCATCTGATGAATCGGTAGCATCTGTGATGTCTAGAATTTCAGCTACAGTTACATTGCCTGACCCTGTAGTCTGGAGAGTAATACCATCATCGCCATCTATGGTTAATGCCCCTGCTGCGGTAGACCAAGTAGCTGCAGCAGCCGATGTTATAGTAATCGGGTTACCAGCTAGAGTTGCCCCTGTAGAACCATCATGAGTAATAGTGAAGTCATTGCCTGCTCCCATATTAAACACGGATGAATCAGAGGTAAGGCTAAGGTCATCTCCTATATTTACGTCAGTACCTACTGTCAAAGCTACGGATACATCTACCCGTGTACTGGCATTGAGGTCAATTATAGCTTCACCATCTACTCTTAATGTGCCATCAGCCGACTGCTGTATGAATGAAGCGACATCGCCAAATGTCAACTTATTAGTTGAGTTTAATGTCAGACCAGTTCCGTCTGTATGAGTAAGAGTGGTATCTCCATCAGCACCAAGCGCAATAACTGCACTGTCAGATAGTAGCTTTACGTCATCACCGAACACGGCATCCTTTACCACGCTCAAGCCACCATCTGTCTGAAGAGAACCATCTGTAGTTGATGTTGCTTCAGTTGCATTATCGGTTTTGATGATTCCTGATGAGGTGATTGCCCCAGATCCTACTGTGCCTAGCCCTGACACATTTCCACTTGTATCAAATGTGTAGTTTCCGTCTGATAATGTACCTGATAATGTGATATTCGTAATGCCTGTTAAAGCACCGTCAAACGCTACAGCTCCGTTTATATCTATCGTAGTAGCAGCTATCTGTATCTCTGTATCAGCAACTAGATCCAACTGTCCGTCAGCAGATGAATAAATATATATAGCCGTATCGTAGAAGTTAATGCGTTCAGTGCTGTTCATCAGGATGTCATCAGAGAACTTGAAGTAGTCCTCGTCTTCCATCCAGGTGATTACACCGTCTGCGCTTTCTGCATCAAAGGTTAGTGTTATATCTGTAGCTGCTGTACCAGTACCAAATGTTATAGAGTCTTGGTTGAAGTCTATAGATTGAGCCCCTGCGTCAGAGGATGAAATTGTGAACGCTTTGATATGGCTACCGCCTTTTAGCACATCAAATTCAATCTGTCCGTCTTCAGACCCTGAAGTTACATCTGTTGCCACTACGGTTATACGGGCAAACTCGTCTAAGTTTCCAGCAGAATCGTGCATCTTAAACGAAAGATAAATCTCATCATTATCTGCCTTAGTGGAATTTGCACCACTAAACACCGCTACTTGATTAGCCGTACTATTAGTTAGGTTTGTAAATGTAGCAGTAGGTGTCCCAGCAGCAGTATTATTACGAACATCAATCTCTTTGAAAGATACCTGGTCGTCCCACCGAATATATCTAACAGATGTACCAGAAGTGATCTTTACATCGTATCTATCTTGATCTGCTTCAGCAAAATACCAAAGCCCGTCAGAATCGGTAGTCGTAGATGCCTCAACGGTAGTTGTCCCAGTCTCAAGAAGCTGAACAGTAGCCCCGTTAACAGCATCTCCATCATCTTGAAATAAGTAGCCTCTAAAATTAACACTCATAATTTACTCCCATGAATGATCCTGATACTGAAGTGCTTCTTGAATAAGCCAGTCTGGGTCCTGAACTAACTTATCATAAGGTAACATTATAAGACTTATGCCCTGACCCGCAAGTTGAGCCCTTGCCATAATATCTGTGCCTCTTGTTTCTATTCCGTCATGATGGCTATAAAAAGATTCCTGTACCTGCATAGCTAGATCAGGTGGATTTTGAAACACAAAGTCTATTTCGACATCCATTCCCAAACGCCTTCCCTGAGTACGAGGCTGGTAACTAAAATCTTTTCCAGGTTCCTTTCCAGCACGTATTAAAGCCTCAAAGGCCATATATGATGCTTCACTACCTCTCCAGTTATCTGGTACAGCTACCTGTTGAGTAGTCATTCTACCCCTCCAGAATTACAGCCCAACAAACTTTATCTCCATTAGTAGCAGCATCTACATATACAGTACTAAATGCTATAGACCCCCCAACATCTGCAAAGTTTATCTCTATCTCGTTACCAGCAGATAGTTCATACCCATTGGTAGCAGTTACATCGCTAACTCCAAGATATGTTATTCCAGAATTAGCTGCGAGTGCCTTGGCCTTGAGCCATAATACTCTATTGGCAGTATTAGATAACTGCTGTTCAGTACCAGCAGTGCTAACAGTCGTAGTCCCAGCATCAAGAATCATGGTTCCACCAGATTAATTGTAGTTACACCACGTTCATCATATGCGCTATATTCCAATCCAGATGCACTAGCAATATCCACATAAAAATTACGAGTTCCACCACCATCATCTCTAAATGTAAATTCTACTAATGTAGTACTTTCAATAGCTGATAGTAATGCAGCTCTTAAATCTTTCGGGCTCTTACTTTTATATTCTTTATTTAGATCTATTTGGATCTGATGTCCCCACTTAGCTTCTAGTTTCTTGCGCCATTCAAGTGTTAATGAAACCACGTCAGGAGTCTTTTTCTTATAGTTTGCTGTAGAAGTATTTGTAGTACGAGCTAATGTTAACTTAAACTTAATAGCACGAAATGTTGTACCTGCATTAGAACCAAATGTAAATGTTGTTATACCTGATGTTGCACCAAGCGTTGTACTGGTAATAGTACTAATATCATCACCGTCAGAATTATTAAAAACTGAATAACTTTCTGAATAATCAGTAGCATATTCAACTCTTACTGTTTCAGTTGTAGATAAATCTTGTGCTTCTACCTTTAGCTTTAAAGCAAGTTTATCAACCTCACTTTGACCTGCATTAAACCAAGGAGTTTCATGTAATCCTGAAGAAGTATACTCAAACTCTGTTACTCTGGACGGATTAATAATATCTACAGGCAGTTTCATATAGTAAACATAATCATCAAACCCAAACCATAGACGATAGTTCTCGTTAACATCTGAATAGGCATTTGAAACATGCATAGAATCTATTCTTCTACCTACTGTATCTGCTACCCACTTAGTCTCCCAGCCTAGCTCGTTATATCCCATAATACTGCTATACCCAGTACCAGGATCTATAACTTGGCTTCCATGCCCTCCAACCGCAGAACCTGATTTCCACTGGAATGGGATACTATCCGAACTTGTTATAGTAGGAGAAGTAGTAGCATCTACACCAACCAGAAACTCATTATGTGTTCCTACTGTCAGCATAATGGTTCCTCTATTATCATCAGGTAACCCATCATCTCTATCTGGCCCTACTACAGTTAATACCGCAGCATTTGCCCCATTAATATATCTATATAAACCAAGCCCACTAGGGAAATAAATACTATCTCTCCACCTTTGTGCGCCCTTACCAGCATGTGGATGGAAAGGAAACTCTACCTCAGTTTTTATAAATCTGGCATGTGCTGAATCGTGAGCCCACAAACCCTCTTTGGTAGACACATAAATAATTGGATCTCCGCCTGCATCACGAGCTATAAACATACCAGTACAATATCCAGCAGGAAGAGGTAACTGAGCATCTAAAACCTCTGTTCCAACTGTTAGCGCATACCAAAGCTGACCCCCATGTGATATACCCCACAATCTATTATCCCACTGGGCTAAAAACTTGGTATCGGTACTATCATTTGCCCACACTCCAGCATTGCTGCCATCATAGCTAGGAACAGTAGCATAACTATAGCTAGATGCTCCAGAATCATAATGAGCTAAGATTAGATAATTCGTACCATCATTCTTCACAAAATTGATACTGTCTGTAACCTGTGTAGATACACCCTCAAGCCCAGTATCACTGGCATGAGATCCTATAGCTGCATCTTCAGTTCTGCCATCCCACCAATAATCTTCAGTATTGTTATAAACATATAGTTTTGATGCATTAGTAGCAGCTCCATTCCATACAGCATAAATCTTGTCACCAAATTCATTAATAGTTGCTATCCCAGTACCTGCACCAGAAGTAGCAAGGCTATGGCCTATAGTATCTGTCTTGTTAGCAAGATTGCCTAATACTAGGTGGTTTTTATATCGTAGCTGACACTCACTCCACCATGCCCGATTAACATCACCCGCAGATTCCATTCGGTCTATACCCACACCACCACGCCAGTCAGACCAGGCAACAATGGAAGTCCTAGCTTGAGAATCTTTAGTAGTATCCCCGATAACAACCTTTGCGGGATATAAAGAAGAAAGTACGCTCTGAACAGGTTTTGTTAGAGGGTAATAAACACCGTTTAGACTGATCTCATTATCAGTTTCGACTTTTGCAGCCATTACTGCACCAGTCGTACATTAGTTAGTAGGGGGAAAGCTCGCCTATCAGAAGAGGCTCTGCCAAACCAGAAACCTGCCTGGTTTCTTCTCTGGTCAGGATCAGTCCCAGGACCACCAGAACTAGCTGCAAATGCCAGAGCTGTTCCTTGAGATATCAAGTATTGATCAGGGATCTCTGGAGTGCCAGAATCAGAAGTTAGAAGAGCTGGCTTATCTCCACCTACTAATTTGAGTAACTTGTATGGAGCCACACCGTGAAAATATTTATCGAATACTATATCTGATGCTTCTTGGTCAATCTTCCACAGATTTCTTGGGATACTTTCCCATACTGCACTGTCATTCCTAACTACATTGATGTCATCTAGCCACACTGTACATGCACCCAAATCCGAGTCATACTCTAAGCCCACAGAGATTATTGCTGTATCTAACTCTGGGGTAGACAATGCCATACGAACATAAGTCCAGGTATCAGCAGATAGTGCAGGAACACTTAATGTTTCTAGAGGACTAGCACAACTAGCCGTATCATCTAAAAGGATTTTTAGGTTTCCAGCAGAAGTAGCTACCGTACTTTTAACCCAACACTCAAGATAATCATACTTACTTATATCTTTACTTGTTATTGAGTCAGTAGCTATATCTCCAGCACTAGCACCAACAGCAATTACAAACTTATTACTAGATGTTCCCTGCTTTTTATCTTGGGTATCTACCGAGACTGTAAAGTCAGAATCAATTGTTTCATCAAATACACTATTGCAGTTATGAAGACTAGTAAATTCAACACTCTCACGGGAATAGATATTTCGTAACATAGAAAACCCAGACGGTACATCAAACCGTAACTGTTTACCATCTGTGTGTAAGGCTAGACTTTCTACAGGATCAAATATCCTATCTGAAGAGTCTATTATTGCCTGATTAATAAATTCATCTATAGCCGCTGGATTGTATTCATGATCCCACAGCTCATAAGTATCATCAGTTGCTGAAGATGCAGCAACTGCTGGAGATAGAGTAAGAGTAGTTGAACTCGACGTATAATCAGATACTCTAGTTACCTGACCAGATGTCCCATTAGCATCATTAAAAACAACCCATTTGCCATTATGGTTGTCATCTGCACCAATAAGAGTGTTATCTACAATTGTTGTAGTAGATCCATTCCCACTAGATGAAGATACATATATAGCCCCTAGATTATATCCAATACTTTGGCGTATCTGGGCTCGAGTCCTACCTTGTACTATAGGCATGACTAGCCCCCTTTAATATTTCTTAGTTTTACGAACTTTTTTCTTGGTTCGTTTGCCGTATGCCTTGGCAGCCTTCTTACCTTTAGATGTGTACGGGAATTTCTTCCTTCCTACCATCGGCATTTTGTGCCTCCTTGCCATTGGGACTCTGTTCTTGTCCCTCTAATTCAGCAATTTTAGCATCTTGTTCAGAAACTGTTCGTGATAATGCTTCCACCTGAAGCTGAAGATTGGTTAGTTCTCCAATCTTTTTCTGTAACACGGATGCTAAATCTTTTTCATTTATTACTATGTCTGTGATCGCCATTTTGCGCTCCCTCTAATCCAGAATAATATATTTGCCCATTAGAGCTTTCTTTTCTCTTTAGTCTATGTATTCTTATCTCGTCCAGGATCTTGCCTATTTCCTTACGCTGCTCAATCGTAGGGGCAGGCTTATGATCTTTTTGCCTAACTTCTGATAACCACCGATCTATTGCATTTGCTCCCATATCTTCCAGATGAGCCTGTGAAGTTTCATCATCAGTTAAGATACAAAACTTATGTTTTTTACCTGTAACCGGATCACTCACCCAGAAAATATGCTGCTCTACAGAATCGCCAGTTTCAGCATTGGACCCCACAGAAGATACCGTATGATCAACTACCTCCTGTGGGGTCCATAGTTCGCTTACCATTAAGCTAGATTCATTAGGAATACGGTATGGAACTCGTTGTCCACACCAGCTTTCCCATGTATCCTTGCCAGAGCAGGAGTTGTATCGGCACCTATAGCAAGAAGCTGTCCTGCGTGATTTGAGCTTGCTCCAACCAATGTGCCAAATGCTGGAGTTCCGTCAATTTTAACAGAAGCTAAACCTGATACCTGGACCCAGCCAAAGTAATCAGCCTCAAGATCTGCACAGGTAACGCCAACAAATCGTCCTGCAACGGCTGCGGGAGCAACAACAATATCCTTGTAAGGACTCTTGATAAGACCCACAGTATCCGTGCCTGCTGTAATAGCAGTCTGGAATCCATCACCCTCATCTATCGTGATTGTTCCAGTTCCACTTGAAGCTATAGCAGGATGAGACCTAATCTTGTACATCTCGTGTGGAGTTGTAGAAGCTAAGTTGGAAAACAGAAATCCTTCTGCGTAAAGATTCTTCGCTGCGGCAGTACCGCCAAGGGTAACACCAATAGTAAGACCACCAGCAGAACCGCTAGTTGCTACTACCAAGTCTTCATCATGATTTCCTGCTGGAGCCTCACTAGCTACAACTAGCCCTTCTCCAATAGCAGTTCCACCATTTTCCACGTAGCGAAATACTCTTCCGTCTGAAAGAGCCATTGTCGCTCCATAGATCTGTTTCTTGGAGGATGTGGTCTGTTTTTCAAAACCATACCTTCCACCCTGAATTGCACTAAAAGACATTTCTAAACCTCCTTAAAGGTTATTCTACAGGTTCTAAGTCCTGCGATCAGCCGAATATTATATTACCCAAAGTAACCTCGGCCAATCTTTACAGTTACCTGGAGTACTACTTACTTGTGTACACTGGCATGAGCCCTCAAACTTGAGGTTGCACTCACGCCAGATGTACCACTAGCTATATAGTCACAATTTGGACACTTCAACTTAACAGTAGTTTCACTTTGAGAAGTAAGGATCTCTTTTTTAACTTCTTCCTTTGGCTTTTCCTTTACAGCTTTGACTGCTTTTTCTCTACACCACCGACACTCACATGTGTCACCAGGTAGCCAAGGAAATAGTCCGATGCGAGCCTTACGCAACACATAGTCTGGGTTTCCTGGGACTCCCTTTATTACAGTGCCAATACCTTCTGACACGTTGCCTTCTATATTATAGCTAGGCTTATGGCGATAAAGTGAAGTCTTAGACTGCCACTCATCTATGTACTTTAGCGAGAATCCTGCATTAGCAAGTTCTAGCTTCTGTTGATTGCGCTCACTTACTCCTACCATTAATTACTCCCTGCTTATGAAGTTGAAAGGTCGCCAATCTCAAACTGTACCGCTGCGCCACGGCTGTCATCAAGCTCAAACACACCGTAATCAGCAGTCATAACAAGTTCAGTTGCTCGTAGAGAAGCATCCCTCTGTCTCTCAGTACGGGTATCAACGCTGGAAATATAAGCCATCGCTGTTTTATCAGCGATAACACCATATCCAGAGTCAACACCGGACACCTTCTCAATATTCCCATCTTCAAATATAGGAACATTATTGATTGGCCTTAACCCGCTATAGAAATTCTGTAGTAAGTCTACACTCCATCCACTGGAGAGTCCTCCAGCCGCTGTATCAGCAGTTGTAGCAGCTTGCTTTGAAAGTGTTGCGACTGCATTAGGGTGGTGAATGAAATACAGTTGGTTTCCGAACTTGTTAGCTTTTGCATTAGATATAACAGCGTGTGTGTTTGCTGTATTCATATCACGTCCATCTGCACCAAGTACCGTACTACCATTAAGGCTAGGCCACAGAGCAATAACATCTGTGTCTTTCTTCCTCGCCATACCATCACCAAGCTGTCGCCCAATCATGCTGAATACATTATCAGCAGCCTGTCGTACCAGCTTGTCGGTCAAGATAACCTTTGCACCAACCTCACTAGCTGTAAGGTCAACCGTGGTCATCCCGATGTCTTCCTCATCCACAATATCCTGACCATCACCTACATCACTTATCGTCATCTGTCCCACTTTAGGAACTGATACTTGCTTTGCGCCCTTTGGAAGACTGAAGGGCTCTATCAAAGCTAGAGCTGGAGCATTATGCTCTTCAGTATATCTACTCGCCGCAAGAATAATTTTTTGGGCATTTTCCAAATTACCCGTTGTAGCTGTCTGGGCCATAACCTTTTACCTCCTAGGTTAACTAACTAAGTCCCGCTGCTTTTCTGGCAGCCGTCTGTGCATTTGACGACCTATCACCAGCATTGTAACGATCCAGCCAGCCCCCCTCGTCGGCAGCCACTTGTGGATTGCCCTGACTGTTATCAAAAGACTGAGCAGGCACTTGTGCCTGTTTCAATCTTGTCAACTCTGCGTCCCGCTCCCGATTCGCAGACATCTGTTTAGCAGCGTTTTCCATTGACTGTGGATCATTATGGGTTCTTAATGCTGCTAAATCATCGATACCAAGACTGTACTTTTTAACAAACTGTTCTGCGGCCAATTGTTTTTCTTGTATATGCCTCCCGTACTGTTCGGCCTGCTGCATTAGCGTGACCTGTCGCTCCTGCGACTGCATGTGATTATTGGAAATTTGTTCTGCCTGTTCGGGTAAAAATCCCTGTCCTTCTAATTGTTGTTTATACTCATTAGCCTGGTTTTGTAATGCTATTCTCATCTGGACCTGCTCGTATTGAGCAGCATCCCGTTGCATCTTAGTTATCTGTTCAGGTGTATATTGAACCTGTGGAGCTGGAGGCTGTGTTGATCCAAAAGGTTCAGATGGAGCAGGTGGTGGTAACGATCCAGGAGATGTCTCTGTAATAGCAGGACTAGGTCCAGATTGTTCCGTACTGGCATCTCCAAGAGGTAACTCAGACTGCTGTCCGGTCTCTGGTGCTACTGGATCTGGTGCTACTGGATCTGCTACAGCAGTATCAGCCTGCACAGTATCAACTTTTTCAGTTTGCTCCATTGTCATTGTATTCCCCTCCATGTCTTAGCATAAATATAATATGTTATAGTTGTCAAGCTACACGATACCTTTTGTAGGTATATATTGATTATGTCCATAGACTATCTTGGTAAGCCCCACCCACGGGCTCTTTTAGCATCTTGATCAACAGTTCCAGATACAAATCCTAAATGCCTAAGATATTTTTGTAGATCTGGATCTTTATCTCTTAGTACTAATCTTATTGCATCTTCCTGACTATCAATCCTTCTAAATACATCAGAATTATCCTTTTTATATTTTTTACCTACAACAGATGTTGTACCCATAGCTATCCAAGATTCTAATACGTTAGACAGCCCCAATTTAGCAGCAGCATCTTTTTTAGTATCAAACCAACCTTTCTCTTGAATATGGTTCATAGCTTTTCTGTATTCTCTTTCAAAATCAGGAAGATCTTGTTTAGCAATAGAAAGTTTTCTAATGTCCTCAATAAATTCTGGGCTCCAAGCCTTGTTTAAATATTCTGTCCTACGATTATATTCTTCCCAATTCATCTCACCGGTATCAGTTTCAAGCGAAATATAATCTCCTAATTCAGGTATGCTTTCTACTAATTCTTTATCATCTGCGACTAAAAGTCTGTAATATTCGTCTTCGCCTATTTCAAAAGGAGTATCAATTTCTTTATCATAATCTTCTAAGAATAGATCTCTTAACAGCTCTTTTGATATATAAAATTCTTTTATCGCTTCCTTCCTTAACAATCTATAATGTATGTAGGGATAGCCTTCATATAAAGGATTTTCAGGATCTTGTTCTAATTTCTGTGCTTCTTTCCAGGCCGCATGTAACTTTGCCATCAACACTTCTCGTTCCTTATCAACTTCTCTTTCATACTTTCCTCGGTCAGTATCCAATCTACTTATTTCATCTTTCATCTGTTGGGTAAGCTCTTTAACTTCTGGGTCATTTTGTATTCTTAACTTTGTTTTTGGATCAATTTGTGAATATACACTTGGTGTTTCATCCAAATTATCCATAGTTTTCCATTTTTCACCCAACCCATAACCCAGTTCATTTATAACATTTTTAAAAGTACCAAGATTAAATTCAGATATTAAACCAGCCTGTATATATTTTCGTTTTTCATATGGTCGTTCAATTCCAATATTAGTACCTGTAAATTGTGCGGCTGACTCCTCAAAGATCTCTCCAATAGGTAAGCCCCTACGTAATCCCCCCATACCAGTACCAAGAGCCAAGGGAATAAGTCCTTCTATCTCATACAGTAATGACTGCCAAACCTGTTCAGGCATACTCCCTTCACGAATTGTATTGCCGTAGAAGTCCTTATTTGCAATTAACTCTACCTGTGTTTTCCAGGCAGGATTAATACGATTCCTTACAAAGTTACCTACCGTAGCAAACGGTACAGGAATTGGAGCCCAATCTACCTCACGAGGATAAATCATCTTTATTATGCTCCTAAATGCTCCACCCAAAGGTATATAACGGGGGCCAAATACTATAGCTATAAACTTGGGTGACGTAGGATCGACGACCTCTAGCATTGCCTTCAACGGATCTCTATCCCGTGCCAAAGCTGAGATCGCTGCACTACTCAGAGACATAGCCATAGTTGACGCAGCTATTGTAATAACAGATCTAACAGCTAACTTCTCACTAGGCGTAAGTGGTTCCTTTAGTGCAGGAGAGATCCCTGTCTTATTTGGGACACCCTTAGCCGCCATCTTGAGAAAAGCTCCAGATGCCTTAGATATAAGAGCGGCTGGTCTAGTAACAAATGATATAGAGGTTGGCATAGCACGAAATGCAGCCGCACGTGCAGGTGAAAGGCCAACTCTAGCAGGGTTCCAAAGTGGATACACCATCGTTGCATTATCTGCTGCTGCCATCTTTAACAATGACTTATCTACATTAGGAAACGTACCTACTAGAAAAGATAGTTGTTTATCATAGTATGCCTTCATCTGTCGTGTTACTACCGTATACATAGCCTCATTAGCTTTAGTAAAACCTGGTATGTACCGTAGCAGTCCACCTGCAAACTCTTGTGGGGTATCACCAACCACATCAAGGCCAGTCCAATAAGCAAAGTCCTTCCACCCAGTAAAATCTTTTGATATAGCATCAATCATAGTACTTCTTCTAAAAGCGTACAAAAGATCCCTACTCTGAATAGAGTTCTTACCCATGCCTACAAGTCTCTGTATACCCAACTTGGGATTAAAAAGAAACCCAACAGGAATTTGAATACCAGCAATTGGAGAAAAATCTCCAGCAAAATTTGTTCCACGCCATTCGTCTGCTAGTCGGACTAACGTGCTATTTGTGACACTCTGTAATTCTTGTACTACTTCAGCCTCATCATAAGGAAAGTATCGGAATATACCTTTCTCTACAAGTTTATAACCTGTTAGGTTAGCTGCTTCATATCTCCTTCTTAGGTTATCAAGCCTAGGCACAAGTTCGTCCAACTCTTTTATCATTGCCTTAGCTTTGCCTCGACGAGTTCCTACACGTAATGCAAGATCTACACCACGTTTTTCTGCTTGAGAAGCTACACGTAGTAACTCTCTGACCTGTCCTGATAAGTAGGGCAACTCAACACCATATTCATCGTCAAGTTCTTCTATGCGTTTTAGCATAGGTTGGGCTCGACGTTCTGCCTGCCTAGCTTGTGTACGAGCCTGTGATACACGAGCAGTAAGCCGTCCTGTCTGAGTACTGGCAGCATCGATCCTAGCTCTTAGGTTTTTTACTTTCCTAGCAAGAATTTCTTTTATAGGACGAAGCTTAGGATGCAGTAGGTCTACAACCTGAATACGTGTTAGCCCTCCTGATCCTTGTTTAAACACTTCTTTACTTGCTTCAATAGCTTTCCAGTCATCCATCCGGGTTTGTAATAGACGAATATTAGTCATAGGCTTAAACTCAGGGTTTTTAGCCATTCGTTCTGCTGCTGTCTTAAATACACGCAGTTTGCCTCTTCCTATTATTGCCGCACCAGACTCTGTAGTCCCAAGAGCCTTTAGCGCATCATCAGCAACATCTATATTTGACAGGAATACACCACCTTTAGGAGCTGGATACTCTCTTACACCCGAACCATATTCTCCTATAAGCTGTCTTATAAATTTTGAGTTATGAGGTTGCCAGACATTAGTTAGAAACATACTCTGTTGAGGTGTTAAATCATATAGATGAGGACGTTGGGCTACATCTAATAGCAAACCATTAATATCGCTTGACTCATTAGCCGCACCAATAAAACGGGCGTTGGTTATCTCACCATCAATTGACCCCGATCCGAATAAACGATCAGCTTCATTAAATATATTATGTCGATCAAGAGATGTTTTAGTAGAGAAAAGAGCCCTTTCACTCCTAGATGCTACATATGCAGTCTGTATATGAACTGGAGTCTCATCAGCACCCGGACGTATATATCGTTGTAAGAGTCTTATACCAGGTATCATGTCCAAGAAGCGAGAAAATCCCCCAGGTGCATCAAGCTCTCGGAATTGTTTCGCCTTATCTATTGATTTTTTAACAGCCGGAGCCATAGATACACCAGTTTGTACAGTAGGCTCAACAATCTCTTTAGCAGCCTGTGCAGTAGAAAGAGGAGGAATAACTTCCTCAACAGGAAGGTCTCTAGCTACACCAGGTACAGCAGCATCAGCAGCCCGTGCGGTGGGGGCGGCAGGAACATCAGCAGCTCGTAATCTAACCGCCTCTATTGGCCTTTGAACTGTTTCTCCAGTAGCAGTCCTTACAGTGAAGTAAGGCTTACTTACTTCATTTATCTCTATCGTCCCTTCGCCTACAACCTTGCCAGCACCTGTCGTGCCATCCACTCCTTCAAAAACAACGTCGTCACCAATCCGTACCTGTTTGGCAGCGGCTTCCTCACCAACCCGTGCGGTGGGGGCTGCTGTGGGCGGTGTAGTAGGACCAGTAGGATCTCTACCAATAGCCCTACGCATAATCCTTGGTATTTGTCCAAGCCCTCTAAATGGGAGTGTTATAGCCTTAGACGCTACTTCTTCTGCAACTTCAATTGGTTTTAGTCCCATTTCTGTTGCACGTAGCACACCTCGGCCCACTCTAGGAGCAAGCCCTTTACCTGCAAGTGCTGCTTGTCCCAGTCTCAATCCCTGTATGCCAGTCCTCGCCGCTTTTGCAGGAGGAATCAAAAACCAAGGTAATTCTTCTGCTAATCCTCTCATGCCTGGGGGTAACGTATATATATCTTCTTCTACTTCTCTTCTCTCTCTTTTATCAAGTGGTCGCCCAAGTTCTGCTTCTTTTACTTTTATCGCTTCTTCTACATTTGCTGATCGTAAAGTAGGTACTTTCGGAAAAGATTGAGGAGGAGCTAGTGGGCCTAAACCCCCTAAGATAGTTTGTGCTGTTGCCTGGGGACTAAAACGACCTTCTGGTGATAGATATGCATCAAATGTAGTAAGCTGATCTAAAGCATCTTTGAATTCCCCTCGTCTGAATCTATCCCAAGGGCTTAGTTCTGTAACTTCACCTTCTGGAGAAACCTCTTCAGACTTCTCCCATGCAAGTGGTGATGCTCTAAAAGATGGTGCCAAACCAGGCTTAATTCCTTTTTCAGATACCCAATCAAATCCTTTTCCTAATGTTCCTAATGCAGCAGTAGCAGCAGGGGCAGATATCCTACCCATAGCTTTCAAAAAATCTGTAAAAGATTCTTGCCTGCCACTACCATATCCCAAATCAGGAACCCCTCTTGGTGTACTAGTAGCAATAGGAGCTGTAGGAGTAATAAGAGTTGGAGGAGTAATTGGAGTTACAGGAGTAGTAGTAGGAGTAGGAGCAGGAAGACTTCTAAACTCTTTTAGTGCATCTGGGTTAACTTCTCCCTGTTCATTCCAAGGAGCTTTACCAAACTTTTTAAGTTCAGGATGTGAGCGTACAGCTACAGACCATGCTTCTTTTAGTCTTTCTAGGCGTTTTTCTAATTCGCTTTCTGGTTTACTACGGTATGGAAATGCCGGAGTAGTAACTGGAAAAGTCATTAGTACATGTATCTCGTTGCTGGATTAAATCTAGTAGTACTTCCTGATCTAAGTCTTGGGCTAAGAGATGTATATCTTTGAGTCCAGGGATACTCTTCAAGGAAGTCCATAAAAGACAAAGATGTTGGGTCCTGGCCTGATCTCATTCTTCTTCCTGCTTCTCCCATAAACTGGTTCATTACATTTCCATACTGACCAGTCCAATATCGTTGTGCAGCAGGGGAAAAACCAGAAGCACCTGGTGTTACTTGCCCGGTTTTACCAAATGTTGCCCTCCCAAATGGATTTTCAGCAGTAACTCTACTCCCAAATGGAGCAGCACTAAAATATGCTGCCTGCGGAGCTTGTGGCAAAACATGTTCTTGCCAGAAATTATCCATATTATTTGGTGTTGTAGGCATTATTTTCTCCTATCCATATATACTTTGGGGTGTGTATCCAGTAGGGAACCATGTATTTAGATTTACTACCTGATCCCTTTGTCCTGGAACTTCAGTTTCTTTATATGGTATCCATTGAGAGCCTTCTCCAAGAGGACCTGTGGTAAGAGGGCCACCTGTTATTGGGTTGCGTTGTAAGTTCCATGTATATCTAGTATTTGGATCGAACCAAGAATCTACGCCACCTGTTATCCCTGGGGTGGCTTGATTTACTGTAAATGGTCCTAAACCACCATATCCTTCGGGATATGTCATCCCTGTCGTAGGATCTTGTGGATCGCCGTACTCCTCTCCTTGGTTGGGATATGCCGACGGATTTGGAACATCATCTGGTGCTATAAATGGTCCTAAACCACCATATCCTTCGGGATATGTCATCCCTGTCATAGGATTTTGTGGATCGCCGTACTCCTCTGACGGCCCTGGTCCTGGCTCATCTCCAAGTCCAAATCCTATCTTCCACTCAGGTCTAACATATCCAGATACCCCAGGTGATGTAATATACCCAAGCCAGTCAGCCCACTGACGTTGACTCCCAGGAGCATTTTCTGCTAACCATCTTTGTCTTGCTCGTTCCATTCCCTGCGCTCTAAGACGACCAAGAATGCCACGAGATTGTGGATCAAATGTTGCCATTCGTGCAAGTGACTCAGCCTGTCCTTCTTTTTTAAGAATATCAAACCATGTATCATATGCTCTTGCTGTAGGGCCACCAGGCATCCCTGTCATTGGCAAAGAAGAAAGTCCAGGAACTCCATAAATATTAGGATTAGGCTGATAGGAACCTGCTCTAGCCGTTCTAACAATATCTCCCCAATTTTCAGGAACACCTGTAGGAACATCTAATAGTCGCATTGTACCTGAAGGATCTTCTGGTCTGCCAGCTATCTGTTGGCCTGTAAGCCATTCAGCAAAAGTCGGCTGTTGTTCTTCAGTAATACCAGCAGCAAAAGGATCATCAGAATACAGATTAGTAAGAAATTGTCCATAAAGAGGATTTTGAACACGGCCTAAATAGCTAGAAAGATATGGACTGTCTCTAAACTCTGGGAACATTCTTCCAGACGCAATATCAAACTGCGTTTGAGGGCCAAGCTCAGGTTGTAAAAATTCTTTTATTGCCTCTGGGAATTGTGATGGAAGACCGCCAAAACCAATTGAAGGATCATCTTCCGTCCTTGGAACGTATTCATATTCTAAAGTTTCAGGATTCCAAATAAATGCCATTACATACCTCCATTTTCACTAATTGCCCAAGGCCCACCAACTTCTTCACTTAACCATGCGGCAAATCCTGTTTGAGGGATAAAATCTTCTTCCTGTTTAGTAAAGGCCATTTCTGTTCTATATTGTTTTACTAGACCATCAAAAACCCGTTCTCTCATACGCCCATATGTGCCTCGTCCTGTCATTCCTGCCTTTGCCTTTGCAGCCATAAGTTCTGATTGAGCTGGAGAATATCGATTTTCTGACAGAATAGATACACCACCAAGGGCACTCATTTTTTCTAGATAATATTCATCTGATTGACTATGCTGTACTAACTTTTTCCAATTACTATCTAATTCGGCTTGATTTTTAGGAGTACTAAAACTTCTAGCAACAAAGTCAGGAAACTCTTCCATACCACTCATTATCCCATCCACAGATATAAGTTCTTTATTCACGTTTTCTAAAAACCAATTACCATAAGTATAGTCAAATCTCCTATCTAAAGCAGACTGTACAATAGGATCTCTAGCTAAATAACCAAGTGTTTTTCCTGCCATAAGTTTATATTGTTCTTTTGGGCTATAGATCTCTCTATTATAAAGTAATTCTTTTAACTCTTGTTTTTTCTGTACTTGATCTGGTGCCCCCAGAATACTAACGTTGATATCCCAGTAAGTGGAGGGTTCTTCGCCTGTTTCAGCTGGAGTAACAGTTGGGGTGGGAGTAGGAGTAGGAGGAATATCTTCTTCAAAAATACTTTTTGCCTCTTCATAGCCCATAGATTCTTTCAGTCTTCTACCTTGAAATAATCCTTGATCTTGTACAGAGCCTTGAGGAAAGAATTCAGGAAGTTCAGTAGGAGGAGCTGGAGTAACAGTTGGGGTAGGAGTAGGAGTAGGCGGAAGTAGTGTTTCTTCAGGAGTACGTTCTTCTTCTAGTAGCTTCTGATTATATGTTTTCTTTGCATCTTCAAGTTCACGTCTAAATAGTTCTATACTAATTCCCTCTCTAGATAGATTGCTTTCTAGCATAGAATTAGCTTCTGCATTTACAGGAGACTGTTTCCATCTATCAAAATCCATTTCTATAATCTCAAGATTATTATTAAGAAAATCTGCCATAACAGACTTAGACTTAACTTCTGGAGATTTAAGGTTTTCTTTTTGTTCCTCTTTCTTTGCTGAATTCCATGCGATATCGCTACTAATTCTAGATACCTCTGCCGCTTTTTCTGGAGAAAGACCTCGATCAATTAAAGTATTATAAACTCCACCTTGCGGCAAACTCGGTGGTTCTTGTTTACGAAGATCCCTTTGGAATTCTTCAAATGTTGGGAACCCACCATCTGTACGATTAGCTGTGCCATCAAACGGTTCCTGTCCCATGCTTGATAGAACTGCTTTAACAGGGTCCATCTGTGCCTGCATATTGCTTAATGTATAGGGCAATCCTGCAAACGCACCTAGGATATCTTCAGGATTAATACCATTGTTTATTGCCATGTCTTAGCCCCTTGGTCCTGCCAATCCTATTCTACGAAGCCTTTCTTCTTCCGATAGGGCTCCTGGTCTAGGCTGCCCTGGCGGAACTACCGGACCTCCCTGTGGTGTTGGCATTGGTGGTGGAACTCCTGCCATAGCAGGTGGCATAACGCCTGGTGGCGGCATTGGTGGGATAGGCGGCGGACCTGCCATACCAGGAGGAGCAGATCCTGGCCCAGGAGAGGGAGCCCCTGGCGGTAAGCCCGCCGCCCCTCCCATAGTTTGGGCCATTTCACGAGCTTTCGCAAATAGCATAGTCATCAACTCTCCAAGATATAACTGAGCCAGGTCATCTCTGCCCTGCTTTACAGCAGCTTGATATAAAGACCATATACCAGCCTCTGGAAGAGTTCTTTCTCCTATCTGTTCCTTGACCGCATCTTCTATCTGGTCCGAGTCCTGTATACCCAAGATATTGTCTCGTATCCACAGATCTGGCAGTAGAGGAGTCTGACCCTCTCTGGCAATCTGGGCCATTCCGTATCGAGACATATCATCTTCAGGAAGATTTGTTACTAGTTTTATCTCAGGATCTCCACCATCACGTATTCTTTCTGGAGTTATCTTCTCAGAAAAATACATTCGGTTATTATCCTGTCCTGATAGCTCAACAGCTTCAAATGCTCCAGACCGATACTGGTCGCATAACAAATTAGCTATCTGCGTATAGGCTCTTTGCATAGCTGCAATACGTGGTACTAATACGGATTCCACACCTTGTCTAAGAGTATTGATAGCGAATCCGGACAACTGGAACGGAATTTCTCCGTATACCGTATGTGGGATAGATCCTCTTTGCATCTCTCCAGAGACAAGGCCCATAAAGGCTCCTGACTCACGAGCCATCTCCATAAGGCCAAGGGGTTCTACATCTTCTCCCTGGCCTAGCGATATTTCTGTTCCTTCCTGATATGGATCTTCTTCCAGTGTTTTTGTTCCATCTCTGGATTTAACTTTAAGACCTTGTTTTCTTGCTCGTGCTGTAAGCTCAAGCATCACGGACATCATAAGATTATGTTTGTCGTATAGTTCTCTTGTGGATTTATATACTGACTCCCCGTAATCTTCCAGTGTATCTTCTATTGAAGACCATTCCAGTGACTGGACCAGTGGTGTTGATCCAACTGGGCCGATAAATACCGGAACCTGCCCTTCAGTTCCATGTGGAGTTCTCTTTTTAATAAACCTACCTGGTATAACTACGGTATTATGTTCTGTATCGTAGTAGTCATATACTGTTATTCCGTCTATATCTGTTCGTGATTCACCTAGTCTAACTCCATACTGAGCTTCTATCTCGTCCTGGGTTTTCTTAATTCTATAGCAGGCCCATGCCAGTCCGTTAGCCCCAACTCCCCAATGAGTATGCATCGGGTCCCAGGGTGTGATGTCTATATTTGTCTTACTATCTTTATCTTTTGATAGAAGGGCTCTGCCTGCATACCAGCCTCTGACTGCAATATGCCATGCAAGCTGATCTTTAAGTGGTGGAACCAGGTTTTTGGTTAATCTTTCGTCCGCAGATTTCAGGGCTCCGATAATAAATCGTTCTTTATCGTTATTAACCTCTCTGTTATTTCTTGGATTACCGTTAGGTGGAATCCTGATTATCATATCTGACGAGGTAAGCCAGGCTACAATTTTATCTGCAAATGTCTGTGGTTCGTTAGACGTATAGCTTTGATATCCATCTCCTGCATCAAATGGCATGAGTTTATACAGTTGATGGTCTGCATCCATACGATCTCGCAGGGTATTAGTAGCCTCACATTGTGATTCTACCTTGTCGATAATATCTTCTGGTTTTAGACGGGCCATAATTTAGTGCCTTTTGACCTTTATAAACTCTCTGTTATTTACCACACCGTATCCGAATCTACTAACGATCCCATATATAACAGCTTTTATAGCATGATTATTTTTATCGTCCGGTGTTTCTCCCACGATATTCCCGTCTCTATCGGTTTTCCATCTGTATGCTCTAGTTTGTCCATCAAACGGACTTGGAACCGCACCGAATTCTGACAGTATACCTCTACATGACGGATTAAACACAACATTGGACTTATTTGTTAGTGGATCTATCTTCATAAATCCCTTTAATCTTTCTGTTCCCTCATTAATTCGTATCTTATGAGCGTCCAGATATATCCCTGTCACGTCCATCCACATCTCTGCGGGCGCTGACATGGCCTGGTGTTGATATCCGGCTATATCTATTGTTCCTGAGTGGACATCAGGCCACCACGGTCTGTTAGTTGTGGCGGTTATTACCTCTTCTGTGGTAAGTCCTCGTTCGTATACTTCATCGAACACGCATATCTGGTCATTAATTATCTGTACTGCTTCTACCGCATATGCTCCTGCATAACCTGGGTCCATCCACAGGTATACTGGTTCTCCTTTGATATATTCTGCTTTGTCATCCACATGTATATCTGCTCTAAACTCTCCGAACACCAGTCCAACTGGCGGGCATGGGATGCCTTGTATCCGTTCCATGAAGAACTCATCGGAGGCCATAGCCCTAAGTCTTCTGATTTCCGGATCGTTCATGCCTTCTGGATACAGGTTTGTATTTGAGTATGACGGCAGGGAGAAGGACTGTTCGTCTTCTTTGCCAACCTGCCATGACGCAAACAATTGCGGATACCATCCTAAAGATCCTTCAAAGGTTCCAGATAAAAACAGCCATCCACGTTTTGGAGCCACACGGGATCTAAGTCTATGATACGAATCCATATCCAACTGTGACGCTTCACATCCAATAATTCCATTAGGGGCTCTCATTGCCAGGGTTCTGGGATCTTTGGCGGACTTAGTTTCTATTCTGGTTCCATCTGCCAGGATCATTCTGCCTGGATCTACTCTTTTAGTTACTTCAGACAGTATCCCAAGTGCCGCAAAGTCTTCTACCAGGTAATCGAACTCTGCACGAGTTCTTTCGTAGTCTGCTGCGACCAGCCAGTAGAGTCCTGCCCCATCGGTTTCAAGGAATCTTGATACCAGATACTTTGAGGCTACCATTGACTTGCCAGCCTGTTCACCGCCAGCGACAAGTACGAATCTTTTTCTCGACTTGAGGATGTCTAGCTGTAGCGGTGTGGGTTCAAAATCAAGTCTTGAGAATATAAAGTCACTAACCAGCTCATTTTCAGCCAGTGTTTGAGTAGTTATTTTCTCCACCTTTTCTGGCGATAATATTTTCTGCTTCGCTTACGGCCTTCTTGCCATCGTTTATTTCTTTTACAGGTGTGCTAAGGCTTTTAGCTTTCCTGAACACCTGCTTCAGTTCAGCCATAAGATCAACGGCTGTAGAATCTGTGATGTTATTATTTCTACCAAACATCTCAGGTATGTGAGCTGCAAGTAGATTCACAAGTAATGTCGGATTATCTCCTGGCTTTTGCAGTTTAATTCTTTCCAAAATAAGACGATGCAAAGATTCCTTAAAATCTACCTTTGCCTGTTTGTACTTATCCTTAAACCCCTCAATATTACCCTTAGTCCACTTCTCGATAGTTTCGATAGACACGCCAGCTAGTTTCGCAGAAATACCAGGAACTCCATGCTCTGCAAAAGAAGCACAAAAAGCTCTCTGGTCTTCTAATAATTCCCGTTTAGTTTGCTTCGCCATCCCTGTCTCTCCTCGCCACACCCATCTTACGAACTATCTGGCCAACCCTCTGCCTGGAAATTCCATACTGATCCGCCATTGCCTGATAACTAATATGCGGATTCCTAAGTACAATATGAGCTATGTCCAATGACTGACTGGTCATCTTTCCAGTATTCCCGAATAGGTTCAAAACCTTGGTGTTTCCCATAATTGTACTGGCAATACGAAATTGTACCTACCAAACGTACCGCAAAATGCCAAAAGTGTCAAACTATGTACCACGTATTTTCACTATCAATCACCAACATTAACGATAAATAGTGTGACAGAGTGACAGAAAGCCTATATCCACTAAAAAAATCTCGCCAAAAATCGGTATAACAATACATGAACAGTACATGAACAGTACATATACTATAAATACAT
>Ga0208179_1000329_pt1 | contig 33410 bp, 40 predicted proteins | sample Malvired_Geostar_FD_184238 | JGI IMG/M metagenome (GOLD analysis project Ga0208179, IMG submission 184238) | Marine viral communities from the Global Malaspina Expedition - Malaspina viral metaG DeepMed_Geostar (SPAdes) (version 2) | ecosystem: Environmental > Aquatic > Marine > Oceanic | place... | reverse complement strand
CTTCAGAAATTTATTGGGAAATCATATGAGGAAATAGAATAGGAGTAGAACATGTGGGCTTTAGTTGAAGATGGAAATGTTATAGAAGTTTATAATAGACCTAAATCTGTTGTACTTAATAATGTACGTTATCCATCGAATATGTTTACATTATATACAAAAGCTGAAAAGAAACAAATTGGTATTTATGAGGTTCAGTTAAAAGGAGAACCTGATACTAAGTTTCATACTAGAGGTCAATCTTCTTTCTCTTATGATTCAGATAAAGAAATTGTCAATGAAGATTTTATTGTAAAAGATAGAGCATTGGAAGATGAAGAAGCTACAAATGAAGATGATGATGGAAATCTAGTTGTTGCAAAAGATGATCATGGAAATACAATTATAATTAAAGGATTAAAAACACAATATCAAAATAGATGTAAAAGTAAAGCTCATTCTCTTATTCAACCATATCAATGGTTGGTGGAACGATCTATATATGATAATACAAAAACAATTCCAAGTGATCTCTCCACCTATGTAGGAGATATTCGATCTTCGTGTGAGACAATTTGTACAGCCATAGGGAATTGTTCTGATCTGGATGCATTGAAAGTATTATTTGAAGATACTCGTAATGAAGCAGGAGAAGTTACTAAAATAGCTATAATGAATGATTGGCCTGATTCTTATAATATGGAGAAATATAGGAGATGAGAATTTTATTAATTACTATTTTTCTAATTATAACTCTGGCTGTTGCATTTATATATACATCTAGTTCAAGTGCTCAAGATAATGATGGAGTGATAGGACGAGAAGCAAATATTTTTCCACGTTTATTTCAGAGGAATATGACATGTTCTACAAGTGACTATGTATATAATGATTTAAAAGAAAGGTTACAAACAGTTAAGGTTTGGTGGGGAGTAACTAAGAAAAATGATCTTGCAGAATTATTTTTAAATTTGAATACAGGTCGATGGTTTTTAATGTTATCTTCAACAGATAAAGTAACATGTGGACTTGTTGGAGGAGAGATGAGTGTTCCTTACGATAAGAATCCATATTTTAAGTAGGAGTTTAAAATGGCATCAAGTTATACAAGTAGAATAAGACTTACTAAGCAAGCAGATGGTGAGAATCCTAATACATGGGGAACTATTCTGAATAATCAGGTTATTGATTTGGTAGATGATGCTATAGCTTCTTATTCGACTATATCTATAGGATCAGCAGCTACCGTAACATTAACAGAAAATGAAGGAGCAGCAGATCAAGCACGTTCTGCTTTCTTGGAATTAACGGGATCGGTGGGTGGATCAAATAATACTATATCTTTAATTATCCCTGCCAAATCTAAAAGTTATGTAATTAATAATAAGGTATCGGCCAATACTACGGCATCTGATATTGTAAAGATGAAGACGGCTGGTGGAGATGGATATGATATTGAACTTGGTGCTGTTGGATTGATAATCTGTGATGGTACGTCTGTATATTCAGTGAACGCAAAAGGACTTAAACTTAATCTTGGTACAGCAGCCAGTGCAGATATAGGAGTGTGCACTACCAATGTTCCTGATACATCTCTTGCCGATGTACGTTATCTAAGAGTATCTACTTCTTCTAATGTTTCCTTAACAGGAACTAAATATATTGTTGGTGCTTCTGCCAGTACTCCCGGTAATTTAATTATTGCAGGAAATGCAAGAGCTTATAATCCAATTGTAACGATAACTGATGCTGCTTGTATTAGTGTAAACTTTGCCTTGGGAAATAATTTCCTTGTAACTTTAGCAGGTAATAGAACTTTAAAATCACCTGCAAATTGTACAGTAGGGCAGGGAGGGAATATATATTTTATACAGGATAGTACAGGAAGTCGAACACTTAGTTATAATACGGCATGGCAGTTTGTATCAGCATCTGTTCCTACTCTAAGTACAGGAGCAAGTGATGTTGATATGTTAGCATATAGTGCACGAAGTGCTACAACTATTGATGCAGTATTATGCAAGGGTTTTGATAGGTAAGATATGTCATCGTCAAATGCTAAACTTGTAAAGATGAATTTTACTCCCGGTATTAGACGGGAAACTACTCAGTATGCTGAAGAGGGTTCTTGGTATGATACTGATCGGGTAAGATTCAGGGCTGGTAAACCAGAGAACTTACGTGGATATGATACGAAAGTATCAGCTACATTTGATGGTGCTGCTCGTGCTCTGCTTACATGGTCGGATCATGATCAATTTAAAAGAGCAATGTTTGGTACAGCCCAGAAATTATATGAACATGATGGAGATAGGATTGTAGACATAACTCCTGTATCTACTTCCGTAACTATTCTAAATGCATTTACCGTAGCTCTATCAGCCACTACCGTAACAGTTACAGCTCCCGGTCATGGTAGATCCACAGGAGATTACGTCTTCTTTACCAGTGTCTCTGGACCAAGCGGTGGTGTTACAATTGGTGGTAATATTATACTTGGTACGAGTGTTTTTCAAGTAAGTGTTATAGGTGCAAACTCATTTGCCATAGATGTGGCAACTACAGCCAGTGCTGCTCAATCCAGTGCAAGTCAGGCAACGGCACACTATCCAATCTTTACAGGAGCATCTAATGCTGCTCCCGGTCTTGGCTTTGGTGCTGCTCCTTATAATGCTACAGATCCTACTTCTGTTGGAATAAGTAAAATAACTACCAATGCTGGAAGTCCTCTTGTTACAGTGTCATGTGATGCTGCCCATAATGCTGCTGCCAATGATTTTGTATTCTTTAAACCATCCAGTAATAGTGTTACACCAGCTACAGTGGGAGGTAACTTAATATTAAGCAAGCCAAGTGTTGGTGGAGTAAGTGTGGGTGGTCCATTATTTACTGTTACATCCGTGGCTAGTACACAGATTATTATTACAACCAAGGCAAATGCAAGTGCATCTGGTGATGTTACATCTAATATAAATATGACGGCACGTATCTATCCACAGAGTACCACAGGTAGAGAATGGGGTGATCCTACATCTACTGGAGCTACTAATTTTGCCAGTGAGATTACACAATGGAGTCTGGATAATTGGGGTGAAGATGTTATAGCAAATCGTAGGAAGGGATCTATTTATTTCTTTGATACGGATGTATCCACTGTTCCAGTTAGAGCTGTTAAAGTTTCAGGTGCTACAAATTCTACTCCCACCACGGTTGACTCTATATTGGTGTCTCCAAATGATAGACATCTCATAGCATTGGGTGGTAATCAATTTGGTACAACAGCATCTCCAAGTGGGACATATGATCCTCTTACGGTACGATGGGCCAATCAGGAAGACTATACAAACTGGGTTCCTTCCGTTAGTTCTACTTCAGGAGAAGTACAACTTACCGATGGAACAAAGATTGTTGGAGGAGTTCGTTCACGAAATGCTGTTAATGTTTGGACAGATAATGCATTGTGGTTGCAGACTTTTGTAGGACCACCCTTTACATTTAAGTTTACCCAGATGGGATCTAATTGTGGATTAATAGCTCCACATGCTGCCATTGATTATGATGGTCGTACTGTCTGGATGGGATTTGATAACTTTTATATATTTGATGGACAGGTAAGAACTCTGGATTGTACAGTTAGACGATATATATTTGATAGAGTAAATCTTTCATCCAAGGATAAAATATTTGCAGGAATTAATTCAGAATTTAAAGAGGTGATATGGCTATATCCATCCACTGATTCCACGGAATGTGATTCCTATGTGATCTGGTCACCAGATGAAAACTACTGGACCTATGGTACTGGTATCTTTACCACCTTTGCAGATAAGGAAATATTTGGAAATACAATTACAACAGGTGTAAGTACAGCAGGAAATAATTTATATAACAATGAACCTGACAATATCTTTACGGCCAATGGAAATGCAATAACTTCTTTCTTGGAATCAGCAGACTTTGATATACAAGATGGTAATGAGTTGATGTTTATTGATCGTATCGTACCTGATCTTACCATGAACGATGGAACACTCAAGTTCTCTGTGAAAACCAAGGATTTCCCTGATCAGCCAGATTCTAATCTGGTGGAGAAAGGACCATTTTCCATAACGAAGACTACAAGTAAAATTGATTTACGAGCACGAGGAAGGCAAGGGAGAGTAAGAGTATCATGTGATTCGGCTGGTACGAAATGGCAATGGGGAACCATTCGTATGTCGATGCAACAGGATGGAATGAGGTAATGGCACGTTATCCTGATTTTCCAACTATATTCCCTGATGATGTTAAACAGGGAATAGATTATGTTTATAGACGTTTTCAACGATGGGGAGCTGCCCTGATTAATGAACTTGATACACGAGATCAGATAGAAGAGGCAGCACCTTCTACGAATATATATGCAGTAGTTACAGTAACAACTATTAAACGTCCTGATAAGGGTGATATAGCCTATTCAGTAAGTAGTGGTAAGTTCAAAGGATATGTCAGTACGGCAGGAACACAGGCATGGCAGGATTTAAACTAATGAAAAACTCTGATTATATGAATCTTGTACAGGAAGGAACATTGATTACTAATCTTAATCAAGGAGCTGGTGTGCCTCCATTTCTGGAGAATCAAACATTACAAAAATTAATTCAACCACTAGAAAAGTTTGATAATCCAGTGTATAATAGTAATAGTACCATGATGGCAAATAGTACATTGGCACAGTCTAACTATGCAAATCCACGGAGAATGAAGTAATGGCATACAATCCACGAATACAGGTCACACCTTTACCTCCTTCTAATAATATAGAAAGGTTGCAGGAAATACAAAGGTTGACAGCAGATCCAAAGAAATCTTTAACAGATCCTATTAAGGCTGCTCAATTAATAAAATATTATTCTCCTCAAACTTTACTAGAACGTACACTTAGGGAAGACCCAAAAAAGATAGCAGCAGCACAAGCATCACGAGGTCAGGCACCAGTACCTACCAGACCACAAATAGGTGTTCCTGCTTCTCCCCCTGTTGCTCAACCAAGACGAGTCTTTTCCGAAGAAGGTGAAAGAATATTAACTGCTCAAGAAGGTGGATTGCCTACAATTGCAAGAAAATTTATGGGTGGAGCATTTAGGAAATCAAGTGTAGCTCAACCTCAATCAGCCACTACAACTAGTAGGTTTGCCCCGGCAGGTGGTGATAGTAGTTGGATGTTTGGAAGGGGTCTTCCTCCAGAAATAATGAGGCTATTACGTGAACATGCTAATAAGAATGCAGGTGAAAGAACGTTGACTGCTCAAGGTGGTGGAAGAGCTGCCATACCACAACAAATAGAGAATGTAGCATCCAGAGGTAGGCATGGAGATACCATGTTGATGCATGTAAATCCACAGGAACTAAGTGGATTGTCCTCTCTTCTGGGACCGACTACCATTAATCCTGATACTGGTTTACCAGAAGCCTTTGCTTGGTGGTTGCCCCTGATTGGTGCTGCCATAGGTGGAATAGGGGCTGCTGCTACAGGTCATGATTGGAAGAAGGGATTACTTTATGGAGGTCTGGCTGGTCTTGGAGGTGCATTTATGATGCCAGCAGCTGCTGGCTCTGCTGCCTCTCAAGCTGCTCTTGCTGCTGGGGCTGCTGGTCAAGGAGGAACTGCTTTAACACAAGGAGCTTTGGCTGCACAATTAGCTAATCCTGCTCTAGCAACTGGTCTTGCTCCTGCTGGAACTATGTTTGGTGCTGCTGCACCTACATATGCTGGTAGTTTAGCAGGTGCTGGAGGAAGCCTTGTTCCTGCTGCTACACAGGCTGGTATTTTATCTGGTGCAACTGTTCCTCTTACTGCTGCTACTCAAGCTGGACAAGCTAGTTTGGCAGGTTCTCAAGGAGTTGGTCCTTTTGGACTTACCCCAGCAAATATGCTTTCCACACCACAGACATTTGCTGGTCCACAAATTGGTGCTTTTCCACAAGGAGCTTCTCAAGGAGCTAGATTTATGACAGGAACTGCTCCTCAGACTCAACTTGCAGGAACTGTACCAAAACCACAACTTAATTGGTTCCAACAAGCATTAAAGAGTATAACTGGTAGTGGTGGAGATACAGCTATTCAAGGTGGTGCAGAAAAAGATCTTTTAGAAGCTACTGCAAAAGATACAGCAAAAGATACAGCAAAAGAATCTGGCTTTCTACCTTGGTGGAAATCATTAAATCCTGTTCAACAAGGACTAGGAGTAGCAGGTGCTAGTAGTTTAGCAGGATTAGCTGCAAGTCCCAAGCAAACTGATTTTGGTTTTCAATTACCCATTAAAAAGGTTTCAGGATTTGATCCAAGTAAATTTCCAACACCTGAAGAAAGAAAAACAAAGGAACTTACTCAAGAAGAAATAGAAGAAAGAATATTTGCTGGGCTTCCAGAAGAGGATAGAAGTTATTTTGAAGATGCTACGTTTGCCAAGAAAGGTGGTGTCATAGGTAGACCTGCTGGTGGGATAATTCGACAACCGGGACCACTCTTGGCTGGACCGGGAGGTCAACAACCTCCAGCTGGCTTTACATATGTACCGGGAGTAGGACCAATGGGTGCATCTGTATTAAAACCAATATCGGAAGTAGGAGGTACTTATGCTCAACCACAACACTATCAGAAAGCTGTTTTAACACCGGGAGGAGGAGGAGGAGGTGCTCCTGCACCATCTCCATTTGAATTTCCTGATGTAGATCCTTTCCAAAGTAGTCTATCATCTTTCAATGTAGAAGATAGATTATCAAGAATACTTGGATCAAGTGCTGTTCCTCAACAGTTTACATTGCCAAGTACTTCTCCCACACTACCAGCCATTCCTGCATCCATACCTGCTGCAAATCTACAGCAAGGCCCATCTGCTATGGAAAGTTTATTCTCCAGATTTCAACAGGCACAGGGAGATCCTATAGTGGATATTGTTTCTGAGTCTGTGGCACCAGCACAACAAGGTGGATTGATAAGGTTGGCAGTGGGTGGTATTGGTGGCCTTGGTCCCGGTACTGGTGGTGTTTCAGGCGGTTCCTTTGGATTAACAGGAGGTTCTGCTTCTGGAATGGCTGGAAGTGGTGCTGGTGTAGGTGGGGCAGGAATTGGTACAGGAATTTCTCAAGGACCACAAACTATAACAGTAGCTCCAGCAGTAAGTCGAACTGGACCAATTGAAGGTGGTGAAAAAACAGTAACATTTACGCAACCTGCTCCTACTCCTACAGTTCAATCAGCTCCGGTTACTGAAGGAGGAAAACAGTTAGCTAATACTTTAAATAGTATTGTTTCAAATGTTGCCCAAGCTAAAGCTACTCTTGGACCTTATGGTCAAATGGTTAGTAATATGGGTATCTTAGGTATGTTAGGTAATATGGTTTTTGGTGAAGGTTCACCAATGGGTCTTGCAGGATTTTCAAAGGCATTAACAAATACTGGAGGTTATTCACCTGCTATTGGTCTTGGTGCTGGTCCTTCTCTTGGAACAGAAGATCCTTATTATGTAGAGAATCCTATTTTAGAAGAAGGACCAATGGCTACTGGATCGTCAGCCTTTGTAAATCAAGGTGGACCTGTTGGATTAGCTAATGGTGGAAATCCTGTATTTTCAGGACATTTACAGGGAATAGGAGATGGAATGTCAGATCAAATACCATTTCGTGTAGTTCCTCAAACTCCACAGGATATACCCAATACTCCTGATATGGCTGTGTTAAGTACAGATGAATATGTTTTCCCGGCAGATGCTGTTTCCATGTTGGGAAATGGTAGTAGTAATGCAGGAGCTAAGATATTGGATGATGCTGTAAAAAGAGTACGTCAAGCATCTATTGGTACTCCCAAACAAATTAAAGAAATAGATGGACAAAGCGTTCTTGGAGGAGCTTTAACAACCTAGATGATTGTATACAAAGCAGAACCACAATATATAGATGTTTTATGGTCTTATGTTAGTCCTTTTTTAAATAAGGCTTTGAAACGTACAATAGGAGAAATTAATCTAGAAGATGTAAAAGAGTGGTTAAAGGAACAAAGACAACAACTTTGGGTTATAGTGGACGAAGAAGAGAAGGAAATTATTGGAGCATTTACAACAGAGATTTATATTTATCCAAATCAAAAACATTTAAGAGGACATCTATGGGGAACAAAAAGAAATACATTAAAGAAATGGATGGATGTTTGGAGTGAACCTGTTGAAAAGTTTTGTAAAGATAATAATATAAGTCATATTGAAACTGCTGGTAGAGATGGTTGGACAAGAGCTTTACGAAATAAAGGATATAAAAAGTATTATACTGTTCTAGTGAAGGAAATAAATGATGACTGATACACAAGAATATATTGCAAATTTAGGTATGCCTGAAAAGGTTACACTGTTTAAGGAATTATATAGTGAACTTGCAGGACAAGGCATAGAAGGAGACACAGAGCTTGCTCATGTAAATACATTTGAAGCATCTCTTCTGAAATCTCTGGGTGGATCAGGTACTATTAATGAAGTCACTGGTTTAAGAGAATATAAAGGTGGTGGTGGTTCTCCTCCCCCTGCTCCTACTTCACAAACAGTTACTCAAACATCTGAATTTCCTACAGAATTAAAACCTTTTATTTCCGATGTTCTGGGAGAAGCCAAAGGAGAATTTGGAAGAGAAAAAGCAGAAGGATATTTACCATTCCCGGGACCACAATTAGCTGCATTTACTCCTGAACAGGAACAGGCATTTGCCACAGGTAGGCAACAGTTTGGAGCACAAGGACTTGCTGGAACTCCTCTAGCTCAAGCTTCCACATATTATGCTCCTGCCTTGGCTGCAACTGCCCTTGGTACGTCTGAGGTTGGTACACAAGATATACAAAGAAGGATGGACCCATTTCTACAGAATGTAGTAGATATTGCCAAGAGAGAGGCCAGACGAGATGAAGATGTAGCACAACAAAGAAGGGCTGCACAGGCTGTGGGGGCTGGTTCCTTTGGTGGTTCCAGACAGGCCATTGTAGAGGCAGAGGCCAATAGAAATTTACAAAGACAGTTAAGTGATATTCAAGCAGCAGGTTTGTCCACGGCATTTCAGAATGCTCAAAGGGCTGCTGAAGCACAAAGAGCTAGGGAAATGACCGGAGGCAGACAATTTGCAGGTCTGGGAGAGAGTGCCTTTGGAAGAGCTAAAGGAGATATTGGAGGTCTGGCTGGTATAGGAGAAGCACAACAGGCTAGAAGTCAACAGGCTCTGGACATAGCTCGTAGAGAATTTGAAGAGGAAAAAGCATTTCCATCCACAGCTCTGCAAAGATATGGTTCTGTCATTAGGGGCTTTCCTCTTACTCCATCTCAACAGATTGTTACATCAGCTCCTCCAATACCCACTCCATCTCTGGCACAGACTATGTTGGGTGCTGCCGGTACTGGTGTAGGGTTATATGGAGCCTTTGGTGGTTTTAAGAGGGCTGGGGGGCTTGTAGGTCTTTTGGGTGGTGGCACTCCCATGAATCCCCTTAGACCCCCCTACAACCTCTTCTCTGGGCCTTCTTCCAGAGTAGGTGTCCCTCAATATCAAGGAGGTGGACCTTTGGGAGTTAATTTAGGAGGTGGGTATGCCTCTGGTGCTGTAGGAGGTGTAAATACTCCTGCTCCTGTTACTTCCCCCACTGCTCCTACTGCTATGGATCTGAATATGATTATGGAAGAACTACGTAAAAGGGGTGTTAGACGTAGTGAGGGTGGTCTGGCAGGACTTACTGTGTCTAGAAATGCCAGACGAGGAAGAATAAGTACAGAAATTCCTAGACTTTCCCGTTCAATGGGAAATGGAGAGCAAGGAATGATAGGTGGTTTAGCTAGTTATATAGCTGATTTATTTGGAGGTGTTGAAGTATCTCCAGAAGTTTTGGAAGGAAGAGAACAATTTCTCCCAGAAGGAACCTTGTCTCCAGAGGGACCGATTATGTATGATCTTGATGCTGATGATGAAATAGATGAAACTTCTGATTTTGTAAAAGCAGCAGAGGCTGCAAGAAAGGCTGCTCTCTATAGTCAATTAACTCCTATTCAACAGGCCGATGTATTGGTAGAGGAAGGAGCATTAACAGGATTACCTGATATAGAAGAAGCCAGAGCTAGAGGAGAATATGCTAGAGGACCCTTCGTAACAGATCCTGAAGAGTCTGCATTAATTAAAGAGGGCTTTAATCCTGTGTACGATCCTGTACCAGAAATTGCACCTCCAGAAAGACCGGAAATAATACAAAGACCTGAAGATTTTTTAACAGGTTCTTTAATTCCTGATGTTCCAGAAACACAGGATTATTCTTCTTTGGAGTCAGCACAGGATGAATTACTTGCAGCTTTAGAAGCTCAGAAAAAAGGATATGGTGCAGATTATTGGTTGGCTTTAGCAGATGCCTCTGCTAGATTTGGATCAACTGCACCTAGAGAGGGAGAGAATTTACTTTCCGTTGCACAAAGAGTTGCTCCTGAAGCTATTAAACGAATATCAGAAATTAAGGCAGCAGAACGTCAGGCTGGTCTTGGATTCCTGAAAGCACAGGTAGATATTGAGGGTGTAAGAGCTACCTTAAAAACTACGGGTGAACAGAAGAGATTTGAGAATATTATTGCTAAAATTCTTGCAAATGCTGAAGTTAAAAAGGCTGATGCTGTTTGGTTGAAAAATAAGATAGGAGATTATAAGACAGGTAGTTTAAGTAAGACAGAGCTTGCTAACTTTGGACAATTACATTTAAATGAAATTGTTGATACATTAGAACAAGATATGTCTGCTGTTGCTAAAGGAATGAAAGACTATGGTTGGACAGGAGATTCACAAAAAGCTGCTAAGTATATAATAGAGGAGATGAAAAAACCAGAAAGTAAAATATATGGTCAACTTGCTTTTAGAACGGAAGAAATATATGAAAATCAAGTTGGACCAAAAGATAAGCAAGCAGCAGCCAGACAAGCGGCAGCAGAACTTATCTTTGGTGGAGGAAAACATGTTCCTAATAAATGGTATCAATGGGGCAAAGAAAAAATTATTAGAAAACGATAAGAAAGAATAATATGCCTACATTAGAAGAAATGTTAGGAGTTACTCCTACTGATCCTGATACTGGAGAAGCACTCACAGCAATGAATCCTGCTCTGGCTAAGAGATATCTTGGTCCTGTAGCTTCAGAGTATGGTAATTCTCCAATGAATAGACTTGCTCTGCAAACGGATGAGATGCAGAAGAATATGTATACTACCCTTGGTGTTATTGGTAGTGTAATGGAAGATTACTTTCCTGATACTGGAACTTTTCTACAGGGAGTTTCTAAAAAAGGTATAGAAAAACAGCTACGAGAAATTGCCAGTAAACCTCAACCTACTCGTAGTGTCAGTTTTACAGAAGCTTGGGAAGATGTACAGGGAGATTTCAGTGAAGGAGATATTCTGGAAGGGCTGGAAAGAGGATGGCAATGGGTTTCCGAAGGAGCAGCTACAGTAGCTCCAAGTTTAGGGATAGCTGCTGGTGCATTAATAGCCGCCCCTGTTGTTGCCACAGGAGCAGCAGTAGGTTTAGGGGCAGTCGGTATTCCTGCTGCTATTGCTGGTACAAGTGCAGGTTTAATAGGTTTGGCTACAGCTCTTAGTCCTTCTTTTTTAATGATTGGTGGAGCAACTTATGATGAAGCTAAAAAGTTAGGGGCCACTGATGAAGAGGCAGAAAAATATGCATTAGTTGGAGGATTAGGGGGAAGTCTTCTGGATAGAGTCGGAGCAGGGGCTGTTGTTAATTCTTGGAGAAAGACGGCTGGAAAAGATGCTGTATTTAAAGCACTTTCAAAACCTCTTGGAAAAGGAACAGCCACAGAAATTATAGATAATGCAGAAAAAGTAGCAACAAAAGAATATATTAAAGATAGTATAGCATGGGGAGCTTTAAAGTCAGGAGGGAGAGGAGCAGGAGTAGAAGCTCTTACAGAAGCAGGACAAGAAGTTGTACAAATAGCTAGTGCTGGTCTGGCTGCTGGAAAGGGAATTAATCCTTATGATCAAGCTGAATTTAATAAAAGATTAATTGATAGTGCAGCCTTGGGTGGTCTAGGTGGTGGTGTAGCCAGCACAGGTATTGGAAGTGTTGCACAAGTACAACGTAAAAATGTGGCACGTAGAAACGAAGAATTAGAAAAGTTACAAGAAGATCTGGAAAGTAGAGCAGAATTTGAACCTGAAGAACTAGCTAAATTTATTGAACAAAGAAAAAAAGAACTTAAGCCGGGATTATTTACAGATATTCTTGGAAGATCAGTAACACCTCTTCTTGGTTTTGCTAGTCGTAGTAATCTAGGATTACAAGTTGTTAATCGTTTTGAACAATATTATAATAATGTTAGTGCTCAAATCACAGATTCAAGTCAACGATTAGATGATGCTTTAATGAGAGTACGAAGAGAAATTAAACTTCCTCTTATTATGAGAAGCATTCCAAAGAAAAAAAATGATAAATTATTTGAAGCTATAGTTTATGAAGATAAATTTAATGATCCTTCTTTAGATACAGAGACACGAAGAGCTGCAACTATTATTAAAGATGAAGTACTAGGAAAAATTGTACAACCAGAAGTTAAGATAACTAGAGATGTACTTCTGGATGCATTAAAAAATGATATAGAAAGCTTACCTCAAATAGATGCCATACAAGATCCAGAACTTAAAACTTCTTTACAAGAAACATATAATACATTAAGACAAGAGTTTATAAAAGGTAGAGGTGTAGCAACTATAGGTGTTCCGGTTCGACCCACAGAAGGTGGATTAGGATTTAAACTTGGTACTGAATTAGAATCCAATAAAAATACAGAATTAGCTCTACGTGAAATAGAACAATCTGAATCCTTTAATCAATTAAAAGATACAGTAACTAAGAAGGCTGAAGGTACAGGTTTATTTGGTTTATTATTAAATGCTGGTATTAATCTTGGCTTTGAAGAAAATTATTTTCCTCGTCTATATAAAGTAGGAACATGGTGGAGACAAAATAGAATGAAGAAGGTCATGTTAGAACATGGTCTAGGAGAAGGCACGGTTGATCGAATAATAAATAATATACGAGGAAATGATGGAGTTCATCTTCCTGATGAGATGAATATGGATTTAGATTTTCCTATAGATAAACCTAAAGGAATGCCAGAATCAAAAGAATCATTTGAGGAACGTAGGTTTATAGATCCAGAGTTATTTAGAAAGTTGGATGAGGCTGGTCTAGTAGAAAGAAATGTTAAGAGAGTTCTTGATAAATATATTCTTCAGGCTATACAAAGAAAAAATGTAAAAGAATTAAAAGATTTTGTTGAGCCAGCCATCAAACAATTACGTCAACAGGGTGAAGATGTTTCTCCAAATAGAAATGAAATGGAACAGATGCAAAATATCTTTGCTGCTCTACAACATAGATATAAGCCATTCAAACATCAAAATTGGAAAACAGCATCAAGATATTTTCTAACTTATCAATATCTTCTAACACTTCCATTGGCTGCTTTAACTGCTATGTCAGAACCTCTTGTAGTTTTATCCAGAGTTGGAACAAAGGATGCCATGTATGGAGCAGCAAAGGCTGCACAAAATACTATGAGGCAAGGCATAAGAAGTGTATTTCCTAAGTGGAAAAAAGGAGAAGAAGAAAAAGCATTCAATAGTATTCTTCAAGGTTATGATGGTACATTGGCTGAACGTCTGGGAGATATAGCTGGTATAGATGTAAGTAGAAAAGTAACAGATAAATTTTTTAAGATAACTTTACTTACACAGATAACACAATTCAGTAGAGACATGGCTTTTCAAGCTGCACAAAGGCAAATGAAAAGAGATATTACAAAACTGGCTCGTTCAGATCTAACTGGTAATGTAACAAGAGAAGTTCTAGAGGCTAAACGTAGGTTAATGCAACAGGGATTACTTCCCAAAGCTATGAGATTAGATGATCCTAATAGTGAAGTTCTTCAATGGGCAGAAGATAAGGCTGGACCAGTTCCTCCTGAGTTAATTCGTAAGGCTATGTCCAAGTTTGTGGATGAAATTATTATGCATCCCAATGTGGTGAACAGACCTTTGTGGATGAGTAATCCTCATTTTGCTATGGTAGCACAACTCAAGGGATTCATGATGACCTTTGGCAATACTGTAGGAATGAGAGCTTTGAGGGAAGTGGCTAAACCATTAGCCAGAGGAAGAATACCCTTGGACGAAGCATTGAGATATTTCACTGCTCTTATGCTTATCACAGCAGCAAGTATTGGAATACGAGAATTAAAAGATATACTTCGTTATGGAGATGAGGAAAGTCCTTGGAAAGAACAAGAAGGATGGGGTATGTGGGCTAATGCTTTATTAGATAGTAATATATTTGGTCCCGGTACAGTAGTTTATGATGCTCTTAATTCTCATAAATATGGAACTCATCCACTACCTGTTCTACTTGGTCCCGGTCCTCAATTTATAAATAATTTAGTTAGAGCAGTTGGTCAGGCAGCTAATAAGCAGCCTCGTAATCTAGCTAGAGCTATAGCAGGAGGAATACCTTTTGTATCGGCTGTAACACCAACACTTAAACCAGAAATTACAGATACTTTAGAAGATCTACTGGAAGAAATAACGGGAGCAAAATAATATGCAGGACATGACCATGATTTGGAATGCCATCCTTACAATGGCAGTGGGTGGATTTCTGTGGTGGATACGTACCACTACTGCATCCATTACAAAGATACGTGAAGAGAACTTGGAGAATAGAGAGCATATTGCTCTGACCTATGCAACCAAGCAGGACGTTAAAGATGACCTACAGCAGATCATGGGCAGGTTTGATAGGTTGGAAGATAAGATAGATGACTACATGAGGATGGATAAGTAATGGCTGAAGATTCTTTAGTACAGTTGCTTCAAAATCAACAAGCTCCTGAACAAGAAATAGTAGAAACTTGGCCGGGATATAGTCCTGAAGGTAAGGATGGTTTATCTTCTCTTCTTGGAAGAAAAGCTGGAGATGTTATACAAAAGATAAGAGAAACATTTGATCCCGGTATACCAGAAGAAGCTTTTCCCGCAACTACTAGAAAAGAGTTAGAAAGAAAAGAAGTACCTGCTGGTGAACCAATTGAAGTTATCCCTTCTATGATGGATATTATCTATAAAAAAGAAACAGGAATATATGATGATCCATTTATGAGAACTATGGTTAAAGGTAAGGGTACGGATGCTTTTGGACCGGGACAAATCAGAGAAGGTCTATTGAAAGATTTATTAAAATCAGATCTTACAGATGATGAAAGAAAATTAACAAATAAATTAATAAGACAAAGTATTAAATTTCAAGAGTTTAATAAAGGAATAACATCTAATCCCAGTTTTGGTCCCGGTGGAAGAGGTTTTGGTTTTGATGAAAACGAAAAAAGAATATACAGAACTTTAGCTGAAAAAGGATTATCAATAAAGGCTGCTCAACGTGGATTAGATATAAATAATTTATCTGAGGAAGATATAAGAAATCTTATAGGAGATTGGTATTCAAAATCAAAAGACCCGAAACGTCGTAAAGAACGACAAGAATATATAGAAAGTGCTATAGATATGGCTCCTTTGGAAGCCTTAATAGGAATAGGTATCATTAAACCACCACCAAAGAAACCAACAAGAAATACAGGTGGTATGATATCCCGTAATCCATACCCCTACAATCCACGACCAATATAGGAGTAGTGATGAAGAAGCGTTGGGAGTTTTTCTCAGAAGATGAATTAAGATGTAAAGGAACAGGTGAAATAGATATGGACGAGGAGTTTATGAAGAAGCTCGTAGCTCTTCGTAGAGAACTAAATCAGTACATGAAGATAATATCAGGATACAGACATCTAGCCTATAATGATGTTATTGGAGGCAACAGAGACTCTCCACACATGCAAGGTAAGGCCGTGGATGTTGCATGTCATAGCAAAAAGGCTTATAATATAATTAGATTGGCTACTGAACATGGCTTTATGGGCATCGGAATAAAGCAGCATGGTTCAAAGGAAGATAGGTTTGTCCATCTGGACATGGATAACTATACATCTCCAACAATCTGGAGTTATAAATAATAAAACAATAAGGAGAAATAAATGGATTGGATGGATTTAATACGAACTTCTTGGCCCATCTTACTTGCACTTGTTTCTCTTATTATTATATTAGCAAGGATGCACTCTGATATTGAAGTTGTGAAGGAAAAAGTAAAAACACTATTTGAACTGTGGAACAAACGTAATGGTAAATCTAATTAGAATTTAATCTCATGTTCTATGAAGAAGGCTCCTGTCTTGTTCAAAGAAAGACCTTCACTGGTACCATCCCTGAAGAAGTTAGGGAAGTCTCCTGTTTGCCTCTCCCATGCAAACTTAATTATATGTCCAGCTTTTGACTTTCGTTTAATGAATAATCTTACCTTGGATAATTCTTGATTATCTACATTAAAGTTATATCTATAGCCTGCTGACCAGCCGGGAAGAGTACTATACCCTTTCCTATCTGGCAGAGGAGCTAATATGGGATCAGGAAGTGGTTCAATCTTTACCTCTTCTGCCGTTGCTGGAGTAAGCCAAGCCCAACCACATGCTCCAAATAAGAATACTGAAGCCAGTATTATAATAATATTTTTCATATATCTCTCCTATGTAAAGTTACATTCTTTAACAAGTTCCATAACATTCTTTTTTCCAAGAACTTTCAGGGCATCAATGATACCAGTTCTAAGTCCATCCTTGGATAGATCTACATCTTTGTCACCCTTTGCTCCCCTTATTCTGGATAATAATTCCAAGGCTTTAATGGCACTATTGGTATGTCCATTTGCCTTGGCAAAAGTATATTGATTTTCAATTTCTTCTATGACATCAATATTTGTTACAAGTTCATTTTCAAGATCAGCTATTCTTTCTTGTATCTCATCGTTCTTGAGCATACGATAGCCTTGATTGTTGGCTGATTTAAGAGAGTAGCCAGCAGTCTTGGCAGCTTCCGTTGCATTACGATGAATGATATAAGCTTGAGCAAACCTTTCTTGTCGTTCAGTCAGCATGTTAGTTATTTAAATTATTTCTTTGCACTCCCTTGGACTTTTCAAAACTTCTCATACCACCCAGACCAAGCAATGACAAGGTTAATGTCATCAACCCTTCTGTTGGTATGACAGGTATCGTTAAGTCAGGAGTCCAGATAGCCATACCCCAGACACATATAGGCTGGAATACGAATTGCCATCCAAGACCAAAGGCACATATCCACATGATGGCAGGTCTAGCCCCAGCCACAAAGATGGAAGGATGCCTTGCCTGTTCCTGATTAACAGCTATCTGTGCAAGATTAGCCTGTTGCACCTGTGTCTTCAATTCATGGTTGAGCTTTGCTCGTAGGTCTTTATCCTCCACGAACTTGTCCAGTACATTACCTACTACACCCACCACGGCATCTGCTATTCCAAATAAAGCCATATCATTCTCCTATTAATAAAAGTATATCATTAGAAAAAATCCAAGTATGAAGCTGGCAACTGACAATTGAAACATCAATTCCCATGAGACATATCTGAGATTCTTAATTTCTGTATAGAACGTGTGTCTTAAATATCCCAGTAGAAACAAACCTACTCTCAACTTCTTCAAAAGCTGCATGAACATTTATCCTTTTCCTATGCTTATTATACCATATTTTATCCAATAATTCAATCCACCAATCAGGTTCATGTACGGTTATATGGAGATTGTCACCATTTGAGAATGTCTTTAGAGCTTCATAGCAAGCTATATTCAAGAACACAACCTTATTAGCATAGCTCATTATATTATCTATGATCCATTCCAGATCCTGAGCAGGGAGATGTTCCATCACATCCACTGCCAGCACTATATCATGTGTTCCCTCTGGGATCTTTGAAAACTTTTCCACACCGGGATCATAACGTGTAAGCTCTTTAATATTCCAGAACTTATGAATAGGTTTGCTTGTTATATCTCTGGTAAATTTTTGATCTTCTTCATACAAGACTGCCTTACCACAACCATAATCAAGAAGAGACTTGCACTTGTTATCCTTTATCATATATTTAATATAATGAATATATTTAGATATGCTCTTACCGGGAAACATGGTAGGATCTTTATGCATATGTTTATATTCTTCTATGAGTGCATAGTATTCTTCCGATGGTTTAGTCATTGAAGACATCTTCAAAGTTTGGGATCTTTATTTCATCCAGATGTAGGCTCCACAAGGAACTTACCAATGTATGTTCTCCATACAACTCAATCATAAGATTCATAGTTGAATCATTAAATACTCTTTCACAATCCTGTGCCATTGCCAATAGTTCTCCTGTAGTCCAGTAGTTTTCTCCACGTACATTTACCTGTAGATACTTTGGCTTTGGCTCTTCATCTTCTGCACCAGTGGTTTCCTTTCTCTGTTCTTTCGTAGGCTCATCCTTCAAAGAAGAATCAAAACCAAACAGATGGAACTTCCTAAAGCCCATTGTGTGCATGATACCAAGTATTCTCATGGCCGCACATGTACCACCTGTAATTAAAGTAGCTCCTTCAGGGATTCCAAGGTCTTCCATGACAGAAATCTTCTGATCCTTTATCTCTGTTTCTCTTTCACTATCCTTTCTGAGTGACTCAGTAAAGGCATGCCAACCATAGATATTGGCTTTCTTTTCAATAAGATACTTGGTTACGGAGGGATCAGTCATGGAGGCTACAAAGAATTTAGTACTTGGATCAATGGTTTTAAACAGATCTTTACGTATAAGACCATGAGTACTTTCCCCATCAATTGATCTTGGATCTAATACAACACAGGCCCAAGGCTTGATGTCATTCTCCAATAGCTTTGGATAGGAATGTTTTACACAAATAATCTTGGCCTCTGGTTTTTCCTTTATAAGTTCTTTCACCTTATTAAAATCAGTAGAGTGACCACCAGAAACAACAATAATCTCACCATCATTAGGTCTACACTTCCCAAAGAATTTATCCTTATCTATGAGAGACATGTTCTCTTTAATGTTTGCCTGTATATATTCCTTGTCTACACAATCTCTTGGATGGACCACAATAGGAACATTCAATAGTTCTTCTGGTAGATTGGGAACTACTCTCTCATCATATATCACACAGTAATGAGTTACTCCACCATTCTTTACTGGATCGGAAGAGGGAAGAACAATTCTCTTTAGTCCTTCCAATGTTTGTACAAGTATGTTTGTTCCATGAAACTTTTTAAGAGGCTGCTTCTTCTCTGAATCCTCAGTGAAGAAATTATCAACCATCTTGACACGAGCACCTGATAATTTATTGTAGTCATTTTGAACGGTGATAATACTATTACCACCACCAATCAGGGCAAAGTCAGGATTCTCCTCCTCCAGAACATCTCTGGTATTTCCTTTGACAAGTTTGAAGTTGAAGATTTTATTCTGATCTTTCTTCATCTTCTCTTTAAACTCAGTAAGTCTTTTCTCCACGGCCTTTATATTAACATGGGCCTTCATGTTTAATTCTTCTTCGTCTGTCTTGTCTGTGGCATCCTCAAACAAATCATAACCTGTATAGGTTATCTCATCTGCACTCTCAAAGGCTGCCAAGGCCATCTCTATAGCTCGACCACCATTCCATGTTCCCGTCTCAACAAATGATTTTGGCTTGTGGTATCGTATGATGTCAGCCATCATCTTGGTTCGATTGGGTCTTATATCTGGAGGGACTGTCTCGTCCGACAAAGGAAATATCCTGACACCATCACTGTCTCTTAGTGCTCTGTTTGTTTCCTCTAAATTTATGAGATGACTTGACAAGGGAGTATGTCGAATACCCTTCTTCGTATTGGAAGGGGTGAGAGAATGTACCCTCATGCCATGTGCTCTGTAGATATTTAATAACCTCTCCAAGATAAATGCATCATGCCATTCACGATAAGATAATATTTCTCCACTCTCATAGGCACCTCTTAGATCACCAAGAATATCCAAGGGAGACTGATGATCAAGATTAAATGCCATGAAAGCAGGACTACTATATTGTTCGGCATTTGCACCAACAGTATCTCCACTTAAATGAACAATGTCTGCTCCTTCAGGAAAGAATTTATGAACAAAGTTAGGTGTTAGATTGGCTATGGGGATTATATTTGTGTTCATCCACAAGAGCCAACCACCTTCTGTGGTTTCCTCTGCTATGGAGAAGGCTTCCTGTGTTAAGGCAAATACCTTTGGAGCCGTTAGAAGAGTATCTATTTTCCAATTGTATGTAATTGTTCCATTTTCCGTACCGTCATGTACGTCCATGTTGGATTGATATTCTTTAAACTCTTCTACAGCATCAAGATTTTTACAAGTAATTACCTTTGGAATATCATACGCAACAGGATCACAATCAAAATGATAGGCAGATAAATGTATATCAGGATGCCAATATTTTTCCACCCTTTGGAACATTTGATACGCATGATCTTTAAGAGAGTTTTCATTGAATGCTGTTACTACTTTAAGTTGTGTCATTAATTTATTACCTGCAACAAATTATCTATAGACTCTAAATCTTGAATTGCTACATTATAGCAATCAGCCTTAACCCTAAAATTATTTGCTGGATCAATCTGATTCTTTTTCATAAAGCGAGCTTGATTAAAATATTTTTCTTTATCCTTGTATCCAAGTATCCAGCCTTTCGACATATCATTTAGAACACGGCAAAATATATATAGATCACATTTTTGTTTAGTGTTGAAAGCAGCTACAGAACAATCATAATTAGTCCGTGGTTTAACTGTTGTTCGTTTTGTTTTTACATCTATTTTCCTGCCATCTGATAGTTGTAAATCATAATCATATGAATTTATTCTCTCTGCATCTATATAATTTAAGACTATTTCTTCTCCAATAAATCCAGCTATGTTACCTTGTCCTTTCGTAATTGAGTTATTAAGTTTTCCCATTTCCTTTGCTTTATTAGTAGCATTCTTAATCATCTCTTCAGTAATTAAAATTTCTTGCATATTTTTAATCCTTTGCCCTTATTAAATAATCTACTTCACCATCTACCATGCCATTAGCTTGTAACCATCTGGCATCATTGGTCCATTCAACTGCATACTTTGCATCTACCTTTCCTCTACATTGCCAGTTCTCAAACCAAGGACCACCTGTGGTGAAGTGAACATTCTTGGCCTCAAGTTCAGTGTCGGAATGTCCATCCAACCAATTCCATTCCTCTGGTATTTTTCCTATGTCAGCTTCCTTGTCGGGCAACCATTCAAAACCATGCAGCCATCTACCTGATCTAGTATTGATATCGTCTACGGTAAGAGCTTTATGTGCAGCATGAGCACAATTAAACATCATCAAACTTGACCAGTTCTTTCTATGGTACGGTTCCTGTATTTTATTATTCATCTTGCTCTTGTCTGTCGGTTCATAATCATGATGGACACACCAGAGAGGATAGTAATTCATGTCACATAATTCAAACAAGTCCGTTACATCTGTTCTCATGTACATATCACTGTCCATGAAAAGAGCTTTACCCTCAAACATATTTAGAAAAGGTACGAGAAATCTGGTAAAGGAAAACTCAGTGGAAAATGGACGGCCATCTATGGTGTCATAGTCTTGACCGTCCATCGTCGTATGCTCTCTACGATACAGTCCCATTCGTTTAACCACATCCCTTTTGATAGGCAGTACTCTCACTGGCTTGGATGCAATACGTTCCAGTGAGAACTTTAACACTTGATAGGCCATATCCTCTTTAGGATCGTAGCCAATATAGACTGTATTCATAAAGTCTCCTTAGTTGATTGTTATTAACTTTGGTCTTTGCTCTTCAGGGATATCTTGCTTTAAGTTAATGTGAAGAACTCCATCAGTTAGTTCAGCTCCTTCGACTTCAATTGTGTCGTTGAGTATAAACTTCCTTTGGAATGCTCGTCTAGCAATTCCCTTATGAACATAGTCAGAGTTATCATGTCTACCATTTAGATCTCCCTCTATGGTTAAGTTATTTTCTTTAACCTCAACCTTAATCTCATCTTTGGTGAATCCTGCAAGAGCCATCTCTATGCAGTATGTTTCCTCACCAGACTTAACGATATCATAGGGAGGGTATCCACCACCATCACCACCTGCTGGTGCTGTATGGTTTAGTACATGATCCAGAAGTCTGTCATAACCTATAGCAAATCTGGGCCAAGTATCAGAATTAAAAGTAATCATATCATTTCTCCTTTGTTTGGAACCCATTATGGCATTCCAAGTATATTATCGCATATAAATAGCTCCATGTCAAGAACTTTTTTATGTTAGATCAACAAGCTCACAAACTCCACCAGTACAGGCAAGCTCCTGTGATCCTGTAGTATTGTCCTCCTCTTCAAAGTCTTTCAACTGGGACCAATCAATAGCCTTCTTGGGCATGGTCTTTTTAACTCTTACATATTCTTCCTTTGATATCTCCTGATAGGGAGCTTGTTTATAAGTATGGTCTGAATAAGGGAGGAAAGATACTCCCGATAGATGATCGAAGTTCTTCCAACACCAAGCTCCCACCTCCACCCATTCATTCTCTTTAACGGATACAGTAACACTTGGCTTATGCTCACACCAATGTTCAGCATAGGTCTTCCATATCTCAAGCTGCTGTATGGCATTCAGATCATTCCTAAATTTGGAATTGGTATTTGCTTTAATAGGAAAGGAAAAGACCGTTGTATGTTCGGGACTCATAAGATCAGGCTCATTGGGGATGCCATGTTCTTTCATGAAGATAGTAATAGGATCTTTAACGTCTGCTCTGACAGTACGAATATAATAAGGAGCATGTCTCGTATGTATTCCACTGGCACTATCAACTAGCTGAGATACAGTTCCTGAAGGTTTGACACAGGTTATGGCAGTTGATTGATTAATACCTAGCTTCTCACTCCATTTCTTATTGGTCGTAACAGCTACGTTACGAAGGTAATTTAATGTATCAGATAGGTAGGTAATTTGTGCAGAATAATCAAGAGTAAGTGGAGAGAAGTTCAGGAGTTTACAATCCATTATCCCGGTAAGAGACACACCAAGTAAACGTTCCTCTGCCGTATTATCCAGCCATCTCTTTCTTAGATATCCAAAGCTGGTAAGGGTGGATTGAATAGTACCAAGTAATGTAGCCACACGTATCTTACGTGCCAGAATATTCTTATCATCTGCTGGTCTGCATACAACTTCAGTTAAGTTACAGAATTGATTGGGTCGTAGGATAATCTCTGAACAAGGATTGGTTCCAAAGTTAATGTCGGATATCCTACGGCCATTCTGTGCTGCTTTGTTTTGAGCAGACCTACGATTAAAGATACCACGTTCACCACTCTTACTTTCATACAAGGATTGCCACTCATTCATAAAGATACCAGTATCAGGACGATCTGTATATACAGCAGAGTTATTAGCCAAGGCTCTTTCTGGATTGGTAAAGGACCATGCACCAGACTTAGCCATTCTCATACGAGAATCTGATAGATTGGACAAAGATATTAAAGCTGATCTACGTACACCACCTACGACTACAACCTCACCAATCTTACAGACAATATCATGGCATTCAAGTGAACTTAGTTTCCTGCCTCTGGCTTCCTCAAACTTACGTATGGTAAAGTCAAACAGATCTACTAAAGGTTGTGGTCCACTGGCTCTACCGCCAAAGGTCTTCAACCTTGACCCGGCAGGACGTACCTTGCTAACATCTATCTTGGGAATACGATTGGTATATAAGTATGATATTAGATCTTTAAATGCTCTGGCCCATCCCTCTTTGGAATCGGCTATACTTATTACGTCATCTGTTCTTTCAAACTCTATGTCTGGTATGGTGGGAAGTTCATTAATGTACTGCCTCTCCACGGAGAAGCCTACTCCTGTACCATTCATGAGGATGTAAAGTATTTCATCAAAGGACTTTGGATGATCAACTGGTATGTAAGAACAATTATATCCAGCTATGTTCTCTCGTTCCAAGGCTGGTCCAGCAGTCATTAAAGATCTCATGCTGGGCATCACCTCAAGAGATAAGATAGAGTTCCTAATCATGTTCCAATCTTTATCATCAAGCTGATCCTTAACTCCAAGATTATTTTCCACATGGTTACGAAAGAAAACTATCAATCTATCGACAGTCTCATCCCATGTTTCTCTACGTCCCTCTTCTTCCAACCATCTGGAATAACGAGACAAATATATAAAAGACTGATACTCAGTTGGAAGGTTCATCTGCATTCTCCCCATATTCTAATTCAATACATAAATCAATATAATGTTTAGCCTTCAATAAATCTTGTAAACCTTCCCCCTTTATACGATGTCTTGTTATGTACTTAACTGCATTCCCCTCACACCAGTTAAGACCATTAGCCATAATATATTCCGTGGGTTGTATTTTTAATTTCTTATAATGATCACCACCTATTTGATAATCTCTTGTTGACATTCAGTCCTCTCCCTTTTTCTTACCCAACATTCTATAAACATGATATCTAAATGATCTTTGTCTCTTAGAGTTTATAACTTCCAATGCAAAGCTCCTTACATAACTTGGATCAACCCCGGCATGATCACACACAAATTCAAAATTATCACACGTTACACCAACACTACAGAAAAACCAAGCCTTTGCTTTATCGTTGTTTGTCCTTCCCTTTTTCTTAGGATCAGTAGCATCCAATAAAGCCTGAAAAATAACAGCTAAATATAGTTTACGTTCAGGATACTGTTGATCATACTGAATAATGGGATCTACAAAAATATCATCTGGATCTGTGATCTTCATCTACATAATTTTCAACAGGACGATACCACTTACCTCCTACATATGAATTATAGAAGGCAGGTTCATCTGTTCCCTCAAGCACCGTGGCTAACACATTGTATTTCATTTGATAGTAACACTCATAATATCTTAAACTCCTTTTATTTTTATATTCAGCTATAACTTCAAATTTAAAATGGCTCTTTCCTAATTTTTTAATATCATCCAGAAGAGCCTTGGAAGAACCCATATAAATTTCCCATCGGGATTGTTTCTTTCCTTTCCCAAGAAAATATTGTTTACAACCTACATATGCTTTACCGTTTTTCTTCTTGGTTATGATGTAAACAAACCCAAACTTATTTAAATTAGGAATAAATTTCTTACGTCTACCCCTTGTCTTCCAATGCATTACCAGTTCAATACTTCAGGAACATCAGGAGTTTTAGAAACATTTGTTAGATACCTGTTTCCATATGCATATTGGAACACACGTAATCCTTGCCCTTGATTAATATCTTTCCAGCAAATCTTTTTATGATCACAGTAGACACAACCTATAGCTAACTTCTTGTTTCCAGACTTCCCATCAGGAACATCAGCATAGCATCTGTCAGGTGGGGTGTCCTTCTCCATAACCTTTTTAAGATGTTTGATCTTATCTCCTGCATTAATCATCTCCATAGAATGGACAGGAGTAAGACAGATTTCCCCGGTTACTTTATTGATTACCAAGAAGGCAGCTTCATCTACATCGTTTCCCTCTGCATAGGCAGAGATCTGAGGGATATATCCAAAAGGATCGTCATCATCCAAAGTACGATCTCTGAACTTATCGAATCCTTTAAGAGATGCACTCTTGCAATCCACTAGAACTCCATCAATCTTGCAATCTTGGTGTCCCTTGATCCCCTCCACATGAACTTCTTTCTGTGCTTCGGTTACTTCATGTCCAGACAGAACAGAAAAAAGAATTAGAAGTTCTTCAAGGATGTGACCGTATAAAAATTTAATACGTGTACTTGGTGAAAAGGGAATTGATTGATCACTGTATTGACTATCATACCAGAGTTGTCTGGAAGGTCTGCCGATACCAGATAATCTAAGTCCCTTTCTATACACAGGTTTCTCCTGTAGAAAATCTTTAGTATGTCGAGCAACATGCTGTGCAAATATACCAACCTGTCTATCAATCTTATCCTGATCCAGATCATTACCTTCTGGCCCTAATAAATTGTAGATATCCTGTACTAATGTATCTATTGTTTTCATAGTAAAAAGGGGGAGAGGCCTACCACAAAAACCTCTCCCCTTACTCCTTTCTTTAAGATGCTAGGGAAATATCTTCCTCTGCTTCATCGGCAGAGTATCCCTTGGAATGAACCTCAAAATCTTCTCCATCGTTTTCAGAAGCATAAGGAACAAGTTCCATGACTTGAACACCCAGCAAGTGACCGCTAATACCTTTACGACCACCAAACTCCCAAGGATAAGCCCTGTAACGCACATTAACAACAGAGCCATTTCCAACAGCAGTGTTCATCATGGTCCGTTTTTGTGCATCTACAAGAGTAGGAGCACGATTAAGTTCTCCCGTCTTTTGATTACGAACCTTTCGTTTAACAGTAACAAAGTCACCACGATCATCCTTCTTATTCTTAACCTCTAGTCCATCTTCTTTAACAATGGCTAGACTTTCTTTATCCAGATTGCATATATCAATAGACCATACTCCGTCACTATCAAAGGTAGTGTTGGGAGCCACAACGGAGGCCCAGTATGCTGTTCCAGAAATAACACTTACAGATCTTTTTACTTCAGACATATTTTATATTTCTCCTTTGTTGAATTTAAAATGCATTATGACATACTCTAATTATAATGTCAAGAACTTTTTTAATGTGTCTCAGCCCATGTCTCTCCTTCTTTCCATGTACTATCTAAGGGACAATTAAATTCTAGTTTTTTCTCTGTGTATTGAATAGCTTCCTTGGTTATCTTACCAAATTCCTTCACATCTTTCTTGGCAACTTCAAACTGATACTCATCATGAATGGAAGCTACCAGCTTGACATCAAGCCCCGATTGGTTTACACGAATGATCATATTAATTAGCCACTCCTTACACACAACAGCACCAGCCCCTTGTATGAGGGTATTAAGAGCACTGTGAGGGCTTCTAATATGGAGTTTCCTCCCATCCACACCATCGACTGTACCCGTCTCTGCCTCCTCTGAGATGTCATTACGGACCTTTGCCAAGGTTGGCATATTCTCTAGGAATTTATTGATAAGAACCTGTGCCTGTGCTTTGTTTACTCCTACTATTTGCCCTATCTTATAGGCTTGTGCTCCGTATAGCCAAGCATAAATAAAAGTTTTACATTGATCTCTGTCTGTTATTCCAGCCATCTTCATATTTCTTGTGTGAATATCTCCATTCACAAGCTCATTGGTGAACTCTTTATCATTCATGAGGTGGGCCAAGCATCTAAGTTCCAGACCAGAGGCATCTGTTCCCACCAGAGAATGTGTTTGAGGATTCCCCACTGTCCAGCAATCTCTACACTCTTCCCCAAAGGGGGATCTCACAGCCGGGACATTTGCCATGTTGGGAGACATATGTGCCATACGTCCAGTGATAGTCTTCAGAGTAAGAACTCTGCCATGTACTCTCCCTGTCGTGTCATCATAGGCATCTATCCACCCCTGTATCTGAGCTATTCTTTTTTGCAGAAGAAAAAACCGTGAGAATTTCTTGGCCTCTTCCATGTCAATTTTATTTAGAATCTCTTCATTGATCATGGGTTGCTCTGATTTAGGTGTGAATTGTTTTGGCTTCCACCCCCTCTTCTTTAGACGGGCTGCAATCTGTTGTCTGCTTGCTATGTTGAATGGAATCATCTTGGTCTTTGTCTTTAAAAGGATCTTAGTGGGAGAGAACTCTTGCAAAGACCACTCTGTTAATTCCTGTGCCTCATCTGATAATCTCCCCAGAAGTCCTATAGTTTTTTGTATGTCCAAGGCAAAGCCGTTCTTCTCCTGCTGATCCAGAATAGCTCTGGTCTTATGTTCTAAAGCAATAGCATAGGAGGAAAAGTCTTTACCCTCATTGTTTAAACGGTCATACACTTTCTCAGTTAGAAGCACATCATTCTTACAGTACTCTAACATATCCTCTGTGTATTCAGAATAATTATCACATTCCATCTTGGGGAACTTTAATCTTTTTCCCCATGCAGCTAAACTGTGTCCATCCTCTCTTACTGGATTAAACAATTGTGACATTATCATTGTATCTTTTATCTGCTTCAATTTTATATTTGTTCCCAACAATCTATTCAGATGAGGGGCATCAAAAGATATTCCATTGTGCATGACAAAACTATTCACAGTCTCAGACCAAGGCTTGAACTTATCAAGATTGTCCTGATCCCATATATGTACCTGAGATGTAGAAAGATCCTTGGCTACAATACAATGGATCTTTGTTGGCTTTAAAGAATCAGTTTCAATATCAAGTACTACATTCATACTCCAAAACTTTCTCCACAGCCACACTGAGATGTAGCATTGGGATTTTTAAATACGATATATGAACCATTGATGTCATTAGTATAGTCTATAGTTACACCCAATAGAAACATCATGGCTTCTGGTCTAACATATAAATTACCATCAAGCAAGGATATTACAGTATGCTTCTCAGGGATATCATTCAATGTGTCCCACTCGTAGGTGAAGCCAGCACAACCACCACCCTTCACCCCAAGCTGTATGCCTTTAACATCTTGATCCCTGACTATACGTGACAGGTGCTCATTAGCTTCTTCAGTAAGATTTATCATATTAACCTCTCATTATATTATACAGAAAGAACCCGTAAGCTGTAAGTAAAGAAGATAACCATATCCCAAAGCCACTATGAAAGCACAGGTCTTCTGTGTGTATCTTTAAAATGAAGGTAATAAACAACATTATTATCCATGATACCAGAGGAACAAGTGTTAAAATAAGCATCCATTTCATGAGGGGTATTTTGAATTTATAAACTCATCTGCATTAGCTAAACCCTCCATATTAATTAAATTGGCATCGTTGACATCTATATGATAGAACTTTTCATCTTTGGAATACCTAGTACTCATGATATCAATTCTGGAATCTCTAACAGCTTGACCATCAATGAACCATGCTTGCTTACAATCAGGTCTGAACACAACAAATGTCAATGTTCCTTCTCCTCCAGACTGTACCCACTTATCTATGATTTTATGTTTCCGATAAGGAATACGTATTTCATTCCAATGATTAGGCCAATCTCTAACCCAGCTATATTTTATTTCAGTCTCAAAGAAAGCTGGAGTGTCATCCTTCTTACATGTGATATCCACTCCATAAGTTTCTTTTGGATCTATGTCTTCATATCCGTTCTTGTCCAACCACTTCACCATTACCCCATTGGACAAGGGGTCTGCTTTATTATATAACTCTCTATCAAATTTCTTAGTTCCCATCATTATCTCCTGTGTTAAATGGATTGTCAATCTCTGTCATTCTACCAGTTTTTCTATCATAAAACAAGTGAGTACACACTCCTGTCTCACCTGTGTATCGATTCTTTAGAATACGTACCGTGGTGGTATTGGAAAGTATCTCATCATCCTCTTGTTGATTTCTTTCCAAGGCTATAACTCCATCACTTAGATGAGCTATGCTGGCCGATCCCCTAAGATGTGAAAGAGATACTTCTTTTCCTTCCTCATGTCCACGATCACCAGAAGGTCTACGTAGGTGGGATACAAGCAACAACCCTATCCCCGTTTGCTCCACCAATGATCTCAACTTGGTCATTAACATATCTATTGACTTCCTTTCATCTCCAAATGATTCTTCTTGTCCACTAACTAATATACTAAGATGGTCTAACACAATCCACTTACAACCCAGTGCCTGTGCCATGAATCTAATTCTACTCAGGATCTCATCATTTCCTATACTACCAAAATGATCAAAGGCAAAGAACCTTCCAGAATTAATAGTAGCTTCTTGCCATGTCTCTAATTGCTCCCTTTCAAATCCTTCTCTAACTTCTTTTATGTACAGTCTGGAAGAGGCTTCCACACTCATGATATTCCATGCTGTATTCTTTACACTTTCCTCCAGAGCTAACACCCCTATGTTATCTTCCGTATTTCTCAAGAGGTGATGCATTAACTCCCTCATGATGCTGGACTTTCCCATTCCAGCTCCAGAAGTGAAACAAATTAATTCCCCGGTTCTCATTCCATAGGTCTTCTCATTCATCTGAGGCCAAGGGTATAGACAAGTCTCACAATAATCCTCTTCGTATAGACTACTACCGATATCCTTGAGGTTAATAATCCCAGCAGGGGTGTACGGTTGAGCATTCCACCAACACTTATTGAATGCCTCCCTCTGACCCATCTTCAGATACTCATTAGCATCTTTATGTTCCAGATGTACTATCTTACATTTATTGGGAGCAAACAACTGAGCCACTTCTTCACTGGCCTTTCGTCCCTGCTTGTCCATGTCGAAACATAAGACCACTGTATCAAAGCTATCCAGATAAGAGAAGGCTTTCTTGCAATCCCTTAATGCACCAGCAGCCCCTGTCTTGATGGACACACTGGGCCACTTAGATCCCATGAGTTCATAAGCACTCATTGCATCCACTTCACCTTCACATATAGTTATGTATTTACCTTTGGGTGAAAAGATATTCTGACCAAAGAGAACGGCATCACTTATATCTCCCTCAACCCACATTCGTTTGTCCTTGGTCTGTCTTATTTTCATCCCTATTTGAGTACCCAACTCATTGAAATATCCATACAAGTGATGGGTTACTATGCTGCCATCAGTCTTGATCTTTGTACTAAATTTCTTGGCGGTTTCCATAGAGATCTTACGATCACTAAGATCCCCCCAATTTCCTGTTGTAGTCATGGACTTTACCTCTTGCTTTGGCATTGATAAAATATTATCTCCAAATCGTGTGTGACAAACAAAACAATATGAATGTCCTGCTTTATGCTGGACGTTTCCATCACTGGAATCACATTCTGGATTTGGGCATGGTCCTCTATCTAACCATTGACTTTGTGTCATTTATACCCCCGGTCCCGGCCAAGATTCATCGGAAATTTCTGTTGCTCTCTCACTCATTTCTTCTTCCCTTCTAGTAACATGTTTAACAAGATGCTTCCATGAAATTGGAAATAAATTTCTCATATGATAAGCTATATTTTCTGCTACAAATTTAGTTTCAGCTTGAGCATCTCCTTGTAGTCTGAGATTACACACTCTTGCAAAAGCATAGAGAGAACCACTCCAGTACCATGACGTGTACATACTCTGAGGTAGCACAGCCCTAGCTTGTTCAGGACATACTCCTTCTTTGACCATATCTTTATATGTTTCCGTAGCCAATCTAAGTACATCCCTATATTTTCTATCAAACCATTCATTGTTAGGAGCTTCCTTGGAAGTTGATCCTTGTTTTTTATCTTCAGATCTTTCTCTCCAAACGAGAGGATACCAGAAATCTGGCTCACTGTCAACATATCTTCGGCTAACCTCATTCCACGCCAGTCCTACTTGATGCTTCTGTAATTGTCTAGCTACAAAAATAGATGCTTTAATCTTGAATGTAGCAAACCCATGAGAGAAGGGTGACCAATGACCATGTTCTGCCAGATATTTAATTAGTTTTTCATCTTTGCTTTCCATTACCTTATCTATACATTTATCAAAAGATACTCTGGCAGCATTGACAATGGTTGTATCATCTCCCATGTGATCTATTAAATCTATCTTACTCATGTTAGGAAACTCCTTGAAAAAGACCACTGTTTTATAACGGCACACTTAGGTATACTAAGCAATCCACCATATTGTGCTTCACCTATTGTGTCACAATTATTTATTGACCCAGCTAAAGTTATATAAAGATCATCCTCATTCACCAACATACCACAAGATTTAATTCTCATGGGCACTAATTCCTTGACCTCATTTTCAGATTTCCAATCGGCATCATCATACTCTGCTGAATCAATCCATTCCACACAGACAACTTTAATATTCGTCAGCATCCGTCCACATATCTTTCATAAAATTATCTATGAAGGCTTCTTTGTCAGACATGATATCATCCACTTCCATTTTTGCTAGACGTTTAGATTCTTTAATGTCATATCCTTCTGCCTTGTACTGCCGTGTAATAGACCTAAAGATCTTCTGTCTTTCCCTTTGTAATAAACTGTTAGCCATCTTTATCATACCTCAATAACATTGTATCTATAGCATCATGAATAAAAATATATTTCTCTATGTCCTGTAAAGAAGTAGGATCATATCCTTTCAGAATTAAATCTCTGATCATGGAAAGAGGGAGACACAACTCCATCTCTCCCTCCTGTTCCTGCAACGTTTCTCTAAACTCAGAGAGAGCTATAACTTCACAGCTAGAGTCAGACACTGTTGTTATCCCTCCAAAGATTTAACTCTCCTTGAATTTCATTCAACTCACCTTGGATCTTATCAAAGATATATTCTCGATCTGTACCATGTTTCTGTACCCACTCAGATCGTGGCAAAATTGTGGCATCTTCTTCCATATCCATGAGCCATGCCTTTACCTTACCCATTGTTCTCCACTCCTTTACTGTCATTCGTTTCATTGGATTTAACTTTCACTGCTTAATATCCTCTAATGCTTTTCTTGTGATGTCTCTTATGTATTGTCCGGTTATCTTATCATAAATATATTCTTTGTCAAGTCCATATTTTTCTAGAAAACCAGCCCTCCCTAGTCGTGAAACATCTTCATACATCATCTCATCAAAAAGATAAACCTTATTACTCAAGCTACTTTCTTTCGGTTGGATCTTCCATTAAGGCCCAGCCAGACATACCACTTCGGAAACTTTCTTCTGGTTTTATTTGCCTTCGTAGGTAGTGGATCTCCTCCTGTAGAGTCTTGATCCTCTTGTGAGATCTGCTCAACTGTTCCTGTAGTTCCTTCACATTCCGTCGTAGTTCCCTCTCTATGTCCATCATTACCTCTCATTCTGCTATATGTATCATAAGCTTCTTGAAATGTCAAGAAGATTCCAACTTTTGTTTCCACTGGATCAGGGCCAGCAACAATCTGCCAGCTACTTTTCCACTTCTCAATTCTCAATTTCTGCATGGGGTTGTCCCTCATAAAAAGCATGGAAGTAAAGGTCTGATATTTTAGGTTTACGCTCCCATACACCAGTGACTACCCACTTATATCTAGGCCACGTTGCAGTCATACCTATACCGTTTGGTTTATGAGAGTCAAGGAGTTCCCACCTCACCCACTTACCATCCAGTTTACGTTGAGTTAATTCTACTTTCGACATTAATGTATCCTCATTAATCCTATACAAGCATCATTCATAAACATATTCGTGGGGAAATCAAACTCTTTACAAATCAACTCCATGTACCGCCATGCCGTAACTTCATCAATGAAAGTTTTAACAGAACCATCATCGTTCATTAATACGTCAGGCAT
>Ga0208179_1000328_pt1 | contig 33524 bp, 43 predicted proteins | sample Malvired_Geostar_FD_184238 | JGI IMG/M metagenome (GOLD analysis project Ga0208179, IMG submission 184238) | Marine viral communities from the Global Malaspina Expedition - Malaspina viral metaG DeepMed_Geostar (SPAdes) (version 2) | ecosystem: Environmental > Aquatic > Marine > Oceanic | place... | reverse complement strand
GATATACTGGCTAATGCCCTCGTGAAGGGGGCTCACTGGTTTGTGTTGGTTTGCTACTTGGCCGGTGGCGTACTCGGCATACTGTCTGCGATGTGGCTGGAAGGCAGACGGAAGAAAAGAGCAAGGAAGCATGGGCATGGACTCGCCCACTTTGATCGTGTCGTTTGGTGGCGGCGTTAACTCGTCCGCTATGCTCGTCGGTATGCATGAACGGGGGGTAAAGCCGGATGCGATCCTTTTCGCTGATACCGGGGGGGAGAAACCCGAGACTTACTCGCACATCGAGAAAATGGGCAGTTGGTTGGCAAAACACGATATGCCGCCGATAATAACCGTCACCTCTCCTAAAACACTTGAGGACGACTGTTTGGACCGGGAGACACTGCCTGGCAAGGCATTCGGGTTCGGCTCATGTTCTGAACACTTCAAGCTGCGACCACAGCGTCGATGGATCAGGGAAAACAAAATCAAAGACGCGATGTGGTTGGTCGGCATTCACGCTGGCGAAAAGAACCGGGCGATGCGGGTACTAAACCAGCGACCAGATATCCAGTTTCCGTTAATTGAATGGGACTGGAGTCAGGACGACTGTTTGTCCGCATTGACTAGGGCAGGAATTGACCATCCGGTTAAAAGCGCCTGCTTCTTCTGCCCCGCAATGAAGAAACGCGAAATTATCGAGCTTCGAGACAAACATCCTGACCTCCTTGATCGGGCGATTGAAATGGAACAAATCGCCAAAGAGGGAGGGAGGCTGCAAACAGTCAAAGGGCTTGGCCGGTCTTACTCGTGGGAAACGATCATTAAGGCGGATGAGGCGCAATTGAAACTCTTTGCTGACGAGCCGCAGCCAATGTGCGATACATGCGTCGATTGGTAACAAAGCAAGGGCACTGACTTACTAGACGCACTACCGATTAACCATATAATGAGGGCATGACAACAACACAACCCACTAACGAAAGCAGAACCATGAAACTTGCAACAGTAGAAAGCATCAGGGAAGAAGGCGAACGAATGATCCAGAATATGGTTGACGCAAACGCACCCACCGAAGCCATCGACAAAATTCGGTTGATCTTGGAATACGCGACGGACGCGAACTTCCGAAGGGGACTGCAAGAGACGGTCGCGGCAATCAACGCACTCTAAAGTGAAGGGGGCGGCGTGGGGCAGCGCCGCTTGAATGGTACAAATATGACGATGCCGCATTTGGAAAACTGCCAACACAGCGCCAGCGGTTGGTGCTTGGATTGCGTCAAAGCGGAGCATGATGTCACAGAGAAGGTGACCGGCGATTTGATGGTTCAGTGCGAACTCCTGAAAGAATCCAAGGAAACCAGATTTCAGCATACGCAAAAAGAAATGTCGTTTATCAGCGACATGATGGCGTTTTTGAATAAAGACAACGACCGCGATCATAGTTGCTGCTTTGAGGGACGACTGGTTGTCTACTGGTCTGACTGCGTGATGGGATACCTTGAAAAAGGCGACGACGAATGGTTGTACTTTCCCGTCCCCAAGGGATGCAAGCCGGAAGATACTGAACTGTTGGAGAGCGAAAACACCCTTCTCCGATCCAGCTTGCGGGCTAGGTTTAAAGCTCACAACACCGAGGACACTTGCACAAAATGCGAGCGTCCGTTCCTCCATTCCTTGACAGGCGATAATGTCGCAAAGGCCCGTTGAATGACTGATCTTCCAACAACGCTGCTCGCCGCTGTCCGTTACTTCTCGGACCTTGACATCTGCGACGAGTATATGAAGCGGATCAAGTGGCCGAAGGGCAAGCCCGTTTGCCCCAAGTGCGGCTCGGATCGCATCGGCGTGCTGAAGTCTCGCCGTAAGCTGAAGTGCAACGTCAAGGCGTGCCAGAAGCAATTCAGCCACAAGGTCGATACCATCTTTGAAGATTCCCCGCTCGGATTGGACAAGTGGTTCGTGGCGGTCTGGTGTGTCGCCAACGCGAAGAACGGAATCAGCAGCCACGAACTCGGGCGTGCCATCGGCGTGACGCAGAAAACCGCTTGGTTCATGTTGCACCGAATCCGAAAGGCGATGGAAACGGGGACGTTTGCCAAAATGGACGGGCCAGCGGAAGCCGACACAACGTACATCGGTGGCAAAGCGGCCAACATGCACAAGGGCGAGCGAGCCAAGCGAATCACGGGACGCGGAGCGGTGGACAAGACCGCCGTTCATGGCGTTTTGCAGCGTGGGCGATTCTGGATTCATGGGAATCAACTAACAAGGATGCAAGGATGACGACCAAAAAGCCCGCTGGCTTTCGAGCCTTTAACGCTCTGTGCAAAAAACTTATCCAAGTGCCAAAGTCGGAGATCGACGCGAAAGTAGAACGCGATAAGGCACGGAGGATTAAGAAGAAAAAGTGATTACGCATGTTTCATGCCAAGGATAAATATAGTGCGTCTAGTAAGTCAGTGCCAAAGCAAGGGAGAACACATGGGTGCCACGAAAAAGGCAATGATGGAGAAGGCGGAGACGGAGGCAAGGCTCGCCCAAATATTCGGCCAGCTACCGCCTGAAGCCCTGGTGGCTGACGGTTTCGATGAAGCACTTCTCGGCGTTTGCCATCGATTCGGCCAGGAGCCCGTGGCCGCCTACGATTACGAAAAGTGCATTTCCGTCCTTATGAAGGACATGACCAGGGATGAAGCCGAAGAATACTTCCAGTTCAATGTAATTGGGGCCTGGGTGGGGGAATACACTCCGGTTTTCATATGTGTGTTTGAGGAGGGATGTATTAAGAAGGAGGGTGCCAATGCCCCCAGGGCGGCCAAAGTTAATAACGGATGATCAGTTGAGGGAAATTGACCGCTTATGGAAATCGGGAGTTTCTCTCGCAGATGCAGCAAGGAGGCTGGGGATTCCGACCAAGAGGGCAAACAATGCCCATTACAAGCTGCGTATGCGTCGTGCTATGTATGGGACAGACATCGGCGGCCCCCGAACAATTCAGTGGTAGTCTATCTTGGACAGTTCACAGGGAAGTCGCCAGCGAGGCAACTATTGCGTCAGTACGGCTGGGGGCGAATGTGGAGTACCTACATTGAGTTACCTGAAGCCAGTGATGCCGAGCCGCTTGGCTTTGATTGCGGTGCATATACTGCCTGGAATAAGATGACCCCTCTGCATTGGCGTGATTTCCCTGAAGAGATATTTTTAAGGCGGTTGGAGGCATTGCCACGAGTGCCGGATGTGGCCGTCGTTCCTGATCTTCCCATGGCGGGCAACAGTAGTCTGTCGTTCAGCGTATCTTGGCGTCATCAACTCCCCAACGAGTTCCCTTGGCACCTTGCCGTTCAGGACGGCGTATCTATGTCATTGGTTGAAGAGAACATCGATCATTTCACGGGTCTGTTCCTGGGTGGTACTGGATCGTTTAAGCTCCGGGCTAAGGAGTGGTGTGACCTCGCCCATCGCCACGGGAAGACGTTTCACTATGGGCGGGCCTCCACCTACAAGCGTGTCCGCGAGGCGAGGCTGATGGGGGCGGATTCTCTTGACTCGGTATCGCCGGTTCTGCGATTGGCAGATGGCGACGGCCCCAAGAGGGGGCCTCGCGCACTTTTCCGCTGGATAGAAGAAGCAACTAGTCAAAACCCTCAGATGGAGTTATTTTTGTAATGAATACCTACAGGACAATGATTCATGGGATTTGCCCCTCTGATGGCACGGTGAATTACTACGAGGTAACCATTAGGTCTCACCCTCCAATACGTTGTGAGTTGATTGTTGAGGCGTGCAAGGAGCTAAGGGGTTCCGAAATGACCCAGGAGGATATGAACACTGCACTATCCGACAAAATCCCTGGTGCCGTAACCCTGGTAGGACAACACTGTGGCATTAGCTTGGAAACGACGCACTAACCCAGATGTATAGCTATCGAGCGGACATCGTTAGGCTTATTGATGGCGACACCGTGGAGGCCGACATCGACCTCGGGTTTAGTGTTTCCATTCGTCTCAAGCTGCGTCTCTACGGGATCGACACCCCCGAGGTACGGGGGCCGGAGAAGTTGCGTGGACTGGAGTCCAAGGCCGCTCTGGAAAAATTGATCGAACAATGTTCGCCCATCACCGTACAGACTCTGAAGGACATCTCCGGCAAGTATGGCCGCTATCTGGCAATACTCATGGGGGTGACTGAAGGAGGCGTGGTCGTGAACCTCAATGATCAACTGGTCAAAGGCGGTTGGGCCAAAGAATATGGAGAGAAGTAACAATGCCTCTAAGCCAAGAGCAGAGGGAATTACTGGATGAACTTCGTCGAATGGACTCGGAGTGGAATGAAAAGAGAAAGCAACAAATAGAGAGGGCCTTAGAGATATGCCCGTACTTACCCGAAAAGCTCTTGAGGCAATTAAGCCGGAGAACTACGGCAACTACCAGAGTCTTATCCGCTCGTTAAAAGAGACCGCCATCCATCACCAGGGCTGCGATCTCCCAGACCCGCCTGTTTCCGAGCCATCTGCCCGCGACCCCCAGCGGATGAGCGTGGTAGTGGTCCAGAATGCCGATGGATTCATTGAGTGCTACTCCGGTAAGTGGATCAAGGTCCGTATTGTCCAGCCCGGCGAGGACGAGTTTTTCGCGGACGAGAAGCTCCCCACTTACATGAAGATGAGGTCGCACGGGATGCCGAAGTATTCCCGCAGGCCCAACCTGAGCCCATTGCAGTGCCTGCTGGAGTATTATCAACACGAGCTAGGCCGTCTCAAGCGTCGAGATTACGTCATACAAAGAATCAAGGAGAAGGACACAGATGCCGAGATTTCAGATGAAGGAGAACAATCCCTTGGTGGTGGCGAGTTACCGGATTCCGCAGACCCACCACAATCGCCTGAAGGAACTGGCGGAGGAACACCGGGTGACGATCACGGATGTTCTGATCCAGATGATTGACTATTGCCTCTTGGACGAGGGGAGTGCCAGGGAGGTGATGGGCGGTCAACCTGAATCGGGAGTGTCGATTGAACTTCTCGATTTGTCCCGGCGAGCCCGCAAGGGGCTGGAGAGGTTGGACATCAAGACCGTCGAGGAACTGGCGAAGCACACCGGAGAGCAGTTACTGAAAGCTAAACATTTTGGGGTCACCAGCCTGCACGAGGTTCGCGAGAAACTAGATAAACGCTGTCGCAACTTACTGGCCGATGGAATTTCCCCTCGCATGTCCAGCAAGCACCCGGAATACCTGTCCTACAGTCGAAGATTGAGCAGGGTTCTCCGCCTGAAGTCGGAGCAGGAAAGGGAAAAAAGGCTGAAGCTTCTGGATTTACCGGAATAACACTGCTAGAATTCTAAAAGAAGGCTGACTCCTACTCGGCCTCCTTTCTGTCTTTCAGGGGTGAAAGACGGGCCAGGGTTTTCACGAGCCCTGGCCTTTTTATTTGGCGACGGCCCATGGGTAGACTTCGCTGGCCTTCTTCGACCAGTCCGCTTCGTGTCTCTCGGGCAGGTAGATATTGCAGTCCTCCGACCTGATGCAGACGGAGTGGTCGCTGGGCTTGGAGTAGTAGGCCCTCTTGCTCTTACATGCGATCCAGTAGGCTTGCCCCACGGTCAGGCCCGATCTGGCCGCCGCAAAAATGCCGGTACGGAGGAAGTCGTTATCCTTCTTCAGGCGTTTCTTCTTGATCACGGGGCCTGTCTTGCGAACCAGGGTTCCATCGGCCTCAAAGATTCGCCTCTGGCCCTTTTTGAAGGTGTGTCCGCAGATACACTTCTCCGGCAGCCTCCTCCAGGCCCGAGAGCATTTAGGGCAGCAGAGCGGCTCGTCATCCTCGTCCAGTGGGCTTTCCCTTTTCTTCTTAACCCTGGAGCGTATGTTGCGGCAGGTATCGTCCAGGGACCAGAATCGGTCTTCGTTGGGGCTCCCCAGTCCGGGCTGCCACCACGCCCCGGCGTGATCTTGAAGTGTGCAGTGTGTTTTCCCTGGTGCTGCACGGAGGATTCTCCCCACGGCCTGGAGGTAAACCACAACAGACTTTGTGGGCCTACAAAAGATCGCGTGCGACACCGCCGGTAGGTCCCAGCCTTCGTTGATGATCCCATAGGACGCCACCATCTTGATGGCCCCGGACTCTAGGCGTTTAAACGTCTGATCTCTTTCCTCGTCGGGGGTCTTGGCCTCCAGGTGAACACTAGGAACACCGGCATTAGTAAAGTACTCCGCGATCCACCGCGACTCGGGAACGCCGGGTGCGAACAGGACCGTGGGGCTTTGGAGTGGATTGAGGAGGCGGTAGTGATCGAGAATATCACCGATCACGGCGTGTCGGACCTGATTGAAGCGTTCACGCATCTGGACCTGAACGTAGTCGTCCCCGTCGTCGGAGACTCCCGACATATCGATCTCTGAGGGGGAGAAGACTTCGCAGGGGACAATTACGCCCCGGCGGCGTAGATCGGAGTTGGAAATGAGCGAGAGCAGTTCTTCATAGACTCCGCCTAGTCCAACGGGCGTGGCCGTGAACCCTACTTGAAACGCCCCAGCCTCTTCATGGCGTGCCATAATCTCTTTAGCCGTTTCTGCTTTTTGGCTATGGGCTTCGTCGTAGACGGCGAGTGTCGCGTCGTGAAGTTCCCAGGCCCCTTTGAGGGAGCGGGCTCTTTCCGTATGGATACTGGATACTTGTGCATGCTCTCCAAGAGACGAACTAACGCCAGCCGCTCGGACTCCGTGGGGCACACCGAACCCTGCCAGAGTACGCGATAATTGTTCTCGTAGAATCCTTCGATGCGTATAAACAATGGGCCTGCCGCCATTTTTGAGTTCCTCCTCAAATAGGCTCAAGATCATCCGGCTTTTTCCCGACCCCGTGGGGGCCGAGGCGACTATCTTCTTGATATGTCCACGGCGGGAGAGGATACGCTTGACGCAGTCTTCCTGGTAAGAAAAATCAGCTTTCGTCACTGACTAGTCCTTCCCATTTGGGGTGTTTATATTTGTCGTCCCTGTTTTGCAGTTCGATGAGCCATCGGCCCCTCTCTTCCTCGGATCGGACTCCCTTCACGAGGCAAAATTCCAGATACCCGGAGGGAACCTTGGAGACATGCAGGCCGCGATGCCTGCCGAAGTCCATTTTGTTCCACTCGTGGTTTTGCTCCTTGCAGGGCTCGGAATGCACATTGAATCCGCCGCAAAGCCAACACTTTTCCCGAGACAGTTTCGCGGTGAGGTAAAGGTAATCCTCGCCAAGGATACTGTCCCAGCAGAATTCGTTCATCTTCCAAAATTCGTCGGTACACATCTCATTTAAAGTCACGAATCGCTCCCTTTTCAATGCGTTTCTTGATGATATCAACATTGGTTTTGCCAATATCAATAGTTACGCAGTCACGGTCCAAAGCGTTCGCGACCACGGCGGTAGTTCCCGTGCCGCCGAAGGGGTCCAGGCACCTGTCGCCTGGGTTGGTGTATGCCTTGATCAGTCTGGCTAGGTAATTCTCTGGAAGCTGATTGGGACAATCCGATATCCGCTCCTTGGAATTTCCCATCACCCGGCCCCAGTTCGGCCCGTCTTGAGGAAGACCCCAAACCGTGCCTGGGAGCCTTTTGCCGGGGGTTTTGGACTTGGATGCCCTCTTGTCATTGTACTTGGATGCCCTTGCCGGGGTGATTGTGACGGCGTCGGGGTTGAAGGTATGCCCCTCGCGGCCATAAATCAGGCAGTGTTCCCTGGCTTTCGTGAAGTTATGGCGATTATTCTGACCGAAATCGTAGTACCAGTTGACCCAGTTGATGCGGGTCATCCCGGCGGCGTCTTCCATCTTCAGCCAGAGTTTGACGAGTTCGTCAGGCCCATGCAGGCACATGACTCCGGTGCAGGAGTCCCAGGCCCTTAAGGTTGCCAGTCGGAGTATGAACCTGTATTCCTCTTCGGGGAGGTTGTCGGAATACTCCAGATATTGTTGATTGATGTTGAACGGCGGATCGAGAAAGCAAAAGTTAAATTCACCCAGTTTTGGAATCACTTCCAGGCAATTCCCGTGGATCACGTCGATCATCTTTTGGCTCCTTAAAGTCCCAGTGGCCGCCCCGGTAATTTAAATCTGCACCTTGCGATTTGCATTCATTGCACCTGCGAGGTCTAAGGCCGGGTTGCGACAGGATAACTCTACCGCATTTTGGGCATATCCACTTAGAATGGGCGTAGGCATCCATGCTCGTCTCCCCTCAAACGGTGTGTCCATTGTTACTCCATCAAGCTATGAAAGCAACTGGTAAAGACTTAGTGCCCTCTGCCTCCCTAAGAAACGCCGATGAGTGCAAAAAGCTATTGGATAATGGCTGGTCTCTATCCATATGGAAGAACGCAAAGGGGAGTTATACTGCGGTAGCAATTCCAGCCTCTATCGGGGAGATTTTAAGTGAGTTGGAGGAAGGGGAAGAAGACATAACCCTGAGAACTCAGCCCCACTGGACCGCAGAAGGCAAGAGTCCCTCCGCCGTCCTGCATGGGTTGACCGAGAGTGTCTTATTTGGCAAAAGGGGCTAAAGGGGGAACCATGGCCTACCGCAGGAAACAGCCGCTCGACATTAATGGCGACCCGTACCGCCTCTGGCAGCACCGCATGGAGCGGGAGTGCAAGTGGCAGGGCATCTATGATGAGATCAAGGAAATCCAGAAGAATGGGGATCAGGAGGGGTACAAGGGGTTCATCAATATCATGCGTAGCATCGCCAAAGAGAGGGATTATCGCGGTGCCGCTGACGAAAGAGTCCTGTTTGCGGAGTTTCTTCAGGAAGAGGAGGCCCTGCTAGACGGGGACGCCAAGGTAAAGGCCAAGTTTGAGTTGGTAGTCAGCGAGAAACAGGACCGCTCTACCCCCCGCAAGGAGAATAACTGGATTGCCAGCCATCCGGCCATGCGGAGAAAGGACCGCGACCCGGAGGACAAGAAGGTAATCCTGACGATTGAGGACATACTGGACGCCCCCTCCCAGGCAGCCGTCAATAAGCTCCAGTACTGGTCCAACGAGCCCCGTAAATTTTTCGAGATGGTGCATGCCGCCGAGAAACCGGCCCCCAAGCCTGTCGTCCATAAGAAGGAAGAAAAGAAGGAAGCGACCAAAAAGGTGGTCCACGACCCCACCCTGGAGGAGGTCGAAGAGATGCTTAAGGAATTTAATCTCCAGGGGCTGGACGGATAATGTCTACTCGGTTCTACGACGATTTCTGTAAAGCGGGGGGAAAGGAATACTCCCAGAACATGCAACTTCGGGCCAAGTACCTGCGGAGGGCATCCGAGGATTTCGCATTTCAAAAACATCTACTGAAGGCGTGTCAGGATGATGTGCTGTTCTTTTTCAACTGTTTCTGCTGGTTGTACGAGCCTCGCCCCCGAAAGGTTGAGGGCAAGAAGCTTCCCATGGTTATTCCCTTCATTACCTGGGAGCATCAGGACCCTGTAATCCTCGGTGCCCGAGAGGCACTGGGGTTTGAGGACATTGGCATTGAGAAGAGTCGTGGCGAAGGGGCTAGTTGGATATTCATTCTCCTGGCACTCCATGACTGGCTGTTCCAGCCCATGTCCGCTATTGGCTTCATCTCCAGAACCGAACTGGCGGTAGACAACCCGGACGATCCTGACTCATTGATGTGGAAGCTGGATTGGGAGTTGTCCAAGCTGCCGCCCTGGATGGCCGGAGAAAAAGACAAGGACTACAGTCGGAACGTATCCAGGCACATTCTCAAGAATCTCCGCAATGGTTCTCAGGTCGTGGGCTACACGGCCACGGGCGATGTGACTACGGGTGGCCGTAAGTACTGGATAATGTTTGACGAACTCGCTAAGTTTCCACGCCCAGCAGATATGCACGCGATGGCCTCGACTCAGCATGTGACTGAGAGCAGGGCATTGATCTCTACACCCAAGGGGGCCGAGGGCGAGTACTACCGGATCATGCATGCGCCCAGCAACATGGTGAAGCTGGTGCTGGACTGGAAGCAGAATGAAACCAGGAACTGGGGCCTGTATAAGCTGGAACATGGTGTCCCCGTCGCGGTGGACCCTGAGAAGAATCCTCTAGCCAAGGGATATGACCCTCCTACCCCGGAATTACTCGATCTGTTTTCCCGACTGCGACAGAATGGGTACAAGCTGGAAAACAAACTCAGGTCCCCATGGTACGACAGGCAGTGCGACAGGCCCGGCGCAACTCCCCAGAGCATTGCCCAGGAACTGGACCGGGACTATGGCGGCTCGGTATATCGCATCATGGGGCCTGAGTTCTTTAAGAAGGCGAATGAGTCCGTCATGTCGTTCCGGTATGAGGGTGGTATTCAATACGACAGGTCAAAATTGACTATGTCTTTCGAGGAGGCCAAGGGCGGGCCGATGAAGGTCTGGTGCAATCTAGACCATTCGCTGCGGCCCCCTATTCGCCCATACGCCGTTGGCGTGGATATATCCTCCGGCCTGGGCGGGAGCCACACCTCCAATTCCGTGATCCAGGTGATCGACTTGATCTCTATGGAGCAGGTAATGGAATACGCCACTAACGTGGTGGAGCCCTCGGAGTTTGCCGAGCAGGCGATGGCTATTTGTAAATGGTTCCACGACGCCTACTTGGCCTGGGAAATTAACTACGGCGGAGGGTTCTCCAAGAGAGTAAAGGAGATGGGGTATCCCAATATTTTCATGAGAACAGTGTGGACCAAGAAGGGGAAGAGGAAGTCGAAGGACATCGGGTGGCACACAAACCCCGCTTCCAAGGAAGCTGGATTTTCGGATTACATACGGATGATCACGAAGGGCGAAGTAAAACTCAGGAGTCGCGCTATTGTGCAAGAGTCTGGGGAATACGTCCGCATTAATGGTAAGATTGAGCATCTGACGGCGTTCAAAAGTTCCAATGACGCGACCAAGGGAGTTGCACACGGTGACCGGGTGATGGCCTTTGTGGTGGCATTACAGGCGGCGATTGACAGGCCGACAGGAAAGAGCCTCTCTATTGATGTGAATTCGGTGAACACCGGAGCCATCCCCCCATACACTATGGCGGCCAGGATGGCGGAGCGACAAACGAAGAAGGAGGATGACGGTTGGGATGACCGCGAAGTTGGAACGCTAGCTGAGAACCACATTGGGAATTCTTTTGGTTAATTGAAAAAAACATTATGATGTAGCAGGGAGGCTGCCATGCCAGTAGGAACTTATGCCGGTGACAAAGAGGATCGCAAGTCCGGGGCCTATACCGGGGACAAAGAGGGCCGCAGGTCCTACGGCGATAAAGATGAAGCCTTTGTCCCAAAGGACATGAGCGACGAGGACACACGCAACAGGCTCTTCTCTGCAATTACGGGTTCCTATCGGAAGTTGTTGCCGTTTCGCACTCTCATACACAATCTTGTTGAGGAGTATGCAGGTAGTTCGTATGGTCAGGGTGGCTCGCCCCGCCACGAAATCTATATGAACCTGATGAACCAAGCGGTAGAGGCTTATACGATGAGCTTGGCCGCCAACCGGCCACGCATTCTCGTGTCCACCCAGTATCCCGACCTGAAGTACTTCTCCAAGATGTTTGAGACGGCGGTCAATAACCTCATCAAGGAGATCGGCCTGGAACAAACGATGCGTCGTTGGGTTATGGATGCCTTCTTCTGTGTGGGCGTCGTTAAGGTTCACATGGCCGATGCAGGTCTCGTCGAAGTCGAGACAGATCGATGGATGGACCCCGGCAAACCGTTCGCATCTAATGTCTCCCTCGACAACTTTGTGTTCGACATGTCGAGCAAGAAGTGGTCAGAAATTCAATTTGCGGGCGACGGCTACAGGATTCCCTTCAGGGACCTCAAGGACCCGGAACTCTACGACCAGAAGGTCGTCAGCCGCCTGAGCCCCACTAGTAAATTCACCCAGGACCAGGAACGCCTGGAGTTAATCTCCCGTGGCCTCAGTACCGATCCCGACGAATACGAGCCCATGATCGACCTGATGGACATCTGGATCGCCAGGGAGGGCAAGATATATACGTTCGCCATGGACCACGTTAAGAGGTTTGAGGGGCGATTTGGTCCCTTGGCCGAGATGGAGTGGGACGGCCCCGAGTTCGGTCCCTATCACATGCTGAGTTTCAACGATGTTCCCGAGAACATCATGCCGTCATCCCCGGCGTCACATCTGAATAACCTGTCCAAGCTGGCTAACAATATCATTAGAAAGCAAGGGCGGAAGGCCAGGGCGGCTCGTAGGATTCACACTTATCCCCCGGCCTCCCACAAGGACGCCCAGAAGATTCAACGTGCCGGAGACGATGCCTGGGTCGAAGTACAGGACAACGGCGAACTCAAGGAAGTGCAGATTGGCGGAGTGGACCCCAGTAATCAGGGGTTCCTTGGCGGTGTTATTGAAATGTTTGACCGCATGGCAGGGAACCTCCAGGTTCAGGCAGGACTGGGGTCGTCGGCCCCCACGGCCAGACAAGAACAGTTGATTGCCCGTCACGCCGGTAAGAAAGAAGCCCAGATGCAGTATCGGGTATTGGAGGCCGCTACTGGTTTAATCAGAGACCTGGGGCACCTCCTCTGGCAGGATGAGATCAAGGAAATTCCTGCCGACTATATTGTTGAGGGGACCGATGACTTTACTATTGATGCGACCTGGACTCCCGAAAACAGGGAGGGTAATTTCCTCGACTACGATCTTACTATAGACATCTTTAGCATGGGGTATCAGAGTCCCCAAGACCGGATACAGAATGTCAACGAGACCCTCAACCTGTTCAGTGCCTACATGCAGATGATGATGGAGCAGGGCGGCAAGATTGATTTTGCCAAGTTACTGGAACTCTACTCCGATTTAATGAACGAGCCCAGACTCAAGGATGTGATTAAATTTGATGCCGTGGACTTGACGGGACTCAATTCTCCTAACCCCAACGCATCCCAACAGTCCAATAAGATGGGAAGCCCCATTGAGAAGACGACGGAGCATATACGCCAAAATGTTCCGGCGCAGCAGTCAGCCATGTCGCCGGAGGCATGGGCCGGAGGCGGCCCCGGAGGGGAATCAGAATTGACTGGCGTACCTGCCCCGCAAGAAAGAACAGGCATGCCTGGATAGGGAAGGATTCCTGTGCCGAGGAGAAAAAGAACCAAGGATGCTCCTGTAGAGCCTTACGGTTTGGAGGGAACCCCGGAGGAAGTTTACAACGCGCTTCTCCGACTTGAGGGGCATAGTCGAGCCCCCAAGGGGGGGAACTCGTGGGACGAGGACGACGAATTGGTCCAGGCTCACATCAAAAAGAAGTGTGATGAAATAAAACAAAGGAAAACGGAACTAGACATTCACCCCACGGAAACCTCGCTAAAAAACAGATTCAGTGAGATGCAGGCCGAAAGGGGCGCGTACATGGAACAGGAAATAGGGAGACTGTCAAAATGGGCGAGATGATGGACCGTAGACTTTACGAATACCTGATTCCATTAAGGAACACAGACACACAAACGTGGACGACCAAATGTTCGCAGGGTGAATGGGTTGTCCAGTATTCGGTGGGGGTCGCAACGGAGACAACGGGAACCAAATCATGGACTACGAGTTTCGCAAGGATGACGGAGCCATCGTCTCGGTAGACTTTGAGACGATGATGAACGCCAAGGACGGGCTCCTCGCATTAGAAGATGGCTCCGTGGCTCGTCGTGTCCATGAAGGGGGGTCTTTCAGAAAGTCCGCTCCTGTTCTCCCCGTGAACCCCAAGACAGTAAGTTCGGCACTGGGGTGCATAGACGACGCCGTTGACGGGTGGAGAGAACATGCCCGCCTCCACGGCCACAGCGTTGAATTCGTGCAGGACCCGCTGGAGCCGAGGTTCTACAACGCACACTTTGACTCAGAGAAAGAGCGTATTCGCTACGTCGAGTCCCGCCAATTCTTTGACAAAAACCCACATTCCGGCTCAGCATTAAGCCCTGGAATGCTGGAAAGGGCTCAAAAAAGAGTCGCTGAGGAATACCGATAGTGGAACATTCGGCACCCAAAAGGGGTGAATAGTGCCACTATTGTTTTCTTCTGTTCTTTTCCATGTGGTATCCAGTACAAATGGCGCAACGCAATCTCATATCGCAACGCCATTTAAGGAAAAGACATGGCCGAAGAAGGACAGGAAGTCTCGAATGAACCGGAAGAAGCCGAGGTCATTGAACTGACTGAACGGGAACAAATCATCGCTGGCGGCGGTGACCCGGATGATTCTCAATATGAGGAATCAAGTGAAGAGGAGGCCGTCTCGGAGGATCATGACGATGATTCGTCCGGTGGGGACACTGCCGAGCCCGCCGATAGTCCATGGATCACCGATAATATTCGGCAGGTGGCCGCCAGCTACGGCATGGGCGAGGAGCATCTGCAAAATCTTGGTTCAGAACTCGCCTTCCAGCAGGCGGCCAAAATGATTGACGGCACGTTCGCCAATGTTGCCAACGATCCAAACTTTGGTCAGCCAGTCGAGCAACAGCACGCTGAGTCTGCCTCCGAATCTGCCGACCCGATGGTCGATGACTTCAACAAGAAGATTGACGCCCTCCGCGACTCCGGCTACGAAGACGATGTTCTGGATATTCTCAAAACCGAACACGAGGCTAACGTACATCTCAGGGGCGAGATTACCGACATACAGGTTCGTCATAATGATGAGGCCATAGCAAATCATGCAATTGATTTCCACGACCTCGTGGACGAACTGGACCCCGAACTGTTTGGAGTGTCTTACGCCGATGGTGAATACCGAGAGCTTACCCCAGAGCAGGACAATAACCGGCGGCAATTATGGACAGGGATGGACACGATTGCCGCTGGCATTTATCAGACAGCCGCCAGGGACGGAGTTCCTCCGGTAGTCCCTGAAGACAAGGTTCTGGCGGAGAGAGCGAAGATGATGTTGTTTTCCTCCGAGGTTCAGGGTCAGGAAAGAAAGAAGATCAGCAGGCAGTTGCAGCAGCAGTCCAAGAAGCGGCGGCCCGTGGGTGCGGCATCTAGGAGCGAACCAGCGGCCATCCCTTCGTCGGATCAGCAGGCCATCGATATAGCAAACCATCCCGCTCTAGTCGAATTCTGGGACAAGGCACAGCAAGAATAGGGAAGACAAAATGGCTAAGAAAAAAACTCCGCCAAAATTCGACCCCCCGAGAACAAGCATGGACAAAAAGGCAGAGGGATTGGTGAAGTCCAAGTCCAAGTCCAAGTCCAATCCCAAGCCTAAAAAGAAATTCAAACCTAAAACGAACGAAGAGGGATATTAAACTAGCGTTGCCGCCGTGTAGGCGGCTAACATTACAAGTAACAGTTTTCCTTTTATAAGCACGGAGGCTTATCATGGCCCTGACACCTGAACAAATTGAGGACTTTGCCGCTCTGACATTGTCACACTTTAAGAAGCACAAGTGGACCGACCTGAGTTTGGAGCATCAGGAATACGTCGCGTCTGGCATCATCACCGAGAAAAACGTGCAGGAGCGGGGCGGCAAGACTATCGACTTCCGCATCAAGCACAAGAACACCGGAAACTCCCGTAATACGGGGATGTTCGCTCAGGACATCACTAAGGTTGACGATGTGATCACCTCGGCCAGTGTCCCGTGGTCAATGCAGACCACAAATTTCTCCTACGACATTTACGAGGACCTCTTTCAAAGTGATCGCGAGACGATCATCAAGGAACTCCAGATTCGCGAACACGACGCCCTGTCCGACATGGCGGAGTTGAGCGAAGAGAATCTCTGGTCCAAGCCCTCGGGAACTTCCGACACCCGTCCCATGGGAGTCCCCTTCTGGGTTAAGAAGGACGCCACCACTACGGTTGGCGGTGGTTTTAACGGCGGAAACCCGGATGGATTCACCGCAGGGGCGGCTGGTGTGAGTTCCGCTGATTTTCCACGCTGGAAAAATTGGACATTCGGATACGCGACCCCGGATACAAACGATCTTGTCAAAAAAGTCAAGAAAGCTCTGGCGTTTACCAACTTCATGCCGCCGATTCCTCACCCGGAACTGGGCTATGGAAGTGCCGCCCACCAGATTTACACGACCTACCGAGTGCAGGAGCCGCTGGAACGTCTTGCGGAAACTCGCAACGACAATCTCGGTGCTGATGTGGCTCGCTACATCAACAGTGTCATTATTGGTGGCGTGCCGATTAAGTGGGTTCCCTATCTGGAATCCAACGATACCGACGATCCTCTCTACGGGATCAACTGGAAGCATTTCCGGCCCGTAGTGAAAAAGGGAGCCAATATGACCCGAAGCAAGCCGAAGCCTGCCGCAAAGCAGCACACGGTTCGGGAAGTTCATATTGATAACTGGATGCAATATTGTTGTTACAACCGACGCGCTATGTGGGTTGGCAGCAAGTAATAACTGATTAACACGGTGGGGTCCGTTGTGGACCCCACTATTACTTTACTTTAACTCCGTGGTTTTAGGAGGAGTTTAGATGTTTGGTTTCTTACCGCACAATTTGTTTACTAATCACGTTAACCAGAACACGACTGGTCTTTCCCCCCGTCTCTGGAGCAGAGTCTCCGGTACGATCATGTCATCTGACGGCCAGAAGCGTCTCGTCCTGGCCGGTGACGATTTTATGAGTGTCCATCCAGACGACGCCACCGCACCGACGTATGTTCTGTCAGACGAGAACTACGATGTTCCAGCCGGTGATTCAGACTACACCATACTGGGGTCAACCACTGATTCAGGTGGTGCAATCGTCATTACCACTGGAGCAACTGCCGAAGACGAAGTTTATGTATCATCGGGAGCGGCATCAACTGTTTTTGGTTCGATCTCCGATACCAACAACTACCTGACTGCTTTCGAGTGCAGATTTAAGGTTGACGCGATTACAGATGCGGCCTTGAGCATGTTCATCGGCCTTGCCGAAGAGGGTTGGGGGGCCGCTGATGACATCGCAAATGGTGGTGCCCTCGCCACGAATGATTACATTGGTTTCCACATTACGGAAGCCGATGGCAATTCGATTGATGCCGTTTACCGAAAATCGGGTGCGGCACACACTCAGTCGATGAATCCTATTCAGGTTCCGGTTGCCGATACCTACTACAAGTTGGGATTCATTTTCGATCCCGAAGCTCCGGCAGACAAGCGTATTACTTGGTATGCGGACAATGAAGAGCAAACAACTTACGTTACTGAGGCTGTCGTCGAAGCGGCTTCTGTCTTCCCGACAGACCAAATGCTGAAGTTTGTTACAGGCGTTAAAACTGCCGATGGCACCGTTTCGGCGTTGACAATCGACTGGTGGGCCTACGCCCAGCTTATCCCTTAATGATTATGTTGCGCCGGGTTTACGCTGATCCCGGTTAATTGCGCCGGGGAGATGGTCTGACGAGACCTCTCCCCTTTTTTGTATAAGGAGCCTGCCTATGAACGACTAACGCTCATTTCAGCGGTGCAATCACTAGCAACTCAAAACAGGAAACCATAATGGAATTCCATCCAGCGGATTTCGAGAATTACGTCAAGATCACCGGCAACGACCCCACGCCGGAGGCCCATGCGGCCTACGTTGACCTCATCCATGTTCGACACATGTTTGTCTCAGGCGAACTCGGCTACGACCACTTAATCAACATGGTGGCAAGACTGGGAATTCCCTTCAGGGGTGCGCCCAAGCCACTGGAGCTTGAGGAAGGGCAGGTTGACTGGTCGGCGTTTCCCGGTGATGGCAGTGTCATCGTCATGGTCAAAATGTATGGCGACTGGCAGCCGGGCCGCTACTGGGGCCGTGTTGAAGGCGGCACCCTCGGGGTTGAGATGGAAGATAACCCTGGCAATATTATTGAGATAAACAGAACCACCCCCGACCTTATCCGCCTCGGCACCAAGCAACCGTTTGCCGATGCAGGCACCCTGGATCGCGAGGACATGGATGCCCGCGCCAAGGCGATTGATGAGGAGGAGTCCGCTCAGGGCTCCCTCGATGAGGACATTGAAGAGGACGAAGAACTCTCGGTCCCCGAAGTTGACATCGAGGAGCGTGGGCCTGACTGGTCTACGGTCAACCAAGGAGTGGATGTCTACGTCGAGGAAGAGGATGGCGAGATAAAAACGGGTGCCTTCGTGGGGGTCACTCGCGTGGCCTATGAGGCCGAGGGTGACGAAGAACCGCAAGAGATCACCAAGATTGTCGTCCGGCCCGAGGGGGAAGACGCCGATATCGAATACTTTGAGGGGCAGGTTATCGTGGCCGACCTGGGGGCTATTATCAACACAGGGGAATAATTATGTCTGACAAACTGAAATCACTGCTGCTTTCCCGCCGATTCTGGGTCGCCATTTCCGGCGTCATCGTCGTGGTTACGGGGGGCCTGGGCCTGCCGTTATCCGCCGACGCTGTTACTAATGTCGTTGTAATTCTAGCCAGTTGGATTCTCGGTGACAGCATTACCAAGACTGCGTAGTGGAGGCATGTGGCCGGGCCAAGGCTTTTCACAAGAAGCTAAAGCATAAACGGGAGTTAAATAATGAGAGAATTAGCCCAAAACACCTTTATTCGCCATGTGCGTGTTGCCGAGGCTGATACCGCCCAGGCCAACGTCGAGTTATTCGCGTGCCCCGGTGACTCAAGGCTTGTTGTCACCAGTATCCGCGTAATGGCCGACAACGCCAATTCAGTGGATGTAGGGGTTCAGGTTGGGTTCGGCACCGCTGCCGTTCCGACGCCAGCCTTGACGGCGAATGACGGAATTGCGTTTGACCACCCTGGAGTCAGTCAAGGGGGAGGGGCTGTGGTGAACAATAACGGAGAGCCCATAGCCTATGGTGCCAAGGATGAGGACTTGAGATATACCTGCGGGGAGGCTACCGGAGGAAGTATCTCAATCATAGTTCACGGTTATGTAGACGCATATAACGAAGCGAGCCTGTAACGTCACTTTGAAGCTGGCGGGCCACTCCAATAAAGGGAACAAAAATGCCTACTTACGAGAAACTAAGAGCCGAGCTAGCGGATGACCCGTTGGATCGCGGCTATTCGTCTATGTCCGATGAGGAAGCTGCCGCCGACCTGCAAACGGAATATCGCAGTGACCTCCAGCCTGTCCCTATGGCAAGCGTTGTACGCTGGTGTGCGAGACATGATTCTCTGGCCTCGCTTGATACCGCAGCGTCCAGTGCCTCTCCAGGGGTCCGCTCCGTGGCCCGCGCCGCACAGATAATGATCGCCTCGCCGCACATCGAGTCGTTTAATGTCCACGACCCCGAACTGTCCGCGATGCTTGACGCCCTGGTGACGGCGGGTGTCTTTACGTTGGATGAGCGGGACGACCTTGTGGCATTAGGTACAACACCAACCAGCCGCGCTGCGGAATTGGGCCTGGGCCGAGTTAAGCCTGGGTACATCGGAAAAGCCAGAGCATAAAGGAACAACAAAATGGCAACAGAATCCAAATGGGAAGCCCCTGCGAGTATAGTTTCGTACCTAACTACGGAACTCAATTCTCTGGCAGACGGTGCGAATGTACTGGGTGCGAAAGTGGACAACGTCGCAGATGGCGAGAACGAGATGTTCATTAACTTGGAATTGAATCTCGCCGCCACATCTTCCAGGGACGCAGATGCACGGATAGAGATTTACGTATTGTACAGCGTGGACGATACCAACTTCGACATGGGTTCGGCCTCTGTTGATCCTCGCCCCGAAACGCTGCTGACCGTGATGTCGTTTGACGCAGCAACAACGACTCGCTATCGGACAGTGGCCAACCTGCCGCTTGCGCCGTTTGATTTCAAATTGTTAGTTATGAACGAACTCGGTCAGTCGTTCTTTGGTTCCGGTTCGACGCTGAAATACAGGCTCCATTCCGCTGAGAGTCAATAGTGCCCGTAATCGCAACACCACTCCCGCAGCGACTCCGCAATACGGATCGGTTAGAACTGAACCGTTCTAGCTGGCAAGCTGCTGGTCTGGTTGCATGGTGGCCGCTTGGCGCGTTCCCTGATGCGAGGGACATGAGCCTATTTGGAGGAACACGCGCATCCGCTGTATTTACAGGAACCAGCATACATCAAGGCTCACCAAGACGCGCCAGGGCGTTTCCTAACACAACAGATAAGATACAAGCCCAAGGACCGATCTTAAGCGGAAGCACTGACTTCACGCTGTCAGCATGGGTTCACCGTTTAGAATCGCCGTCAACGGCGTGCTATGTCGCCGGTAATTATGGGACCGGAAATAGTGGCGGAATAGAGTGGTTCCTTTCAAGTAGTGGCGTTTGGGGAATTTACCTCGCTGGCTCGGTGACAACAGGGTCGTCGGTAAATTCTGGCGTATGGTATCACATTGTTGCTACACGGCGCGGCGGCTCCGCGATTGATTTATATCAAGACGGCGTATTAAACAGTTCAGGCACGCTATCTGGATCAATCGGTACTAGCAGAAACTGGACAATCGGAAACGGTCCCGACTATACGTCTGAAGATATGGACGGATATATCGACGATGTTCGTGTCTACAACCGCACACTAAATGCCAATGAAGTCGCGGCTATTTACAATGAGACACGCGACGGCGGCTACGGTGATCTCGCTAAACAGCCGACACGGTTCCATCACCTGCCGGTGGCCGCTGCGGTGACAGGAAAAGGCTCAAGAACAGCGATGTTTCTGGGGGTAGAGTAAGATGACTACATTGTCCTTGGACGTATCGATATCCCAGACGGTACACTTGTGTGTAGAGATGACTCAGGTACTGGATGTGGATGTCAGTATGAGCAACGCAAAACACCAAAGTGCCGAGACCACGGGGACCTTCTCGGCGGATGCCGCATTTAGTGGGAGCGTAGAGAAGGGGGCAGGACTTTGATTCGTGAATCTGGGGGCTCATATAAGGTGGTAAGTGAGTCTGGGAGAAACCTGGGCAGTGGCTACCAGTCGCGTGGTCAGGCCATGAAACGATTGAGTCAGGTGGAGCATTTCAAGCGTCGTAGTAATCGCCGGTCCCGCAGGGCCAAAAAAAGGGACTACAAGGATGAATACAGGAAGTTCCAGTCGTCCGGTAAGATGAAGAAATACCGGGCAGAATTGAATCGGTATAACCATAAAAAAGGGACATATGGCAACAGAGATGGAAAGGACGCATCTCACAAGGGCGGCAAAATAGTTGGGTTTGAGGACGAGAGCATTAATAGAGGAAGACACTGATATGGCTGAGATACACAAAGGCGATATTGGCACGATCTTCCTTCTGACCCTCAGAGACGGCGGGACCGCCGTGAATGTAGCCTCGGCTTCGTCAACAAAGAACATTATCTTCAAGAAGCCTAGCGGAGAAGTCATCACCAAGGGGGCCGCGTTTAACAGCGACGGTTCGGATGGAAAGATCAAATACACGACGGTGTTAGGCGACCTTAATGAGGTGGGATACTGGGAAATGCAGGCAGAGGTGGTGATAACGGCGGGCACCTTTAAGTCCGAGGTTGAGGGTTTTCTTGTTAAGAGAAATCTATAAATATGGGCACACTAAGCAAAAGTTTTGATGACCTGAGACGCGAGATTGGCTGGATGATCGGCCAGTCCCGTGACTCGGAGCAATGGACCCCCGAGCTATCCAGAAACGTCAGTGATGTTCTGGTGACCGGGCTGTCCAACTTTTACTGGTATGTCCCAATGGAGGGCCAGGAGCAGTATTCTTGGAGCTTTCTTAAGCCCAGTAAGACTCTGTCCATCCTGGCAGATACAGACACATATGACCTGCCTCCTGATTTTGGCGGTTTGTACTCGAATGGTTTTACCTTCGATTCAGGGACTCAGCCTCCGGTGAAATTAGTAACCGAGGAAGAGCTTAGGACTATCCGTGGCACGGAAGCCAAAACCGCTACCCATCCGTCCTACTGTGCGATCCGCACCAAGGTTGCCAGCGAAGGGCACGAGCAGATTTACGAGATCATTTTCTACCCGAAACCGACAGCCGCCCACACGCTCCGCTACCGATATTCCATCATCCCAGGGATGATTGATGACACGGACACCTTCCCCCACGGTAGTCGCCTCCATTCTGTGACGATCTTGGAATCCTGTCTGGCCGTAGCCCAGAGGAAGTTCCTTGACGCCGAACAGAGCGGAGTTGATCACGAAACAGAGTTCCGAAAGTGCCTCGCAGCCTCAATTCACCGGGACAAGGAGTTCTCGGATGGTGCCCCAGGAGCGAGCCTTTGGCCGATAGAAAGTACCCCGGAAACCCTTGAGCTAACTCGATCCGGCCTGCTGAGAAGGATTGGTCATCATGTTGATGGCAAACCAAACCCCGGATCGTGGAGCCACGACGAGAAGTCACGCTATGAGCAAATTGTCATGGACGGCCTTCGCCGGTTCTACTACCCGATGGTGATGCCTAATGAGAGTGACATGCATCGCTGGAGCTTCCTGTATCCAAAGTCAGTGTTCAAGTGTGTGGCTGGTCAGTATGCCTATGATCTGCCGGAGGACTTCGGAGCCCTGATGGGGCCGATGCACTATGCCCCAGGTACTGCGGTCTTGTATCCGCATGTTGAGGAGGTGGCTGAAGCCCAACTAGAGCAGCTTCGCCAGGGCGGAGACCATAAGGGGAGGTCCAGGTATTTCGCCCTTCGCCCCAAGATACATGGCGAAATTATGGGCACCCGATACGAGGCGGTTCTTTACCCGGTCCCCGACCAGGACTACACGTTGCACTATCGCTATGAGACGAATCCCAAGTTCATTGTGGAGGAAAGCGAGTCACCGCTGGGCGGCCAGCCCCACGCACAGACCATTCTAGAGGCTTGTTTGCTGTCGGCAGACCGATTTGAGGACAAGGCCAAGAGCGTCCACGAGACGGACTTCCTCATGTGCCTGCGGTCTAGCATCAGTTTTGATAGACAACTCGCCTCCCAAGATACCCTTGGTAGAGATTATGATGGTAGCGATGCCCCATACGACACCGACTACCACGACGCTGACTTGAACGTCATTACATATACAGGATATAGCCCAGACGCCTAAAGGCTAAACAAGGAAGTTATCATGGCCGAAGAAATCACAGCATCTGCCTCATTGTCAGTCGATAACGGCATTGTCTCGTCCAAGTTGGCGAAGGTTGGCCTCAGCGTTGATCTGGCTGGATCAGACTTCACCCATCAGAGTCAGAATGCTGCTACAGGCGAGGCGGCCCTTGATTTGGGGAAAATCACCACCCCAGGTTGGTTTCTTGGTATCAACAGATCAACAACCGCCGCCGAAATCATCGAAATCCGAACCACCTCCGGTGCGGCATACGACACGATAAAAATCGAGCCTGGGGAGTTCGCCTGTTTCCGCTTCGGGTCCAACGCGACGGCCCCGTACATCATTTCCGCTTCTGGCACCCCCACCCTCGAATACCTCCTCGTAGAGGACTAAGCCCCCATGTGCTGCCATAGGCTGTGAAGAAGACGCCAGCAGCGATAACACACTAACTACTCTAGTTTACACGGAGAAAAACTTATGACAGCCCATAGAGTTTTACAAGACATAGTATTGGCCCGGACAACAGGCCCAGTGGATGTGACTGGCGCGTCTCTTACTCTCACTTCCCTCGACCATGCTGGCAGGATTATAACCCTGTCGTACACTGCTGCGGCGTCCACGGTTACCCTGCCTGCGGCCACTGGTTCTGGAGCCGTCTACAAGTTTATTGTGGCGGCAGTTAATACCCAGGGGGGCGGTCTGTCAAACCCTGGTCACCGCATCCAGGTTGCCAACTCCACCGATGTGTTTGAAGGAACCATCCACACTGTCTCGACTGGCGACGGTAGTGGAGAGTCGGATGCGTGGGAAAGTGGAGCCAGTGACGACACGATCACCCTGGACGGCACTACATCTGGTGGAGCGGCCATCGGGGATAGCATAGACATCACAGACTATGCCAGCGGCAAGTTTGCTGTACGGGGCTTTACCACGACATCCGGCACAGAGATAACTCCATTCCAAGCCAACGTGTCATAGTGTACGGGGGTTTGTCCCCCCTTCACTTTACGGAGGCTGAAATGGACTTCGCTAGCCTGAAAGATAAGATTGTGTGGGCCACGGGCACGGGCCTTGTGTCATGGATGGTGTTCTTGACCTATGCCGCCATAACCGCCACTACCCATGCCGACGTTAGTGAGATGATCCAGACGGAGTCTCCCTACGTTGAGGATCGCCGCCTGATCATGCGTCAACTGGACGATCTTTCTGTTCTATCAAAGGCTATCTTGGACAACAACAAGTCCGTCCAGGGCCTCCGTGTTGACATTGAGCGTCTCTCCGTACAGCAGGATGTCATGTACGAAAAGCTGGATAACGTGGAGAGGAAGTTAGATGGAGCAGGAAATTGATATATGAGAAAGATGAAGTTCTCGTTTCCTGTGCTCGGGCTCAACAAGAGACTGCCCCACGGTGCCCAGCCCGCGAACACCACCCCGGCGGCCCGGAACGTCAGGCCCGACGATTCGTTTGAGAGGCGTGAGCGTGGAGGTTCCCGCCCAGCCCTGAAGAAGGCCCACACTCAGCAGGTTAGCGGTGGGTCTCACCCGGTCAGATTGCTATCTACCCTGCGGTACATTCTCCCTCCGGGCTCCCTGGTAGTCGAAAAGGTCGTGGCGTCTGCCAACGGTGAGGTGTGGTGGGGTGACTCAACCCTGGAGAAGATCACCAGTGCCCCGGCCAATATTCTGACCACCAACTTCACTATCATGGCGGCAGAAATGGGCAATAAGCTCTACATTGCCGACTACGACACGCCCCTTATTACCGGAGGGGACTTGGCTATCAGCACGAAGAACGCCAACGGCCAGAGCGTGGTATCGACGGACTCGACCTTTGTTACCGACTCTGTTTCAGCCGACATACACGACATGGCGGTTGAGTCCTCTGGCGAGGTAACGAATGAAGTACAGACGGTTACGGTTACGGGCTCCCCTACGGGGGGCACATACAAGTTATCCTTTATGGGGTCTGTCACCAATTCTCTCGCTTACAACATCTCAGCCGCAACCCTCCAACTGGAACTAGAGGCCATAAAAACCATACAGTCTGGCAATGTTACTTGCGCCGGTGGTGCCCACCCTGGAACTCCGATAACGGTAACCTTTGTGAATAAATTCAAAGGGTGGGACGCCCCCATAATGTTGCTGGACACTAACGCCCTTACAGGCGGGTCTAGCCCCACAGTGACCATAGCTGAGACCACCAAGGGGGCGGGTGGTCCTGCCGAGACCAGGGTCTACAAAATAACCAATCGGCAAAATGAGACCACCCTGGACCTTCAGCATTCACCCGATGTTACGGAGTCTGCCGACAACCTGAAATTCCGCGTCCAGCGGGCACCGAAGGTTCTGGACCCGGCGGGGCTGGTGACCGGGGAAGTCCAGACCGTGGCAATCACCGGAACTCCCACAGGCGGAACATTCAGGTTGACCTTCAGGGGGCAGCAGACCTCTGCGCTTGCCTACAATATCGCCCCTTCAGCCCTGGAGACTGCACTGGAGGCCCTAAGCACCATAGGCGCGGACAATGTTGTGTGCGGGGGCACTGCCGACTCCGACCCAGATACTGCGATAACCGTAACATTTCAAGAAGACCTTGTGGGGATAGATGTCCCCACAATGACGCTAACCAACAATAGCCTGACCGGCGGGTCTACACCTAGCGTCACAATAACCGAGACAACCAAGGGGGGCCTGTTCCCTGATGTGTTCAAGTGGGTAGCGGACCCAGGAAAGGGGTTTGTCCCCTTGGGGTCCAGGTTTGTGGTGAGTTGGCGGTCTCGGATGGTAATGGTAGACGAAGGCTCGCCCCATATCTTAAGGATGTCTCGTCAGGCCAATGCCCACGACTGGCTGGCATCGGATGACGACGAAGATATGGCCCGGCCCATTTTGTTCTCGACAGCCGAGGCCGGGGTTCTGGGTGAGCCAATCATCTCAGTTATCCCCTGGTCCGACAACTGCATGATTGTTTTTACGGAAAGTTCCACCTGGGTTCTTCGTGGAGACCCGGCAGAGGGCGGCCAACTCGTTAGACTTGACGCCAACGTCGGGATTGTTGGCCCTATGGCTTGGTGCATGATTGAGAAGCATCACGCCGTATTTTTGTCACACGACGGAGTCTATGCCATGCTCGGTCCCTGTGGGACTCCCCCTATATCTCTGTCCCGAGAGAAGTTGCCTGCTGATCTTCTTGACGAGACAGATGCGGATGACCCCTATGAGGTCATCCTTGAGAATGACATTCACGGGAGGGGGTTTTATATCACTCGTGTATCCAAGGCCGGAGCCGATGTGGTTTCTAGGACGCACTATTTTGCGGATTTCAAAACCACCCCCAAGGGAGACCAATTTGAGCTTTCCCTCTTTGAGGAAACTTTCGGGGACCTGGATCATGAGCCGATTAGTGTTCATCAACGGAGAGGGCATACCGCCGCTACCTCTTGGACTCTATTCGGGTGCAAAGACGGATATGTGCGTTCCCATGACCCCGCCACATCACAGGATGACACCACCGAGGAGGTTCAGAGTTACGTTGATATGTTTAGTCAGCTAGCAGAGGAGGGACTAGAGGCCACGCTATTGAACCTTAAGGCGGTCCTGGCCGAAGGAAGCGGTGATGTGGACTACGAAATATATGTGGGGAAGTCGGCGGAGAGGGCCAATAACAAGACCGAACCGGACTTCAGGGGCACTTGGTATGGACATGATGATGAAGGTATGCAGCATACTTGCTACCCCATGGTAACCGGAACCTGGGCGAGAATAAGGCTAAAGAACGGCGAGTCTAATCGCAGGTGGGCCTTTGAATCACTGGTGGGTTCGATCCGATCCGTCAGTCGTGTAAGGAGGGATTGATGGCCGCACGGTTAATACCAGCAAATATTTGCAATTGGAGCCAGCTTAACGACGCTATGAGGCGAGTCCGCAGCGTCATACAGGGCCATATACCCGAGCCTAAGTCAGCGGTAACTCTCGGCATGTCGGCCAATCAGGCCCTCAGTGCGGGAGTCCTGGGGCTCGCCGCCGTGGCCTGGGATAAAGTGATCCCCAAGAAGCCAGGCGGGGACGAGGAATTGCCCGATTGGCTAACCTCCTATGGCACTGCGATTGAGTTCGCCCAAACCGGCCTATATCTAGTATCATGGGCAATAGATTTTACCGCATCGGGCTCTACACAGGACAGTGCCGCGAGCTATTTGTCGCAGTTTCAGGCATCGACTGGAGCTTACGCGAACAACGGGGCAGCAGTATATTCTGTCGAAGACACTGGGCTAACTGTTTCACTGACATATCCTGCAACCCCCTTTGAAATAGACGAAGGTGACAAGATCGAAGTTATTGTGGCGCGAGTGGCCGGTGACTCAACGGCTGGCTGGGACGCCAGAGCCGCTGGTTGCTTTATTAACATTGTAAAGCTGTAGAGAATAGATATGGCGGCATCTCCACAAACGTCACAAGTTGGATCGGGACTGTTGTTCCCCCAAACGGGGGCCAATCAGCCCCAAGTGTCAGGTAACGCTCAGACGTATGCCAACGCTTTGAGCGGAGTCAATCAGGCCCAAACGCTCCCCGGTGTTGGTGGAGGATTGATACCTCCCCCAGAAGGCTCAATGAACACACAGGCAATGGTTAAGTGGCGAAATACGATTACCGGCGAAACACAGACTGTATCGTCCGGTGGCTATACGGCTCCTCCCGGTTCGGGGTGGGAGATCGACTCCGGCGACGGCGGTAGCACTTCTCCGGGGCATACAGGAGTCAATCAGACCAGCCCAGGGGCACCCGCATCCGGGCAACAACAGGGAGGGCAGGGGCCGTCCCCTGGTGGCCCCTACTTGGGTTCCTACATCAGTTCCATGGATTTGATAGGCGGGCCAAGCGGTGCCCAACAAAGGGAAACGGGCCTAATGGCGACCCACGAGATAAGGCCGTGGCAGCGAAGCGGGATGCCTCCTAGTCCCGGTGGGGTGACTGGAGCCACCGACGTTCCCGAGGGAGCCCCCGAGGTGACAGGCCCCGGACAATACTTCACCCCTTGGTATCAGAGCATTGGAGCCAACGCACAGGCGGCAGCTAACCTCCGTCAAGGGACGGGGGCTCGCGTTCCACTGACCCCCCAGGAGAAACTTTTCGGCAGGGGGGTAAATTTCACGCCGTCTGGTGCCAGTAATCCATACCTGGGTTATGCCAACCAGGGCGGGCCGACAATGACCGTCTCTGGCACCCCAGGTTCTAGCTTCGGTCAAGCTGCTAATCTCGCCAGTTTCTTCAATAGATAAATCAAGGACTGAACGATGGGAACGTACTATATACCGCCGACAATGACTGTCTCGGGCACTCCCGGTTCTAGCTTCGGTCAAGCTGCTAATCTCGCGTCTAATTTTAACAAGACCAATCAAGCAGCAGCCAATGCATTCAATGTAGCCAATCAGCCCCAAGTATCGGGTAACGCTCAGACGTATGCCAACGCTTTGAACTACGGTAGCAATTATCCCTCCCTCAATGCAGCGACAGGACAATATCAAACAGGTACGCAACCCCCTACGGATTACAACCAGCACCTCCGTGGACTGAGGGCCGGACAGGACCTGGACCCTAACATTTCCAGTCGCTATCCGTGGCCGAACATTGATAGGTCGGGGTTCCCCAATACAGTAGCGGGGGAATATGCGTACCAGCAAGCAAAAGCAGAGGCACAGAATTATGCCGCCCTCGGTCAGACGCTAGGAATCTACGAAGACCGTGGGGCTCGTCAGATGGGAGAACTTGAGAAGGGCGCGGCGGCAGCAAGGGCTGGCCTGGAGTACGACCTCAGAAACGCTGGACGCCAGGATGCGCAGAATGCCGTTACTGCTGGATTTGGTGGCCGGGTGGGAGAAAGGTACGGAGTCACTGGGGGCCAGACAGGCCCCGCAACGCCCGCAGGCTACAAGCCCGACTATTCGGGATGGGCTCCCAGGCTGGCTGAACAATCACAATCCAGGCGGGCCAGGGAACTCACTCGCTTAGAGGCCGAGCAAGCCGCACTGCGGGCAGGTGTTCAGCGATGGGAAGGAGATCGGCTCGGCGCAACCATGTCGAGTATAGACGCACAGTACCCGGACTATAAAACATTTTATGACATACAGAAGGGAATCGGTGCCGCTCAGGTCGGTTCCGGGCAGTCCTTTAACGAAAAGATGGCAGGCAATACGGGTGCGGGCTTTAATCTTATTGGTGGGCAAAACACTGTGCTAGGCCAAGCTTTGATGGGCGGCCAGCAGGGCGGTGGTCAGCAGGGCGGTGGTCAGCAGGGTGGTGGAAACCAGGGGGGCAATAACCCAGGCAACCTTGCCGCGAGACAGCAGATGAATAGACAACTGCTCGCAGCTTCTCGGGCTCAGGACTGGGTGGAATTCAGGAGACTAAGGGAACTTGGCGAGACATTTGGCTGGACATGGGGCGGTTGGGGCTAATAGTTAAGGCTGATAAATAATTCAAGGAATACGACGATGGCAAAGACTAAATTTGAACCAATTGTAATCGACGAACCGCTAGATACCCTAACTCCAGAGGAGTATTTGCGGGACCTAAAAGCTGGGATCAAAGGGATCGGAGGCATTTTAGGTGTTTCTGGACTGAAACTACCAACCATCCCAACCAAAAAGCGAAACCGACGCCTAGCCAGGGAGCGGGCGATGCGTCTGAAGCAGCAGAAATTTATTGCCGAGCAAGATCGTCTGTCCCGTCTACCTTTCCGTGACCCGGAAGACATTCACTCCACGCTTGCGGGTCCAGTAAGACAAGTTCCGCCTCCGGGCGTAGTAGGACAGGTCCAAGACGAGCCCCCACAAGGGCCTCCGCAGATCGCGCCTGTACCTCCTCGTTCCCTCGCCCCTCCGCCGGGCGGGCCTACATGGGCAATGCAGCCACTGGGAACTCCCGAGGCTGGAGGGCGTCCCGCTCGGTCCTTCGATGTTCCTGGCCCTGGAGGACCTTTTGGTGCGCCGTGGTGGGAGTTAGCAGGTGGATACGCGAGTGCAGAAGAGGCAATTTCCGCTGGAGAGGCACCGCCATCAGAACATTATGGTTCAGAAATAAACCTTCAGGAAACTGTTGATGCGATTATTGAGCGTGCCTTCAGCACGGGGATGACTGACGCTGACAAGCGGTTTATTGAGCAGCTGCAACAAAACCCGGACGGTGCGGCCTTCATCCAAAGTCGCTTAGATATTAGAGCGCAGGGACGTAGTGCGGACATGCGTCAAGGAGAGAGGGACGAAGAAACAAGACGCCTTGCGGGCCAGGAGAGAGAACGCGAGGCCGCCCAGGCCACCGCTGCCGGGGCCGCAGAGACGGCGAAATACTACGACGACCAGGATGCCTACATGCGGGACCTTGAACGCCGGGCGCAAGGAGCCAGGACCGGCGTTGACCCAGGCGGTCCAAGCGCATCTCCCCTGCCTCCCGAAGAAGCTAGGACACAGGAGATGAGCGACCTCCTCGGTCCAGATGTGTCGTGGCAAGACACCGGGGCAGCACCCCCCGACAGGCCAACCGCCAGTGTACTCTGGCCGCAAGAGGCTGATCCTTCTGTGCCGCTAGAGCCTTGGCAGGAACCGCCAACGTCATCGGAGCAGGAACGCAATCTCCGCATTGGCACCAAGATGGCACTGGGCATCCCGCTAAATGACGACGACAGATTGTTTTGGGATTCCCTGGACAAGGATGAGCAGGAGGGCAACCTAAAGGCGGTGAAGGCCCATGCGACCTTTCCCGCAATGAAGGCCAGATACGAAGGCTCCTTGCGAAATCAGGGCATGGGGATCGCTGAACGCAGTGCCCGAGGGGCGGCTGGTGGCAGAGCGGCCTTCACCGAAGAAGACAACGCATTCATTGACCAGCTTAAAGAGACGAATCCTAAACTCTACGCTGAACTGAAACAGCGAAGGGATTTCTTGGCGAAACAGTATACGGCGGAAAGGGATCGACAGGCGGCCCTACAGGCGAAGTGGGACAAAGAGAATGAAGAGAAATGGGGAGCCACTCGTGGCCGCAGACCTATCGGTCAGGCCCGCAGTGGTCTTTCCGGTGATCAGCTAGGCAGGGCCGTACTGAAAGAAAGAGTCCGCAGGGCCAATCCCTGGATGCCGCAGATGGGGACACAGGCGGAACAGGGTATCGCCTATCAACGGCCACCCGCAGCGGACACCCGCACTGATTTTGCTAAAGCCGAAGATGCTAGGTTTGAGCGAGAGGGTTTTAAAACTCCCACTGCCTCGGCGCGAAGGAAGAAGGCCCAGGCAAGGATTGCGGAGCTAAGAGGCATTGAAGAAGGGTTCATTACCGAGTGGGAACAGGAAGAACTAGACCAGCTTGAGGCTAAATGGGGCTCGAAAGAAGATCGCGCTGATATCCTTGCCGCGAGAGAGGCTCGTGGCGAGACGGGGGTAGCCGGTAGACGTATTGCTCAACAGAACCGCAATTTAGCGAGGGCACAGGCTCGTACTCAAATCCTTGAACAACTGGCATTACAGAGAGCAGCCCGAAGGTCATAGAACATGCCTTTTACTTTTAAAAACACGCCGTCATACGAGATGATGGGTCCGGTTGCCAGGGCGGTTGGCCGCGCCGAAGCGATGCCTAAAGCTATTCAACTCCAGCAGCAACAACAGCAACTGGACTTGGCGAGGCAGAAGGCCGCAGCGGATCACCAGTACAGAATGGCTAGGCAGTTTGCCGAGGCCAAGAAGGCAGCGTACCGCACCGCCGAGCAGGCCCGCCAGCAGGCTCACCAGCAGGAGATTCAGGAGAAGGCGGCCCAGAACAAGGCGTACCTGGACAGCGTCAATGGCTTGAAGACCGAGCTTGAGCCTTCCAACTATGAGGGCGGCGACGTTGGCGAGGCCATGAAGTTCAAGAACACGCTACGGGGCATCGAGAACGACGCCCTATTGAATAGCGGCCCGGTATCTGCGCTGCGAAAGAAGCAGGCAATGCAGCGTCTATTCAAACAGGTCGAAGATTCCGGGCTCATAAGTCGGAAGCGGAAGCCCACTATCGAGGAGATGGTGAAGAAGGCCGGTGGCACGATGACTCTGGGCAGATACAACGACATGGCTCGCGCCATGGCCGAACAGAATGGCGAACCATTTGCGCCACTATCACCCGATCTCGACCAGAACATAAACACTGTAGTTTTAACAAGTGACCGGGCGGGCGGTTTCAGGGTAGAGGTTGATTCAGATGACAAGAAGGCCGCACGAGAATTAAAGGCCATGCTGCGAAAAGCGGAGATGGATGCCAAGGTAGCGAAGCAAACAGAAGACTACAAAAATCCCAAAACAGTTGCACCGGGCACCTGGAGGCATAACAAAACTGAAGAGCAAATAACGGAAGACGTAAAAGACAGAACAACGGCCCTGGAGAAGAGTACTAACAACAAGATCGAAAGATGGGTCGCTAAGTCCTCTTGGCTCCTAGACGATTATGATCCGACTACAGGCAAGGGAGACGATACTGGAGAAGCCGTCACCGCTAAAACCCTCGGTGCCGCCAACAATGTTCCTGGCAATGCCCATCGCCTTTCCATTGAGGAATTAGAGGATCGGCTCCAGAAAATCGATGACAAAAAAGGTCCCTTTTCATTCTGGGAAAAGGATGCATACGAAAAGGTATTGCAATTACGAAAATGGGAGAGACTAATCGACAACCCCGGTCTCCTGAGAGATGCTGCGGAGGATGACCTGCAAGGCAATTCCGTTCGCCGGGAGGAGAAGGCGAAGCTCGACCAAGCCTCGAATAACGCCCAAAGCACACTAAATGCGAAGCCCGGATTGGCTGGGTTAGGGAATATTCCTGGCGGCCTTCAGACGCTAAAGGCACTGGCAGAAGCTGACCGACCCCAGGCTTTGGACCTTTACATGAATCAACGAAAGGGGCTCTCCAGGGACCGATACGAGTTTTTAGTCCGAGAGGGCGGAGCGATATTGGAACGCATCGAAGAGCTTGAGGAGGAACTTGGGGATTACTTTAAACGCGACCCAGGTGAATCTGGAGACGAAGGCAAAGAACCGCATTACACTGGCGGCACAATCCTCTACAAAGTTAACGGGCAGACGATGAGGGTTGACCCGTTGGTTTATCAAAGGCTAATGAAGACAGGTGGCGAAGCTGCCGCCCTGGAGGAACTGAACGCGCTGGCCGATAAAGTCAGAGCATCTCTGCCTCCTCCTCCTCCTCCTTCTGGGCCTGACCCGTTCATTTCCGATCCTTTCGGGCCTCGTCAGAAGCTTGGGTCGCCGCAACCGAGGCTGTATTAACCAAATACCGGGAGCCACGGAATGGCGGATATCGACCAGCTTTTAGATGAGTCGGATGCAGACCTCAGTATCGAAGAATTGGGCGGGATAGAGGGGCAGCCAGTTAGCCCTCACGGGTACACTCCCGGTGAAGAACCGGAACTCGGGCCGGAGGAATTAACCCCTCTCGGGCCTGACCCTACTGCCGCCGGTTCTGTTCCTATCACTCCCCAGGCC
>Ga0208179_1000327_pt1 | contig 33568 bp, 29 predicted proteins | sample Malvired_Geostar_FD_184238 | JGI IMG/M metagenome (GOLD analysis project Ga0208179, IMG submission 184238) | Marine viral communities from the Global Malaspina Expedition - Malaspina viral metaG DeepMed_Geostar (SPAdes) (version 2) | ecosystem: Environmental > Aquatic > Marine > Oceanic | place... | reverse complement strand
TTCCAGTTCCACGCGCCAGTTCTGGTCGAAGCGGTAGCCCAGACGACCGAACGCCGCCCAGCCTTCCTTGACCTCGAAATCGAAGCCGTTGCCGCCGACCGAGTCCACGCCGTAAACGTCGTTGACCGTGTGCCAGCCCGCGTCGACCGCGCCATACCAGCCATTCGGCTCAGCCGAAGCCGCACCTGCGGCAAAAATGCCGGCTGCGGCGACGCTTGCGAGAAGTTTCACCTTCATGCTCATCCCTCTAAATTCTGATCGTCAAACTTGACAGTGTGCCCCTGCTTACACGGGCGGCTCCAAGCACCGAACGGGATTGTGCTGTTCGGGTTCCGGAATTGACGCATCGGTGGCGCGACTGTGGCCTGATTTCAACACTAATCCCCATTCCGGGGTGCCAATCTCCTGCTAGGAGAGACCATTCAGCATTATCGGAGGCTTTGGGATGAGGCAGGAGTTCGACGGAAGGGTGGCGATTGTCACCGGTGCGGGGGGCGGACTGGGTCGTTGTCACGCCCTGGCCCTGGCCGAACGCGGTGCAAAGGTCGTCGTCAATGATCTGGGCGGTGCCCGCGACGGCACCGGCGGATCGGCGACCGCCGCCGAAGCCGTGGTCAAGGAAATCGAAACCCTGGGCGGCGAGGCCATGGCGGACGGCGCCTCGGTCACCGACTACGCCTCCGTCGAAGCCATGGTGGCCCGGACCATGGAGCGCTGGGGCCGCGTCGACATCCTGGTCAACAACGCCGGGGTGCTGCGCGACAAGTCCTTTGCCAAGATGGATCTGGACGATTTCCGCTTCGTCGTGGACGTCCATCTGATGGGCGCGGTCAACTGCACCAAGGCGGTGTGGGAGATCATGCGCCTGCAGAACTACGGCCGGATCGTCATGACGACGTCTTCGTCCGGCCTGTACGGCAATTTCGGCCAGTCCAACTATGGCGCGGCCAAGATGGCGCTGGTTGGGCTGATGCAGACGCTGTCGATCGAGGGCCAGAAGAACGACATCCGCGTCAACTGTCTGGCCCCGACGGCCCATACCCGCATGACCGAGGATCTGGGCGCGGCCCTGCCCCTCGATCAGCTGGGGCCGGAACTGGTGTCGCCGGGACTGGTGCATCTGGTCGCCGAGGATGCCCCCACCCGCTGCATCCTTGCGGCCGGGGCCGGCGGGTTCGAGCGCGCCTATGTGACCCTGACGCAGGGCATCCGCGCGACCGGCGCCGACGCCCGCGAACAGGTTGCGGCCCGTTTCGACGCCATTTCCGACCGCTCGGACGAGATCGTGCCGGAGATGGGTGCCGCCCAGGGCATGATCGAACTGGGCAAGCTGCAGAAAGCGATGAAGGGCTGAACGCCTGCCTTGTTAGCGTGCGCGTGAATGACCCTTGCCTTGACGCGGGGTCACGCGCTTAGCTGGCCCCAACACTCAGGAGAGGAACACCATGTCTCGCGAAGCCGTCATCGTCTCGACCGCCAGAACCCCGATCGGGCGCGCCTATCGCGGGGCGTTCAACGACACCCAGGCGCAGCAACTGGGGGCCCATGCGGTGCGCCACGCCGTCGAGCGGGCGGGCGTCGATCCGGCCGAGATCGAGGATGTGGTCATGGGCGCGGCCCTGCAGCAGGGCTCGACCTCGACCAATGTCGCGCGCCAGATCGCGCTGGCAGCCGGCCTTCCGGCCAGTGTCGCGGGCATGAGTCTGGACCGGCAGTGCGCCTCGGGCCTGATGGCCATCGCCACGGCCGCCAAACAGGTGATGGTCGACGGCCAGACGGTCGCGGTCGGCGGCGGACTGGAGAGCATTTCGCTGGTCCAGAACCAGCATATGAACCTGTACCGCTTCAAGGACGAGGCGCTGCTGAAACAGGCGCCGCACATCTATATGTCGATGCTCGAAACCGCCGAGGTCGTGGCTGATCGCTATGGCATTTCGCGCGAGGCCCAGGACGAATACGCTCTGCAGTCGCAGCAGCGCACCGCCGCAGCCCAGGCGGCCGGGCATCTGGATGCCGAGATCGTGCCGATGACCACCACCATGCAGGTGATGGACAAGGCCACCGGCCAGACCTCGGCGAAAGAGGTCACCCTGTCGAAGGACGAAGGCAACCGGCCCGAGACCACGCTGGAAGGCCTGTCGTCGCTCAAGCCCGTGTTCGGCGGCGGCGAAAAGATCGAAGCGGGCCGCTTCATCACCGCCGGCAATGCCAGCCAGCTGTCCGACGGGGCATCGGCCTCCGTGATCATGGAAGCCAGGGATGCGGAGAAGCGTGGCCTCTCCCCACTCGGCCGCTACGTTGGCATGGCCGTGGCGGGCTGTGAGCCGGACGAAATGGGCATCGGCCCCGTCTTCGCCGTGCCCAGGCTGCTGAAGCGCCACGGCCTGACGGTCGATGACATCGGCATCTGGGAGCTGAACGAGGCCTTTGCCGTGCAGGTGCTGTACTGCCGCGACAAGCTGGGCATTCCGAATGACCGGCTGAACGTGTCGGGCGGAGCCATTTCGATCGGCCACCCGTACGGCATGTCCGGCGCGCGCATGACCGGCCATGTGCTGATCGAAGGCAAGCGGCGCGGCGCCAGATACGGCGTCGTCACCATGTGCGTCGGCGGCGGCATGGGCGCAGCCGGCCTTTTCGAGATCTACTAGACCTCCGGGACCGGCTTGTCCCCGCCCGAGGGGATGGCCCGCAAGGTCGAGACGAACATGTCGCGCCACAGGGCGACGTCGGAGTCCCGCACGACCTGCATCAGGGCCTGCCAGCGGTCCTTGCGCTCGGCCAGCGGCATGGCCAGGGCGCGGCTGAGCGCGTCGGAAATCTCCTCGCGGCTGAAGGGATTGATCAGCAGGGCCTCGGTCATTTCCTCGGCGGCACCGGCAAAGCGCGACAGGATCAGCACGCCGGGGTCCTCGGGGTCCTGGGCGGCGACATATTCCTTGGCGACGAGGTTCATGCCGTCGCGCAGCGGTGTCACCAGACCGACCCGGGCAGCGCGATAGATGCCGGCCAGCTGGTCACGCCTGTAGGTACGGTTCAGATAGCGGACCGGCTGCCAGTCGACATCGCCATAGGTCCCGTTGACGTGACCGGCCAGGCTGTCGAGGCGACCGCGAATGTCCTGATAGGTATCGACGTCGTCGCGGGACAGGGGGGTGACCTGCAGCAGGAAGACCTTGCCGCGCTGGTCCGGCTTGTCCTTCAGGAACTGCTCATAGCCCAGCAGCCGCTGTTCCAGCCCCTTGGAATAGTCCAGCCGGTCGACGCCGACGATCATCGAGCGAAAGACCGCAGACGCCGCCATCCGGTCATAGGTGCGCACGCCCAGAGGCGAGTTCCGCGCCTCGACAAAGGCGTCAACGTCGATGCCGATCGGAAAGACGCCGGTCTGGACCGTCTTGCCGAAGGCCATCAGGGCGTCGTTGGGCAGCAGGCGCCCATGGATGCCTGGCTCGGACGCCACATAGTCCCGGAACAGGTCCAGCCATTCGCGGGTGTGAAAGCCCAGCAGGTCAAAGTCGAACAGCGATTCCACCAGCCGCCGGTGATAGGGCAGCGTCACCAGCAGCTGGCGCACCGGCCAGGGGGTGTGCAGGAAGAAGCCGATCCGGTTCTTGATGCCACGCCGCCTGAGGTCCCGGGCCAGCGGGATCATGTGATAGTCGTGGATCCAGATCAGGTCGTCGGGCTGGATCAGCGGAGCCAGGGCCTCGGCGAACCGGTCATTGGTGCGCTCATAGCCTTCGCCGAACGACCGCTCATAGGCCGACAGGTCCACCCTGTGGTGGAACAGCGGCCACAGGGTCTTGTTGGCATAGCCGTTGTAATATTCATCGACGTCCTGGGGCTCGAGGTCGACGAGGGCGACGGTGACGCCGGCCCGATCCTCGATCTGGGCCTCGGGCTTCCATTCCGACGTGGTGTTGCCGGACCAGCCGAACCACAGGCCGTCATACTTTCTGAGCGCTGCAGACAGGGCCATGGCGAGGCCTCCGGCCGAGCCCGCCGATGGGTCTGTGGGCGCCGAGACGCGGTTGGACACGACGATCAGGCGGCTCATCGGACGTCCGTCCACGAGCGGCTGAGCAGAATGGCGCAGTTGATGATGCCGACCAGGGAATAGGTCTGCGGATAGTTGCCCCACAGCTCACCCGACTCAACGGCGATGTCCTCGCTGAGCAGGCCGGCGTGGGTTCTGCGGGCCAGCATCTCCTCGAAGATGGCGCGGGCCTCCTCGTCGCGGCCATTCTGGTGCAGGGCCTCGATGAACCAGAAGGTGCAGAAGTTGAACGCCGTCTCGGGCTCTCCGAAGTCGTCGGGCTCGACATAGCGGAACAGGAAGGGGCCCTTTTTCAGGTCGCGCTCGATCACCTCGAAGGTGCGGGCCATGCGCCGGTCGTCGAGCGGCAGGAAGCCGACATCGGTCATCTGCAGAAGGGACGCGTCCAGTTCGGTGCCGCCGAAGCTGGCGGCGAAATGGCCTTCGTCCTCGAGATAGGCCTCGGTCTCGATCCGTTGACGGATGATATGCGCCTTGGAGGCCCAGTCCTCCGCGCGATCGTTGAGTTTCAGATGCAGCGCGGCCTTGGCCAGCCGGTCGCAGGCCGCCCAGCACATGACCGCCGAATAGGTGTGGACCCGGGCGAAGGTGCGGAACTCCCACAGGCCGGCGTCGGGCTGGTCGTACATGTCGAAGGCGCGCTGGCCGACCCGCTCAAGGGCGTGGAAATCCTCCAGCGTGCCTGGCCGGATCATCCGCTGGTCATAGAAGGCCTGTACGAGCGGCAGAACGATCTGGCCGTAGACGTCGTGCTGGACATGCTCACGCGCCTGATTGCCGACGCGCACCGGCTTCATGCCGCGATAGCCCTCGACGGTGTCGGTGATCCGCTCGTCGATATTCTCTTCCAGACCGACGCCATAGACCGGCTGGACATGACCACCGTCGGCCTGGTCGACCAGGTTGCGCAGATAGACGAGGTAGTTTTCGAGAATGTCCACCGCGCCCAAACGGTTGAGGGCGCGCACCGTGTAATAGGCGTCACGAATCCAACAGTAGCGGTAGTCCCAGTTGCGGCCGCTGCCGGGGAATTCGGGCACCGAGGTCGTGAGGGCCGCGACGATGGCCCCGGTTTCTTCATAGGCGCACAGTTTGAGCGTGATGGCGGCGCGGATCACCGCCTCCTGCCAGTCCAGCGGCAGATAGAGTTTGCGCACCCATTCCTGCCAGTAGCCGACGGTGCGGTCGCGCGCGGCGGCCAGACCCGGGCCGACGTCCTGGTCATAGGCCTCGTCAGGTCCGAAGAAGAAGGCCAGCGGCTTTTCGAGCCGGAAGGTGCGCTCGCTGACGATGTGACTGACCGGGCAGTCCGTGGTCAGGCGGAAGGTCGAGCCGGTGCACAGATAGCGGATGTGATTGGAGCCGTGGGTACAGTCGGCCCGGCGCTCTCCCCAATTGGCCGCCGGGCGCAGACGGATGGCGATCCGGGGCGTGCCGGACAGGGGCCGGATCAGCCGCCCGAAGGCCAGCGGGCGGTAGGTGCGCTGCTGATGCGCATGGCGCGGGCAAAAGTCGATGATCTCGAGGGAGGATCCATCGACCGCCTGGAGAACCGTGCGCAGAACCGGCGTGTTGCGCACATAGTCCTGCTCGGCGCTGACCTGGTCCTCCAGCACAATGTCCCAGAAGCCATGTTCCGGATCACTGCCGTCCATCAGGGCCGAGAACAGCGGATCCCCGTCGAAGCGGGGCGCGCAGGCCCAGACATAGCGCCCCTGACGATCGATCAGGGCGCTGACAGCGCAATTGCCGATGGGGGCAAGGTCGACCGAGGGCTTCATCGGGCGGCCTCGGCCAGCTGAGTCAGCCAGTCGCTGACCGCGTGGGTGTCAGCGAGGCCATAGCGGGCGGCGCTGACCCAGCGAGGATCAACCAGTATGCCGAAGCCACCGGCCGCCTCGGCCGCGCGAAAGGCGGCTTCGTCCGTGCGGTCATCGCCGATCATGACGGGGTGGGCCCCGGCAAAAGGCGGCTCGGCCAGAAAGGCGGCGAGCGCGAGACCCTTGTCGGCATCGCCGCCCTTGAGCTCGACGACCATATGACCCGGCTGAAGATGAAGACCGTGGTCGCGGGCCAGGGTGGTTGTGGCGTGGCGCACATCTGCCGCCCGCTCGGGCGCGTTGCGATAGTGGACGGCGACGCCCACACCCTTGTTCTCGATCTCGACGCCGTCTGCGATCCCGGCGCTCAGGGTCTGCGTCAGCCCCTCCACCGCCAGCGCGACATCGGCCTCGGCACCCCGGGTTTCGACCAGGCCGTCGGCCGAGCGGCGCTCTAGGCCATGCACCCCGGCCACCGGCGTCACGCGGCCCTCAAGGATGCGGTCGACATCAGCCAGGCATCGCCCGCTGAGCACCGCCACCCGACCCTCGAGCGCCAGACACAGGGCGTCCAGCAGGCGAGTGCGACGCGGGTCCGGACCGACATCCTCGGGCCGGGACTCAATCGGCGCCAGCACACCGTCGAGGTCCAGAAACAGGGCCAGCGGCCCGCGGTTCCGGATCAGGGACGCCGGGGCCGGGGGCGGCGCGAGGTTTCGGGGGTCGGTCGGGGCGATCACGGCAGTCATCAGGTCGGGTCGGGTCTTTCTCAGGGCAGAGGGCACCACAGGAATGGGGCCCACAGTCTCGGGAGGGACCGTCCAATGGGGGAGGAAGACGGTCGGCTCGGGGTCGCGGTCCTGCTAACGCCCCGGTGCGGCAAAGGTTGTCGCCTAACTGTGGTCAGGTCAAACCGGCGGCGCCCCGGGATCACCCGGCGGGGGTTGGCCATTGTGTAACCGGACGGGATACGGCACACCCTGCGGCTTCGTTTCCGGCGGGCCGATGACGGCCGATTTTACCCGCGTGACATGACCCAGCCCCCCTTTGATGCCGACACCACCCAGGCCATCACCGACCATGCTCGCCGGGTCATCCGGCTGAACCGGGAGGCGCTGGAGGCGCTGGAGGCCGGGCTGGACGACAGCGTGGCGCGCGCCTGTTCCGTGATCCTGTCGCGGCCCGGCTATCTGGTGGTGACGGGCATGGGCAAGTCAGGCCACATCGGTGGCAAGCTGGCGGCGACGCTGGCCTCGACCGGCACCAACGCCTTTTTCGTCCACCCCGCCGAGATGAGCCATGGCGACCTGGGCATGTTGCGGGACGACTGCACCCTTCTGGCCATCTCCAATTCAGGCGAGAGCCGCGAGCTGCGCGATCCGCTCATCTTCTGCCAGCGGCGCGGCATTCCGGTGATCGGCATGACCCAGCGGCCGCAGAGCTTCCTCGGCCGCAACAGCGCCGTCCTGCTGCAGCTGCCGCAGGTGGCAGAGGCCTGTCCGAACAATCTGGCGCCGACCACCTCGACCTTGATGACGCTGGCGCTGGGCGATGCCCTGGCGATGGTGCTGATGGAACGGCGCGGGTTTTCGGCCGAAGCCTTCGGCCTGCACCATCCGGGCGGCAAGCTGGGCATGGGCCTGCAGAGCGTGCGTGACTGGATGGGTGACCGGCCGCGCAAGGTCGCCAGCGTGACCCGCGACACCCCCTTCGCCGAGGTGATCTCGGCCATCACCGAGGGGATGAAGGGCGCCACCGCCGTGGTCGAGGCCGATGGACGGCTGGCCGGGATCGTCACCGACGGCGACGTGCGCCGCGCCTTTGGTCGCGAGCCCACCTCTCTGAAAGACCTGACCGCCGGCGATCTGATGAGCACCAGCCCCAAACAGGTGTCACCCGATGCCCGGATGAGCGACGCCGTCGACATCCTGACCCAGAACCGCATCTCGACCCTGCTGGTGGTCGAGGACGACCGGCCGGTGGCGATTATCCACCTCGCCGAACTGATGCAGGCGGGCTACGTCTCCTGACATGACCCGTGTTTGTATCGACGGCTTCAACATCGGCATGGCCAAGGGCACGGGGATCGCCACCTACGGGCGAAATCTGCTGCGAAACCTGAATGATGCGGGGCTGGACACCCAGGTGCTGTATGGCCCCAACGCCGCCATCAACAAGAAGCGGCCGGTCCTGAACGAGATCGCCCTGATCGACGCCCACACGCCGCGCGACCGGCCGGTACAGCGCAAGATCGAGACGCTGACGGCGCGGCTGGGCAAGACGGCGACGGCCATTGCCCCCAGCGACACAGTGATCTGGCCCTCGCGCGGCGGAGGGCGCCCTGCGGCCTCGGCCTACTGGAGTTCGCCCCGGCTGTTCTCGACCGCCAATCGGGCCTTTGCCGCAGACCGGGTGTTTACGCCCCTGAGCTTTCGCGCGCACGAGACGGTGGCGCGGCCCGATGTGATGCACTGGACCACCGCCCTGCCCTGTCAGGCCCGGGGCGTGCCCAACATCTATACGATCCACGACCTGATCCCGCTGCGCCTGCCGCACACGACGCTGGACAACAAGCGGCTGTTCCTGGGCCTGTGTCGCCAGATCGCGAAGAAGGCTGACCATATCGCCGTGGTATCCGAGGCAACCAAACGCGATGTCATCGACATTCTGGGGGTCGAGGAAGACCGGATCAGCGTCACCTACCAGTCGGTGGGCATCCCGCCCCGCCTGCTGGCCAAGTCCGACGAGACCGTGGCCGGGGAGCTGGCCAGCGTCCACCAGCTGGGATGGAAAGGCTATTACCTCTATTTCGGCGCCATCGAGCCCAAGAAGAATCTGGGCCGGATCGTCGAGGCCTATCTCACCTCGGGCTCGACGCGGCCGCTGGTGGTGGTCGGAGGCCGCGCCTGGCTGGACGAGGACGAGACCGCCCTGATGCACCAGATCCGGCGGACCAAGAAGGCCCGCGAAAAGCGCATCCGCCTGTATGATTTCCTGCCATTCTCGCTGCTGGTCGACCTGATCCGGGGGGCGCGAGGCACCCTTTTCCCGTCCATCTATGAGGGGTTCGGCTTGCCGGTGCTGGAGTCGATGGCCCTTGGCACGCCTGTCGTGACCTCAACCGCCGCCTCCCTGCCCGAGGTGGCGGGCGACGCAGCCCTGATGGCCGATCCCTACGACACCGCAGCGATCTCGGCGCAGATCCGGGCCTTGGACGCCGACGATGATCTGGCCGCCGACCTGTCGGCGCGTGGTCTGGTCCAGGCGCAGAAGTTCAGCCCCGAGGCCTATCAGGCGCGCCTGGCCGCGCTTTACGCCCGGGTGGCCTGACAGCATGGCCCGAACCGTCCTGTTCGATGCCGGGCGTCTGTTACAGCGCAGCGGACGGACGACTCCCACAGGGGTGGACCGCGTCTGCCTGGCCTATGCCGAGTGGTTGGTGGGCCACCCCGATGTGCGCTTCGTGCCGGTTCGCAGCCGGGGCGATCACCTGACGGCGCTGGACCGGAAATGGTTCGGCGAGCTGGTGGCCTCCCTGCGCGAGCGCTGGACCGGCAACGGGGTGGGCGAGGCCGAGCGGACCCTGACCGACCTTCTGGCCCGGCCGCGCGGCGCGCGCTCCCTGTCCGGTCCCGTCAGCCGGGAGCGTGAACCCCGGCGACAGGCGATGACGCGGCTGTTGATGTCCCGCGCCCTGCCCGATGTCACCCGCGAGACCCTGTATGTGAACGTCGGCCACAGCGGCCTGACCAGCCCCCGCCTGCTGTCGAAGCTGGCGGAGGATGGGGCCCGGTCGGTGCTGATGGTGCACGACCTGATCCCCATTACCCATCCGGAATATTGCCGCCCGGGCGAGGGCGCTCGGCATCGCACGCGCATGCGGCTGGCCCTGAAGCAGGGGTCGGTGCTGGTGGTGAATTCCGAGACGACCGCCCGGGTGCTCCGGACCTTTGCCGAGCGCGAAGGGCTGGCGACGCCGACCCTTGTGGTCGCCCATCTGGGTCTGGAGCCGCCGTTTACGGAGCCCGGCTGGCGGCCCGCTGAACGTCCCTGGTTCGTGCATGTCGGCACGGTCGAGGCGCGAAAAAATCTGACCTTCCTGCTGACCCTGTGGCGGCGTCTCGAAGAGCTGAGGGGCGGGGAAACCCCGGCCCTGGTCCTGATCGGGCGGAGCGGCTGGGAAAACGAGTCCGTCATGGATCATCTGGAGCGGTCGCCGCCGCTGCAGGGGCTGGTGCATCAGGCCTCGGAGCTGCCGGATGCGGCCCTGTCGCGCCTGATGCGAGCCTCGCGCGGGGTGGTGGCGCCCTCGGCGGTGGAAGGGTTCGATCTGCCGGCGGTCGAGGCCATGGCCATGGGTGTGCCGCTGATCGCCTCGGACATCGCCGCGCACCGCGAGCTGGTGCCCAAGGCGAAACTGATCGACCCGCTGGACGGCCCCGGCTGGCTAAAGGCGCTGGACCGGGCGGCGCGCGGCGATATGCAGCCGCCGCCCTACAAGCCGCCAAGCTGGCGCACCCATTTCCAGATCGTGGCCGAGGCGCTGGGGATGAAGCCCGGCATCTGACCGCGCCGCCGGTCAGGCGCGACTGGCGCGCCCTTTGAAACGCCGGTAAGTCAGACGCATGGTCCGACGTCTTGCCCTCCCTGCCCTGTTGACCGCCCTGGCGCTGGCCGGCTGCTCGACCCTGCCGGTCGAGGGACCGTCGGCGCGCGACGTGACCGGGCAGGCCAGCGACCAGGCCTATGCCGTGGTCGAACTGGATGCGGGCGTCAGCCAGACGCTGAGGGCCGTGCCGATGGAGGCGACGGCGTCGCTGGCCGGGGCCGAAAGCACCGCGCCGCTCGACCGGATCGGGGTCGGCGATACGCTGTCGGTCTCGATCTATGAGCCCAGCGGGGCCCTGTTCGGGGCGCGCGGCGGGGGCGGCACGGTGCAGGGCGCCAGCCAGACCCTGCCCCCGGCCGTCGTCGCCGACAGCGGCACCATCCAGATTCCCTTTGCCGGGGCCGTCGCCGTCGAGGGACTGACCGCCGCCGAGGCCGGGGCCGCCGTGCGCCGGGCCCTGATCGGACGGGTCGGCAATCCGCAGGTGACGGTGACGGTGGCCGAGGCCCCCTCGACCGGGGTGACGGTGCTGGGCGAGGTGCGCACGCCGGGCCGGGTGCCCCTGTCGGTCAGCCGTGACCGGTTGCTGGATGTGATCGCCGCCAGCGGCGGGTCGTCGCGCAGTCCCGAGGAACTCGAGGTGGTCGTCAGCCGGGGCCAGACGACCTGGCGCGCGCCCTATACGGCTGTGACCACCCGCTTTGACCAGAATGTGCGGCTGGCGCCGGGCGACCGGGTCAGTCTGGAGTACCGGCCGCGCCGCTACAGCGTCATGGGCGCGCTGGGGGCGGTGTCACAGGCCGAGATGGGACCCGGACCGCTGACGCTGGCGGCGGCACTGGCCCGGGCCGGAGGGCCGAACCCCAATACCGCCGATGCCCGGTCGGTGCTGGTATTCCGCTTCGAAAGCCCGGCGGTCGCCCGGGCGCTGGGCGTGAACCAGCCGCCCAGCCCGCGCGGAGTGCCGGTCGTCTATCGCCTTGACCTGTCAGGGCCCTACGGGATGTTCGTCGCCTCGGACTTCGAGATCCGGCCCGACGATCTGGTGTTTGTGCCGCGCGCCGGATCGACCGAACTGCGCGAGTTCTTCGAACTGGTGCAGAGCGTGACGCGGGTGGTCTATGACGTCTCGGTCACCAGCGCCCTCAACCTTGACTGACAGGTCTGCGACCGCGCGGCTGGCGGCGCTGAGGGCGTCGGCGCTGGCGGTCTATCGGGCCCACGACCTGCCAACGAAGGCCGGCTTCTACCGCAAGGGGCCCCGGGCGAAACGCTGGACGCGGCTGGCCGATGATCTGGATGCGGGCGAGCGCTGGGACCTGATCCGGGCCCATGCACCCGACAGTGGCTGGCGCTATCTGGAACGCGATCGGCTGGGCGAGGCGCATGAGGCCGCAGCGGTGCGCGAGGCGTCGCGGGTGCTTGTGGCCTGTACGCGGCTGGAGCGGGCGCTGGAGGGGGCAGAGGGCACGCTGATCGAGCTGATCGATCTGGTCCTGTCGCTGCCCGCCGGGACGCTTAAGGCGTAACCTCGGCGGCGGTCATGGCAAAGGCGCGCAGCTCGGCCATGCCGGTGCCCTTTTCCGACGAGGTCAGGGCCACGTGCGGATAGGCAGCCGGGCGTTTGGCGATGGCCTTGAGCGTCTCGGCGACCCGCTTTTCGCCTTCGCCCGACTTCAGCTTGTCGGCCTTGGTCAGCACGATCTGGTAGCTGACGGCGGCCAGATCCAGCGCGTCGAGCGCATCGGTATCGACCGCCTTCAGCCCGTGGCGCGCGTCGATCAGCAGATAGACCCGCTTCAGCGTCACCCGCCCGCGCAGATAGTCGCGGCCGAGGTTCTGGAACCGCTTGACCTCGCCCTTGGACGCCTTGGCCCAGCCATAGCCGGGCAGGTCGACCAGACGCATGCGCCCGTCCAGTTCGAAGAAATTGACCTCGCGCGTGCGGCCCGGTTCGTTCGAGGCGCGGGCCAGACCCTTCATGCCGACCAGGGCATTGATCAGGCTGGACTTGCCGACGTTGGAGCGACCGGCGAAGGCGATCTCGGGCCAGTCGGGCGGCGGCAGCTGCTCGATCTTGGCGCAGCCCATGATGAAGGTGGCGGGCCGCGCAAACAGCACCCGCGCGGCCTCCAGCTCTTCCTCGGTGAAATCGGTCACGCGGCCTTCTTCTTGAAGTAGCGATCAATGAAGCTGTCGATCGGGTTCTCGGCCTTGAAGCGGTGCATGATGATGTACTGCTGGATGATCGACAGGATGTTGTTCCACGCCCAGTAGACCAGCAGGCCGGCCGCGAACGGCGCCATGATGAAGGTGAAGACGAACGGCAGGAAGGCAAAGATCTTGCGCTGCATCGGGTCGGGCGGCGGCGGGTTCATGGCCATCTGCAGCCACATGGTCAGGCCGTAGAAGATCGGCAGGATGCCGAGGCCCAGCGTCCCGACCAGCAGGCCGCCCAGCAGGGGCAGATTGCCCGGATCCCACGGGATCAGGCCGAACAGGGTCCAGATGTTCGTGGGATCGCGCGAGGACAGGTCCTGGATCCAGCCGAAGAAGGGCGCGTGGCGCATCTCGATGGTGACGAACAACACCTTGTATAGGGCATAGAAGACCGGGATCTGGATCAGGATCGGGATACAGCCCGCCAGCGGGTTGATCTTTTCGCGCTGATACAGCGCCATGGTTTCCTGCTGCTGTTTCTGCACGTCGCCTTCGTGCTTCTTCTTGATCTCCTCCATCTTGGGCTGGAGCTTGCGCATCTTGGACATGCTCTCATAGGCCTTGTTGGCCAGCGGGAACATGACCAGCTTGACGACCACGGTCAGGGCCAGGATGGCCAGACCGAAATTGCCCAGCACGCCATAGAAGAAGTCGACGATCAGGAAGATCGGGCGGGTCAGGAAGAACAGGAAGCCCCAGTCGATCGCATAGATGAAGCGCGGCAGGTCCAGCTGCTCCTCATAGCTCTTGAGGATTTCATTGCGCTTGGCGCCGGCGAAAAGGTGGCGGGTCTCGGTGATCTGGCGGCCCGGCTGGATGGTCCGAGCCTCGCCCAGCATATTGGCCTGCATGGACTTGACGTTGCCCTGCTCGCGGGTGCGGAACTCGGCCTCGATGGCCTCGTCCTGATCGGGGATCAGCGCCGCCAGCCAGAATTTGTCGGTGATGCCCAGCCAGCCCCCGGTCGATTCCTTGCGGATCGGCGGCTTCTTGGCCCAGTCCTTGTATTTGTGCTGTTCGGTGGAATAGCCGCCGTTTTCGCCAAAGGTGCCGATGGCACCCTCGTGCGAGATCATCTCGCGGCCCAGCGTCGGCGGCACGCCCTGGCGTTGGACCGATCCATACGGCGCCACCGTGATCGGCTGGGCGCTGAAGTTGGCGACCGTGTCGGTGATGGTGAACAGATATTGCTCGTCGATCGAGATGACGCGGGTGAAGCGCAGGCCCTGACCGTTGTCCCAAGTGAGGGTGACGGGCGTTGCGGGCGTCAGGGTTTCGCCCGAGGTCAGCCGCCAGGGCGTATTCAGCCCGGGAACGCCGCCGGGGACATTTGTGCCCAGCCAGCCGAACTGGGCGAAGTAGGCGAACTCCATGCCTTGCGGCCGGAACAGCTCGACCGGCTGATCCGAACCCAGCGTCTGGTCATAGCCCAGCAGGAACAGGTCATCGATCTTGCCGCCTTCCAGCGACAGGGACCCTGTCAGCGTATCGGTCTCGATGGCGACGCGGCTGGCGCCGGCGAGGGCCGCCTCGCGGTCGCTGATGAAGACGGACGGGGGAGACGGAATGTCAGCCGAGTCGGTCGGCAAGGCGACGCCGGGCTGGCTCTGCTCGGCCACCGTTTCGCGCTGGGCGTCGAGGGCCGCCTTGCGCTGATCCGCCTGGGGCTGGAGCACAAGATACTGATAGGCGAACAGGAAAATCACCGTGACCACGATGAAGATGATCGTGTTCCGATTGTTGTCGAGGTTCATGGATCGGCAGTCCTGGCCTGGTCTGGCGGAGAATTCAGGGCGCAGGCGAAGCCGAAGGCCCGACGGGCGCATCCGGCCGCGGCGGGCGCGGGGTCGCGAGCCTTGTAAGGGCCCATTTCACATCGTCAAGCAAACGTGGCCATGCACGGTCGACCGTCCCCATGCGCGCGATCAGCACATAGTCGGATCCGGGCCGCCCCAGTTCGGGTATCAGCAGGCGCGCCGCCTCGCGCAGACGGCGTTTGGCCCGGTTGCGGATCACGGCCCCGCCGATCTTGCGGGTGGCGGTAAAGCCGACCCCGATACGCGGATCGCCGTCGTCCCGCTCGCGCCGCTGGACGACCACCCCGCCCCGGGCTTCAGACATGCCTTTCGCGGCCGCCAGAAACTGGGGCCGCGAAGTAAGGCGTTCAATGCGGGTCATGGCCACACGGTCTCTCCGGACGGAGAGACCCGACGCATCAGGCGGTCAGGCGCTTACGGCCCTTGGCGCGACGGCGTTGAACGATCTTTTGACCGTTCTTCGTGGCCATCCGCGAACGGAAACCGTGACGGCGCTTGCGTACGAGTCGCGACGGCTGATAGGTCCGCTTCACGGTCGGCTCCATATATCTAGCAGTGACGCGGCAGACTTGATGGCGTCCACCGCAGGAGGGCGGGCGTATAAGACCCCGGGGCGCGGGTGTCAACGCCGTCGGCGTGCTACCGGGCCCCAGAAAGAGACCATGGAGCCATGACCGAGCCCCGAATTCCCGCCGATCCCGAGGCTGATCCGGCTCTTCCGCCCGTAGCCGAGGCAGCGGCGGCTCACCATCCGCCCCGTTCGGCCCGCGACTGGGCGCTGCGCCTGTCGCCGATCGTGGCGCTGGCGGCGCTGGTCATTCTGGCCTTTGCCATGGGCTGGAACAAATATCTGTCGATGGAGATGCTGCGCGAGCACGGGCTGAATCTTCAGGGCTTTGCCGCCGAGCAATTCCTTCTGGCGCTGGTGATCTTCATCGCCGTCTATGCGCTGGCCACGGCCAGCACCATTCCGGGTCCCGTCTTCCTGACATTGCTGGGGGGCATGATGTTCGGGCCGCTGGTCGGGGCCCTGGCCCAGGCGACAGGCGCCACGCTCGGCTCGATCGCCATCTATATGCTGTACCGCAGCGCCATCGGCACCTGGCTGCGCGCCAAGTTCGAGGCCGACGCGGGCCTGATGCACAAGGTCGCCACCGGCATCGACCGCAATGCCTTTGTCACCCTGCTGACCCTGCGGCTGATCCCGAGCGTGCCGTTCGTGCTGATCAATGCCACCGCCGGCATGGTCGCCGCTCCGCTCCGCCCCTACATCGCCGCGACCTTTCTGGGCCTGTTGCCCTCGACCTACATCTATACCTGGATCGGATCGGGGCTGGGCGACCTGCTGCAGCAGGGGGTGCAGCCGGACCTGAACATGCTGGTCTCGAAATTCTTCTGGCCGTTGATGGGGGTGGCCTTCCTGTCGATCCTCCTGCCGCTGATGATCAAGGGCGGTCAGGCGTGGTATAATCGCCGTCGGAAGAGGATGGCATGACGGCGACCGCGGACCGGGTCTATCGCTGGGCGGTAAAGCCCCTGACGGCCTTGAAGGCCCGCGCCGATGCGCCGGCCACAGCGCGCCCCGGGCCCCGGATCATCTCGGGGCTGGCGTTCCGCCTGCTGCTGCTGACGGTCATCTTCACCTTCGCCGTCGGTGCCCTGATCATCGTGCCCAATGCCGCCAGTTTTCACGAGCGCTGGCTGCGCGACCGGCTGCAGGCGGCCGAGCTGGCCTCCACGGCGGTCGAGGCCCTGCCCTACAGTATGGTCGATGACGAGGTGGCCGAGCAGCTGATGACCATCGGCGGCGTCCAGGCCGTGGTGGTCGGCGACCAGGGCGTGCGCCGCCTGTTGCTGCAGGCCCCCAATCTGCCGCGCACACCCGATGTCATCGACCTGAGGGGGCGGGGCACCTGGGCGCGGGTCGTCGAGCCCTGGCGGACCCTGTTCGGCCATCCCGACCGATCGATCCGGGTGCAGGCCCGGCCGCGCTATCGCTCGGGCGACTATGTGGAAATCCTCGCCCCGGCCGAGCCGCTGAAGCAGGAGCTGCGCGCCACCCTGGTCAACAGTCTGATCACCGCCGTGCTGGTCGCCGGACTGGCGGGGCTGATGCTGTATGCGGCGCTGGCCGTTCTGGTGCTGCGGCCGCTGAACCGGGTGACCCGGTCCATCGAACGGTTTGCCGGCGATCCCGAGTCGGACCCCGAGACCCCGTCCGACCGGCGTGACGAGATCGGTCAGGTCGAGCGCGAACTGGCGCGCATGCAGGGCGAGGTGCGGCTGGCCCTGCGCTCGCGCGCCCGTCTGGCGGCGCTGGGCGAGGCGGTGGCCAAGATCAATCACGATCTGAGGAACATGCTGAGCGCGGCCCAGATCGCCTCGGACCGGATAGCCGATTCCGCCGATCCGGCCGTCGCGCGCGCCCTGCCCCGGCTGGAGCGGGCGCTGGGCCGGGCCACGGCCCTGACCCGCAATGTTCTGGACTATGGCAAGACCGAAGAACCCGAGCCCCAGCTGCGTCGGGTGCCGCTGGGCGCGGCCGTGACCGCCGCCGCCCAGGATGCCGGGCTTGAGCACAGCGACATCAAGCTGGTGCGCGCCCTGCCCGCGCGGCTGGCCGTGACGGCCGACCCGGACCAGTTGCACCGCATCCTGGTCAACCTGATGCGGAATGCCCGTCAGGCCCTGAGCGATACGCCCGAGGCCGTCAGCGGCACCCGGCCACCCCGTCTGAAGGTCTCGGCCGAGGCCCGGGGCACCCGCGTCCATATCCGACTGGAGGACAATGGGCCGGGCATCCCGCCGCGCGTCGAGGAGCGCCTGTTCCAGGCCTTTGTCTCGGGCGCCGGGCGCGAGGGCTCGGGGCTGGGCCTGACCATTTCGCGCGAACTGGCCGAGGCCCAGGGCGGCACGCTCAGGCTGGTGTCGACCGGGCCGCAGGGCACGATCTTCGAACTGGTGCTGAGCGCCTGACCTTCGCCCGTGAGGAAACTTTCACAGGCTTGACCGTTTCGCATGGTCTATGTGTATCCCTTCGGAGGATCCCATGATTTCGCTTCTGACCCTTTCCGCCGTCCTGCTGCTGGGCAACCCCGTGCTCCAGGACCCCGCCCGCCCGCCGGCGCAGGACCCCGTCGTCGCGCAGGATTCGGGCAATGACGAAACCCACCGCCTGAACGCCCGGGTGCTGACCCAGCTTGAAGGCGCGGACGCCATCGAGGCCCAGGGCCGCGCTGCCTATGAGGCCGCTGTCGCCGAGCGCGAGGCCCGGATCGCAGAGATCGAGGCTGAAGCCGCGCGCGAGCGGGCCGCCTATGAGACCCGCATGGCCGAATACCGGGCCGAGGTGGCGGCCGCCGAAGCCCGCCGGGCCCGCTGGCGCGATCAGGTCGCGGCCTGTGAACGCGGCAACCGCGCCGCCTGCGCCGGGAACTGACGCGCCCGACCACAGATCGATTGATGCCGCCGTGAAGCCGTGACAGCCTCCGCCTTCGGACGGTGGAGGGATACAGAATGGCATATCGGGGCGGACCCTGGACCTCGCGTCGGGGCGTGCTGATCGGCGCGGGACTGGCGGCCGCATGGCCCGGCCTGGCCACGGCCAACCCCGGCGATCATCCGCTGGCCCAGACCCGCCACGGGCCGGTACGGGGCTTCGTCGATCAGGATGTGCGCGCCTTCCTCGGCATTCCTTACGGGGCCGATACCGGACCCCGGCGGTTCGCCCCGCCAGTCCCGCCCGCGCCGTGGACCACACCGTTCGAAGCCACCGCCTATGGTCCCTCGGCCCCCCAGCGGGCTGACGCCGGGACGACGTCCGAGGACTGCCTGCGCCTGAACGTCTGGACACCGGCCCGCGTCGAGCAACCGCGTCCGGTCGTCGTCTATATCCACGGCGGGGCCTATGCGACCGGCTCGGGCTCCAGCCCCCTGACCGACGGGGCCCGGCTGGCAAGGCGGCAGGGTCTCGTTGTGGTGACGCTGAACCACCGGCTGAATGCGCTGGGCTATGGCTATCTGGCGCGTCTGGCGGCGAGGCAGGGGATCGCTGGGTTCGAGGACAGCGGCAATCTGGGTCAGCTGGATCTGGTGCTGGCCCTCCAATGGGTGCGCGACAGTATCGCGGCCTTCGGCGGGGACCCGTCGCGCGTGACCCTTATCGGGCAGTCGGGCGGCGGCGCCAAGATCGCCACCCTGATGGCCATGCCGCAGGCGCGCGGCCTGTTCCACCGGGTCATGACCATGAGCGGCCAGCAGGTCACGGCGTCGGGCCCGCTGAACGCCACCCGCCGGGCCGAGGTCTGGCTGGACGCGCTGGGCCTCGCGCCCGACCGGATCGGCCAACTGCGCACCCTGCCCGTCGAGCACCTGATCGAGGCGACCCGGGCCGAGGACCCCGTTCTGGGCGGTAGCCTCTATTTCGGGCCGGTGCTGGATGACCGGGGGCTGACCCGGCACCCCTTCTATCCGGACGCGCCTGCGCTCTCGGCGCACATCCCGATGATCATCGGCAACACCCGGGAAGAGACGCTGGCGTTTCTGGGCAATGACCCGGCCAATCGCGACCTGACGTGGGACAGCCTGCCCGCGCGTCTCGCGCCCGCCCAGTTACGCATCGATGTGGCCCCGGAACAGGTCATCGCCTTCTACCGCGACCTCTATCCGGCGATGTCGCCCGACGAGGTGCTGATCCGGGCCACCACCGCCGGCCGATCCTGGCGCGCGGCGGTGATCGAGGCCGAGGAACGCGCCCGGCAGGGCAGCCCCGCCCGGGTCTATCAGCTGGACTGGCCCGCCCGCCTGCCGAATGGCCGGACCGGAGCCTTTCACACCTCGGACATTCCGCTGGTGTTCGACACCCTGGCGGCCGAAGGCTCGGGTGCCACCGGCCCGCGGGCACAGGGCGTTGCCGATCTGATGAGCGGCTTCGTCGCCCGCTATGCCGCGAGCGGCGACCCGAACGGCGCGGGTCTTCCGGACTGGACGCCCTATTCGCTGGCGCGGCGCGAAACCCTGATGATCGACCGGATCACGCGCATGGAAAACGACCCCCGCGGCGCGGAACGCGCCTGGTTCGCCCGCATCCCCTACATCCAGCCGGGGACCTGATCCCCGGCTAGACCGCCGGGGCGTGGATCGCGTCTGATCGGGACAGCCAGGCGTCGAAGCGTGTGCAGACCGTTCGGACAAAGGGGGCGGCGGCCTCGGGGACGCGAAAGCCGTCGTCCGTCCGTTCGATCAGACCCTCGGCCTCGAGGTCGCCCATGCCGGCCACGATCCCGGCCAGCGATGTGACCTGCTCGCCGAACCGCCGGCGCAGGCTGACGTCCGAATAGGTCAGGTCGCACATCAGGCGCTCGATGACATGGGCTCGCAGGCGATCGTCGTCGCTCAGCGCCACCCCGCGCGCCGTGGCTCGTCCGCCCATACCGACCCGCGCCCGATAGTCGGCGACACCCGTGGCATTCTGGGCATAGCCCTGCGGCAGGCGACTGATGGCCGAGGCGCCGAGGCCGATCAGCGCGTCCGACCGGTCGGTCGTATAGCCCTGAAAGTTGCGATGCGCCGGGGCCCGGGCCAGGGGGTCGTCCGGGCGGGCAAAATGATCCAGCCCGATGCGCACATAGCCGGCCGACACCAGCCGCCGGGTGGCCAGCTCTGCCAGCCGGAGCCGCGCGTCGAACCCCGGCAGAGCCGCGTCAGGGATGAGCCGCTGATGACGGATCCGCTCCGGCAGATGGGCATAGCCGAACACCGCCAGCCGATCGGGCTGAAGCGCGAGGGCCTGATCCAGCGTATCGGCCAGCCGCGCCTCCGTCTGGTGCGGCAGGCCACAAACCAGATCGATATTGAGCGCCGCGATACCCGCCCGGCGCAGATCCTCGACCACCTGCCGCGTGGTGTCGAACGACTGCTGCCGGTTGATGGCGGCCTGCACCTCGGGGCTGAAGTCCTGGACGCCGATCGATATGCGGTTGACCCCGGCCTGCGCGAAGGCGTCGGCCCGCGCCGCATCCATGAAGCGCGGATCGATCTCGACCGCGAACTCGGCCTCGTCGGCCAGGTCAAAGCGGGACCGCAGGCGTCCGGCCAGGGCCAGGATCTGCTCCGGTTGCAGGCTGTTGGGAGAGCCGCCGCCCCAGTGCAGATGCACCACCCGCCGCCGCGGACCCAGCAGGTCGGCGACGGCTGTGATCTCGGCGTCCAGCGCTTCCAGATAGCCGGCGATCGGCCCCGGCGTGTTCACCACCGTCGTCGCGCATCCGCAGTACCAGCACAGGGCGCCACAGAAGGGGATGTGCACATACAGCGACAGGGCCGCCGCTTCAGGCAGGTCGGCGATCCACGCCCCGCTCTGCTCCGGGCCGACCGACGCATCGAAATGCACCGCCGTGGGATAGCTGGTGTAGCGCGGCACAGGCGCCCGGAGGCGGTCTGGAGAGGGCGAGGGGGTCATGCCCGCCCCGTGCCCCGTTCCCGTCGGCCACGCATTGAGATGGATCAAATCCCGCGCAAGCCTGCGCACGGAAGGTCCAATCGATCAATGTCAGGAAAGAATGGCGCACCCGGAGCGATTCGAACGCCCGACCCCCAGATTCGTAGTCTGGTGCTCTATCCAGCTGAGCTACGGGTGCGGATCTGACCCTTGCGGGGCAGGGGCGGTTCTCTAGCCCCTCGATTTCGCGGGCGCAAGGCCTGTGGAGCTCTGAACGGTCGAGAATTTGCCCGGGGGGCACGTCATCGTCGAACGGCGGGCGAAAATGGGCTAGGCCGGATCGAACTCCCCGCGATGTCGTAACGGACCTGTTCCCTCTCATGCCTGTGCCGAACCGCCTGCGTCCCCTGTTTGCCGTCGCCCTGCCCGGCCTTCTGCTGATCGGGGCCGCCTGTGCGATGCAGCCGGAGGCCTGGCCGGTCCCCCCGGCGCCATCGATCGCGGCCGAGGTCCCTGAGGCGGTCGGGCCCTTTGTTTCGGCGGCCAATCCGCATGCGGTGGCCGCCGGCATGGCGGTGCTGGAGCGGGGCGGGACGGCGGCCGATGCGGCCGTGGCCGTGCAGGCAGTTCTGGGTCTGGTGGAGCCGCAGTCGTCGGGTCTGGGCGGCGGGGCCTTCATGATGTGGTTCGACGCCGAAAGCGGTTCGGTCACCGTCTATGACGGGCGCGAGACGGCGCCGGCCGCCGCCACGCCCGAGCTGTTCTGGCAGGACGGCAAGCCGCTGGGCTTTGCCGATGCGGTCATGTCTGGGCGCTCGACAGGTGTTCCCGGCGCCGTCGCCATGCTGGGTCTGGCGCAGGCGCGGCACGGCCGGCTGGCCTGGTCGGAGCTGTTCGGCGAAGCCGAGCGGCTGGCCGAAAAGGGATTCGAGATCAGCCCCCGGCTGGGCGGCTTCATCGCCTCGACGCGCGGTCAGGCCCGCAGCGACTGGGCCAATGCCTATTTCACCGGCGCCGACGGGGAACGCGTCGAAACGGGCGATGTGCTGACCAATCCGGCCTATGCCGAGACGGTGCGGGCGCTGGCAGCCGGTGGGGCGCGCGCCCTGTATGAGGGCCCGCTGGCCGAGGGGATTGTCGAGACGGTGGGCCAGATGCCGCGCCCGGGCGCCCTGACGCTCGAGGACATGGCGGGCTATCAGCCCAGGGTGCGAGAGGCCCTGTGCCGCCCCTACAGGGTCTATGTGGTCTGTGTGCCACCGCCGCCGTCCAGTGGCGTGTCCCTGTTGCAGCTGCTGGCCATGGCCGAGCATGTGCCGGAGGTCTGGGCCGGGCCGGACGACGCCGGCGCCTGGGTGGCCTTCGCCCGGCTGCAGCGGCTGATGTATGCCGACCGCGATCGCTATGTGGCCGATGCGGACTTTGTCCCTGTGCCCGTCGCGGGCCTGCTGGACCCCGGCTATGTCGCCGAACGCGCCGCCCTGGTGCCCGGACTGACCGGCGCAGCGGAGGCGGGGAGCCCGCCCGGCATCGTCGCCGTCGGCACCGATGCCACGACCGAGCCGGCCGGAACCTCGCACTTCTTCATCGTCGACCAGTGGGGCAACGCCGTCAGCATGACGACCACGGTCGAGAGCGTGTTCGGCTCGGGCCGGATGAGCGGCGGCTTTTTCCTCAACAACCAGCTGACCGATTTCTCGTTCGAGCCCGTCGATGATCTGGGCCGCCCCGTGGCCAATGCCGTAGCGGGCGGCAAGCGGCCCCGCTCGTCTATGGCGCCGGTGCTGATTTTTGACCGCGAGGGACGTCTGGTCGGCGGCCTGGGCTCGCCCGGCGGATCGTCGATCCTGGCCTATAATGCCAAGGCGCTGATCGGCACACTCGACTGGGGCCTGAGCGTGCAGGACGCGTTCGACCTGCCCAATCTGGTGGCGCGGGGATCGGGGCTGGGTGCGGACACCGAGCGGTTCTCGCCGGAGCTTCAGGCAGAGCTTGCGGAGCGGGGTCTGCGGTTGCGGCCCAATGCCAGCGAGAATTCGGGCCTGCACGGCGGTTTGTGGCGTCTGGGGCCGGACGGCTGGGCCTGGGACGGCGGGGCCGACGATCGCCGCGAGGGTGTGGTGGCGACCCGCTAGGGCGTCACCAGTCGGGCTTGATAGAGAACTGGAAGGCCACCATGCCCTCGGTCACATCGGCCTCGATGCTATCGCTCATGTCGCGCATGCCGCCGGGTTCGATCTCGCGATAGACCAGGCCGACCGAGCTGTGGACGTCGCCGCGGCGGTAGGCGACGCCGATCGAGGCATCGCCGAGGAAGGCTCCGGAATCGTGGCTGTAGCCCGAGCGGGCATAGTTGCCGTCGCGGGTGCGGGCGAAATTATAGCCGACGGCGCGGCCGGAGCCTGCGGCAAACAGATACCAGCGCGCCCGGTCGCCAAAGACCTCCTGCCCCTCGGGCACCATGCGATCGACGTCCGAGCCGATCGACAGCGTGGCCCCTGCCTCGGCGACGGGGCCGAGCGGGGTCAGGCCGACGCCCGCGTGGGGCGTCAGGGTCACTTCGAGGCCCGAGGCGGTATAGCCGAGCGTGGACGGCCAGCCCCGGCGATAGCTGAGGCCATAGCGTTCGTCCTCGACCGCCACCGCATCACCGGCGCCAGGCGGCAGCGGGCCACCATCGGCGCGGCGCAGGGTGCCGACGCTGTCGACCCGCAGGCTCTCGGTATAGGCATCGGTCTCGCGCCAGACCTCGCGGCTGGTCGCCACCCAGGGTGAGCCCCGCTCAACCTCGGCGGGGCGGACCTCCACAGACCGGCTGTCCGGCACATAGGCCGGACCGGCCACGGTCTGGACCCGGGCGGTATAGGTGGTGTCCGCATTCAGGCGGGAGGTGATCTCGCGGTCGCGACGCTGCGCTTCCCAGCTGTCTTCCCATGGATCGGCGCTGTTGAGCGACGCCGACGGCGACGGGCCCGCCTGTGCAAAGGCAGCTCCCCCGAAACCGGTGGCCAGGACACACCCGACCAGTATGGACGTCGATCGCTTCACAGGCCCCTCACCGTGCCCTCACGCAGCGTTATGCGCTTGAGCATGCTACATTCGCCCGCGTCCGACAAATGACTTTTCGGCGACGCGGGCTCCGATCCTCTAACGGACAGGGGCGGTCCCGCGTTCCCTCGCGCCGGGGCCTTGCGCTACTGGCAGGCCAGACATTCGTCATAGTCGGTACGCGCCACCGAGAACAAATCAGGCTGGTTCGGATCGATTTCGGCCTCGGCCTTGTCCTCGGAGCCGGCGAACGACGCCCGCTGGACCGACTTGGACCGCAGGTAATACAGCGACTTCAGACCCCGCTCCCATGCCGACCAGTGCAGCATATGCAGGTCCCATTTCTCGACATCGCCGGGAATGAACAGATTGACCGACTGGGCCTGGCAGACCTCGGGCGTGCGATCGGCGGCCAGTTCGACCACCCAGCGCTGGTCCAGTTCAAAGGCGGTCTTGAAGATCGCCTTTTCGTCCTCGGTCAGCTCGTCGAGGTGCTGGACCGAGCCTTCGTTCTCGAGGATCGAGTTCCAGATGGCGTCGGTGTTCAGGCCCTTGCCCTCAAGGATTTGCTCCAGATAGGGGTTCTTGACCGCGAACGAGCCCGACAGGGTCTTGTGCGTATAGATGTTGGCCGGGATCGGCTCGATGCCCGCCGAGGTACCGCCGCAGATGATCGAGATCGAGGCCGTGGGGGCGATGGCCAGCTTGTGCGAGAAGCGCTCCATGATGCCGCGCTCTTCGGCATCGGGGCAGGCGCCCTTTTCTTCGGCCAGCAGGCGGCTGGCCTTGTCGGCCTCGCGGCGCAGGTGTTTGAACAGCCGCATGTTCCACGACTTGGCCATGGCGCTTTCAAAGGCAACACCCTGGGCCTGCAGGAAGGAGTGGAAGCCCATCAGGCCCAGACCCACCGACCGCTCACGCCGGGCCGAATAGACGGCGGCCGACATTTCCGGCGGGGCGCGGCGGATGAAGTCTTCCAGCACATTGTCGAGGAAGCGCATGACGTCCTCGATGAAGCGCGGCTCGTCCTTCCACTCGAGGAAGGTCTCGGCATTGACCGACGACAGGCAGCAGACCGCCGTCCGGTCGACGCCCAAGTGGTCGCGACCCGTGTGCAGCATGATTTCCGAGCACAGGTTCGACTGTTTGACCGACAGGCCCAGCTCGCGCTGGTGGCGCGGCATCTGGCGGTTCACCGTGTCCGAGAAGATCAGATAGGGCTCGCCGGTCTGCAGGCGGATCTCGAGGATCTTCTGCCACAGGCCGCGGGCATCGACGGTCTTCATGACCGCCTGATCCTTGGGCGACAGCAGGTCGAAGGTCCTGCCGTCGCGCACCGCCTCCATGAAGGCGTCGGTGATGTTGATGCCGTGGTGCAGGTTCAGGGACTTGCGGTTGAAGTCGCCCGACGGCTTGCGGATCTCGAGGAACTCCTCGATCTCGGGGTGGTGCACATCCAGATAGACGGCGGCCGAGCCGCGCCGCAGCGACCCCTGCGAAATCGCCAGCGTCAGGCTGTCCATCACGCGGATGAAGGGGATGATGCCCGAGGTCTGGCCCGCGCCCTTGACCTTCTCGCCGATCGAGCGGACGCCGCCCCAGTAGGTGCCGATGCCGCCGCCGTTCGAGGCCAGGGCCACGTTCTCGTTCCAGACCGACTGGATGCCGTCCAGGCTGTCGCCGACCGCATTCAGGAAGCAGGAGATCGGCAGGCCGCGGCTGGCGCCGCCGTTCGACAGCACCGGGGTGGCCGGCATGAACCACAGCTGGCTCATATAATCATAGATGCGCTGGGCATGGTCGGCGTCGTCGGCAAAGGCATTGGCCACCCGCGCGAACATGTCCTGATAGCTTTCGCCCGCCAGCAGATAGCGGTCTTCCAGCGTCTTCTTGCCGAACTCGGTCAGCAGGGCGTCGCGAGAGCGGTCCAGAATGATGGAGGGCACCACCTTCAGATGCGGTCGCTCAGCGGTCGCGCCCCCAGACGTCCCGGACGTCTCTGCCGTCTTCATTTCCGCCGCCTTCAATGCTTCCACGCCAGCCATAATGCTCGATAATCCCCGAATGCCAATGCAACAGCGCCTCCTGAACAACCACACGATCTAGTGGCCGAAGCAGGTCCCGACGCCACATATGGGGCACAGATACCTAACGACCCGTCAACGGGCTTGACGATCACATTGTTCGAGAATCGGGGGGCAAGCCTCTCGGGACTGTGGAAAGCCCTGTGACACCGGGGTGACGGAGGGCCCCTCTTCACGAAATCGTGATCGGGCTATACCCTCCTCGGAACGGGCGACAACCTTGGCCGTTTGGCGGCGATGACCCTGACCGCCTTGCGTCACCGACTGACCGAAATCCTGCCCCCCCTGGCGGTACGCACCCTCAGGCTGGCGCGGACCGAGGCGGCAGCGCTCGGGGCCTTTCTGGTGATGGCCATGGGCGGCCTGCTGTTCCTCGATCTCGCCGAGGAAATGGCCAAACAGGGCGACCGGGGTCTGGACTATCAGGTGCTGGAGGCCCTGCGGGTACCGGGCGATGCCGCCAACCCCATCGGCCCCTGGTGGGTCGAGGAAGCCGCCGCCGACCTGACCGCGCTCGGCGGCATTTCGGTCCTGTCGATCTTCACCCTGTTGGCGGTCACCTATCTGCTGCTGCAACGCCACCGGGGCGCCGCCCTGCGACTGATCCTCGGCCTGATCGGGGCGGTCGGTCTGAGCGAGGGGCTCAAGTCGGTGTTCGAGCGCGAGCGCCCGCCGGTCGCCTATCAGGCGGTCGAGACCCTGAACGCCAGTTTCCCCTCGGGCCACGCCCTGCTGGCGACGGTCTTCTATCTGAGTCTGGGGACGCTGGTGGCGCAGGGGCTGACGCGGCGGCGGGAAAAGGCCTGGGTGCTGGGGGCGGCCGTGCTGCTGGCGCTGACGGTGGGGCTGACCCGGGTCTATCTGGGGGCTCACTGGCTGTCTGACGTGCTGGCCGGCTGGTGCGTCGGCGCGGCCTGGGCCATGAGCCTGTGGCTGGCCGCCTGGGCGCTGGAGCGGTACGGCCGTCACCGCCAGGCCCGACTTGCGCGACAGGCCCCTCCGGCGTAAAGCGGCCCCCTCGTCATCGGGGAGTAGTCGCCCACGCAAAAGTGGGGCGCGCGTCAACACACTTTCCCTCGCCCGGAGGGAATGGCGCGTGCGGGGCTCCGGCAGACCTCAGGGTCGCGGAGCTGTTTGACAAGACCGCTGGCATCGCGGGGCGCATCCATGCGGGGGCGTTCGCGATGACCGTCGGTTCGCCCGTCGCCCCCGCCCGAGTGACCTGTTGTGATTCCTTTTGCGGACGGCCCCTTCTGGGAGGCCCTTGGCGTCTCGACCGGCCTGGTGGCCCTGGCCGAGATCGGCGACAAGACCATGCTGCTGGCTGTGCTGCTGGCGGCGGCCTGGCGGCGGCCCGTGCCCATCCTGTGCGGCATACTGGTGGCAACGGTGGCCAATCATGCCGTGGCGGCCATCGCCGGCTCGGTACTGGCCAGCTTTGCCGAGGGCCCCTGGGTCAAATGGGTGATCGGCCTGACCTTTCTGGCCTTTGGCGCCTGGACCCTGATCCCCGACACGCTGGAGGAGCGACCGGCCCCGAAAGAGACCACATGGCGCGGCATCTTCCTGACGACCACGGCGGCCTTCTTTGTGCTCGAGATGGGCGACAAGACCCAGATCGCCACGGCGGCGCTGGCCGTCCGGTTCGAGGCCTTGATCCCGGTGGTGATCGGCTCCACGCTCGGCATGATGCTGGCCAACACGCCGGCCGTCTTCCTCGGCGAGAAGGCCGCGACCCGCCTGCCCATGACCTGGATCCGCATCGCCGCGGCGCTCGGCTTTGCCCTGACGGGGCTGGCGGTGCTGATCTTCGAATGATCCGTCCCCAGACCTGCGGCGATTAACCACAAGATTTGGGGGCTTCGTCGATCACAATCACAATATCCAGCGCCGCACCCCCTTGGCAGGGTGCGCCTGTCCGCGCATTGTGCGGGCTCGCCCTGCAGCGATGACCCCTCCAGTTCACGAGACGCGCATGAACGCCCACAGCCCGATCACGCCCGCCCGATCCGCCGGTTCTGCCCCCGGCCTGTTGACGCCCTCGGCGGCCTACAAGCCGTTCCGCTATCCGTGGGCCTTCGACATGTGGAAAAAGCAGCAGCAGGTCCACTGGATGCCCGAAGAGGTGCCGCTGGGCGAGGACTGCAAGGACTGGGCGGCCAATCTGACCAGCGCCGAGCGCAATCTGCTGACCCAGATCTTCCGCTTCTTCACCCAGGCGGACATCGAGGTGCAGGACAATTACATGGAGAAATACGGTCGGGTGTTCAAACCGACCGAGGTCAAGATGATGCTGGCCAGCTTCGCCAATATGGAGACCATCCATATCGCGGCCTATGCCCTGCTGCTCGAGACCATCGGCATGCCCGAGAGCGAGTTCGGCGCCTTCATGGAATATGAGGCCATGCGGGACAAGCACGACTACATGGGCCAGTTCGGGGTCGAGACCGACGCCGACGTCGCCCGGACGCTGGCCATGTTCGGCGGCTTTTCCGAAGGGCTGCAGCTGTTCGCCAGCTTTGCCATGCTGATGAACTTCCCGCGCCAGAACAAGATGAAGGGCATGGGCCAGATCGTCAGCTGGTCGGTGCGCGACGAGAGCCTGCACTGCGAAGGCATCATCAAGCTGTACCACGCCTTCAACAACGAGACCGGCGCGGTCACCAAGTCGGTGGCCGACGACATCCTCCAGTGCTGCGAGACCGTGGTGCAGATGGAGGACAAATTCATCGACCTGGCCTTCGAAATGGGGCCGGTGCACGGCATGACGCCCGACGACATCAAGGCCTATATCCGCTTCATCGCCGACTGGCGCCTGCGTCAACTGCAGCTGCCGGAACTGTTCGGCGGATCGCGCGAGAACCCCCTGCCCTGGCTGCAGTCGCTGCTGAGCGGTGTCGAGCACGCCAACTTCTTCGAGGCCCGCGCCACGGAATATTCCAAGGCCGCGACCAAGGGCGCCTGGCACGGCGCCGACGGCGTCTGGGACAGCTTCGACCTGATGGTCAAGCGGCGTACCGAAGCAGTCGAGGACTAGGTCCCCGGCCGGGTCGCCGCGCAGGGGTAGGCGGCGCAGTATTCGTCGCGAATCCGTTTGGCAATACGGGCGTTGACGGCGAACAGTTCTGGACTGACCGCCTCCATCTCATAGAGCGAAGCGCCGCCGAATCCGCCTCGGCGGAAAGCACGGCGGGCCTCGGGCGTCATGGCCTGAACGAGCGCATAGGCCATGGCATCGTTGCGGGCGTCTCCCTCGGCGGTGAAGGCCCGGTCCAGCATCCCGGCCACCGGCTGATAACGATCAATCGCCACCGTGCGGTGCGCATTTCCGCGCTCGCCATAGCGGTCCACCATCGCCAGCTGAGCCGTCACGAGGCGACGGGCCGCCCGCCTCTCGTCATCGGTAACCGGCTCTCCCTGCCAGGCCGGCGGCGCGGACGGCGGGGCAAAATGGATGACGAAGTCGATCTCCCCCGGCGCCGGCCGTCCATCGATCGTCTGCGGTTCGACGATATAGTCGGCCAGCAGGCCGGGAATCCCCTTGTCGAAGTTCAGCCCTTCCGGCGCGACGCCCCGCTTGCGACAGCGCTCCACCAGGCCGTCCAGCGTATAGGCACAGCGCATCCAGACCTTGCCTTCGATCTGCGCGATCCGGGCAAAGGTAGGATAGGCCGCGCGTATCCGCTCCGCATCGGGAGTCTGGACCATTTTGGCCCGCGTGATCTCCGGCCCCATCTCGCAGGCGGAAACCGCGGCCAGCGCGGCGAGGGCAGCAAGACGCCCGACGAATGATCTCATGACGGTGCCCCCCGGCGCTTCAGTTGCAGAATCCTAAGTCGCTCGATCCGCCTCAGCAATCATAGACTTCGCAATAGCGTTCGCGGACGAACTTCCGGTATCGGGCATCGACCTGCCACGCGCGATCTGCAGACGCGGCCGTTCGCTTTGCATCCGGTTCCCGCCCCGGCGGGGGACGCCCCTCGACAAAGGCATCGATCTGCTCCGGGGTGAGCACGCGCGCCAGGCTGAGCGCCATGGCATCAATCATGTCTTCCAGGTATCGATCCCGGGCGTCCTGCTGGATCTGCAGGACCACAGCGACCCGATCCGGATCCACGCCGTCTGTCTCGCGGAAGAGACGCGTGTCGGTGGCAATCATCTCTCGGGCGACGGGACGCAGTCGCGCGACCTGATCGGGCGACGGTTCCGCTTCGGTCCATGGAGGGATCGGATCATCGGGCGCGGGGGCGAAGTTGATGCTGAAGACGACACGGCTGTCCATTGCCTCCCCATCGATACGCCGGGGACTGACACGGATCAGCGGCGTCAGGGACAGGGCCGCCTCGGCGAATCCCAGGCCATCGGGCGACGCCGACGTCACAATGCATTCCTCCAGGTGTCCCTCAACCTTGGAGAGGCACCTCAATCCGACACGCGCTGTGATGTCGAACTCGACAGCAAAGCCGGGGTAGGCCTCGCTCATGGCCTCTGCTGACGGCATTTCGGTGAAGACGGGCTGGGTTACCCGATCCGGCGAGATCGGGATGATCACGGTCCTCGAGACGATGGTGGGTGGCGCCGTCGCGGGCGTCGGCCCACCGCAGGCGGCAAGGACAAGGGCGGCCCCCGCCATCCCCAGCATACGCAGTCCCGTCAACTTCAAACCGCCCTCCTAGATCCCCGCATACCATTCATAGCCGCGGTCTTCCCAATAGCCGCCCTTGCCGCCGCCGATGTGGGCGAAGCTTTCCACCGCCTCGATGCGCTTGATGTATTTGGCCATCTTGTAGCCCAGCTGGCGTTCGAGGCGCAGGCGGATGGGCGCGCCGTGCTTGATGGGCAGGATCTCGTCGTTCATCTCATAGGCGAGGATCGACTGTTCGTGATAGGCCTCGGGGATGTCGATGCTTTCGTAATAGCGGTCGCCGTCCTCGGTCTGATCCAGGGCGTCGAAACAGTGGAAGACCACGAACCTGGCCTCGGGCTTCAGGCGCGCGCGGTCCAGCACGGCGGACAGGCGGGCGCCCTTCCACTTGCCGATCGAGGTCCACCCCTCGACGCAGTCGTGCTTGGTGATCTGGGTGCGGGACGGCAGGCGCCTGAGCTCGGCCAGCGACAGGGCCAGCGGCGTTTCGACCAGACCGTCGACGATCAGCTGATAGTCGCGAAAGTTGTTGGCCTTGAGCGCCACATAATCCGAGGCCGCCGGATCGACCGAGCCATTGGCGCGGAAGTCCTTCGAGATGTCCTTTTCCTCGTATTCTGGCGCCAGCGCGTCGCGGGCCAGGGCGCGCTGGGTGCGCTTGGACACCTGCTCGGCCTTCTTGACGGTGCACTGGGCCTGGGCGTTCTTGACCAGACTGTCACAGCCCGACAGGGCCAGCGCCCCGCCGGCCAGCAGCAGGTGACGGCGATCAGGACGGATCGGATGCATCGTCTTTGCCCTCCGGTTCAGTGTGGATCACATACCAGCCGGTGATCATGGATCTGAGATTGTTGAGCGGTCCGCTCAGGAACACCAGCAGCACATGCACGACGGCAAAGGCGGTGATGCCCATGGCCGCGATGAAATGCAGGGTGCGCGCCGACTGTCGCCCGCCCAGAATCGGCAGCAGTTCAGGGATGGCGGCATTCATCATCGGCGACATGCCCAGCCCCGTGACCAGCATCATGGGCAGCAGGATCAGCAGCACCACCAGATAGGTCAGCTTCTGGATGACATTATAGGTGCGGGCCGCCTCGCCCTCCGGGAACTTCAGCCGGGCATGCTCGGCGACGCTGTCCGGGATGTGGGCCAGCTCCTCGCGGCTGGGCTCGATCATCCGGGCCAGACGCCCCGAGAACAGGATGTAGAGCAGATAGATCATGCCGTTGGCGACGAAGATCCAGGCGAAGAAGAAATGCCAGTTCCGGCCGCTCGCCAGGTCGCGATAGCTGGGCAGGGTCAGCCAGCCGGGAATGGTGCCAAAGCTGATCCAGGCGTCATCGAACGTCGAATCCAGCCCCCAGTAGAGGTGCGGGTGCGCCTTGAGGATCTGCAGCCCGGTCATCAGCAGGAAGACCAGACAGACCACATTGACCCAGTGGGTCAGGCGCACCGGCCAGGGGTGGCGCCAGATTTCGAGGCGGCCGAGCGCCAGGGGCCTGTCGGGGCGAGTCATCGCCCGACTATCCCCGACTTTGCCGTATCGCGAAACCACAGTTGTGTGACGCGCGTCACGATCCGGTATTAGGCTGCGGAAAACCCGGGAGGACACCATGGCCAACGAGATCACCTTCTACACCAACCCCATGTCGCGCGGGCGCATCGTGCGATGGATGCTGGAAGAGGTGGGCCGCCCCTATGACACCCGGGTGCTGGACTATGGCACCACCATGAAGGGCGCCGACTATCTGGCGATTAACCCGATGGGCAAGGTGCCGGCCATCGTCTGCGACGGCGAGGTGGTCACCGAATGCGCCGCCATCTGCACCTTCCTGGCCGACCGCTTCCCCGGGGCCGGGTTGGCCCCGGGCGCAAACGAGGCCGGACGCGGCACCTACCTGCGCTGGATGTTCTTTGCCGCCGGCCCGCTGGAGGCCGCCGTCACCGCCAAGGCGATGAACCTGATGCCCCCCGCCGACAAGGCCGGGACGCTCGGCTATGGCAGTTACGAGGCCGCGGTCGAGGCGCTGGAGGGCGCGGTCTCGGGTGACGGGCCGTGGATTCTGGGCGACCGGTTCAGCGCGGCGGACGTCTATGTCGGCTCGCAGATCAACTGGGGCCTCATGTTCAAGAGCCTCCCCGACCGCCCGGCCTTCGCCGCCTATGCCGACCGCCTGCGCGCCCGCCCGGCTTACGTTCGCGCCACCGAAATCGACGACGCCCTGATGCCGAAGGGGTGAGGCGGCCGGTCCAGGGTTCATCACAGCGAACACAGCGAAGAAGAGCCACGGAGGGCAAAGCGAGGGGGTGCCCGGGGTTGATGGCGGCACCTTTTCATCTCCTCCCCCCTCATGGGGGAGGTGGCGCGCCGCGAAGCGGCGTGACGGAGGGGGCGGCTGTATGGACATCCGCCTCCCCGACGAGGGTCGGGGTCCAGAAGGGCATGCAAGCCGCCTGCCTGCTGCTCTGGGCCCCGGCCTGCGCCGGGGAAGCGGTGGGATGGGGTGAGAAGCGAAGGGTTCTTCACAAGGAACACAAAGAAGGCACGACGGGCACGACGGGGGCGGTGGCGGGCTCGACCCCGTTGTGTTCTTTGTGAACCCTTTGTGCTCTCTGTGATGAACCCTGCTTCGCAGCGAAGAGCGCGGAGCACACCCTGTGAGAGGATGACGAGAACTGTGCCCTGTTCCCGTTCCGTTTCGGCGCGGGGGCGGGTAAGGAAGGGCGGTGTCCCTTGTTGCTGCTCCTCCTTCGTCGCTGACCCTCGACCTGCCGCCGGCGCTGGCGACTCCGCCTGGGGCGGGGGCGGTGGCGGATGCAAGCGGG